>Ga0247757_10001935_pt1 | contig 12041 bp, 13 predicted proteins | sample UWRJL126311R4_FD_180929 | JGI IMG/M metagenome (GOLD analysis project Ga0247757, IMG submission 180929) | Plant litter microbial communities from Arlington Agricultural Research Station in Wisconsin, United States - UWRJ-L126-311R-4 | ecosystem: Environmental > Terrestrial > Plant litter >...
ATCAACGTAAGCACATAACTGCCCACAACACCAACCCCAGCGCCCCACCCACAACCAAAAGCACCACCAACCCAACCAGCACGGCCGTCTTCACATCCAACTCATACTCCCCGGCCCACTCGTCCAGCTCGTCCTTCAGTCCGCCCGCTTCCCTCTCAACGTCAGCACACGCGGCACGAAAACCGCCATCATCACGAACGCCTACCTCGCGGTGCGTCGTCGGCGACGACGACGACGGAGAACGCCCAGCAGACACGCCCGGTGCTTCTTCGACTGCTTCTTCAGCCGCTTCTTCTTCTTCCTCTCCGCCTTCGTCTTCGCTTTCGCTTTCGCTTTCGTCTTCGTCTTCGTCTTCGCCTTCGCCTTGCTCAGCCCGCGCGTCGATCAGCCGCTCGTCGCGCAGCTTGCGCAGCAACTTCGAGTTTGGATTGAGCGTCTCTCCCGAGCCGAGGACGATAGTCTTCGCGATATCCGGGTCGAGCTTGACAGCAGCAGCAGCAGCGCGTTCCTCGCGGGGCGTGAGGCGGCGGTGCGGCGGCATGTGAGGGGGCAGCACGCGGTGGAGGGGGTGGTCTGCGATGCGGTCTGCGTGCTTCTTCCCCGAAATAGCAGCAGCAGCAGCAGCAGCAGCAGCCGGGGTGGCGTGCTCGAGGACCGTGGTGTCGCTGGAACGCGTCTGCGTGGCGCGGGCGGACGGCGTGGGGGGGATGCGCGGGCCATGAGCCCCCTTTTCGGCGGTTGGTTGGGGAGGGTCCTGGGGCACGTGGGTGCTGCGGTCGTATACTTCCAGGTAGAAGCCCAGACATGTGCGTATGCTTCTGCGGTGCGGTGCGGGGACGTCGGCGGGGACGTCAGATCCATCGTAGTAGCGGAGGAGAAAGGTTATGTAGTTCAGTAGATTGTATTTCAGGTCGTAGACGCGCTCGGGGCAGGGGGGCAGGTCGCGCGTGGAGGCGTGGTTGGGGTTGGGGGTACGGTCTGAGGGAGGGTGGTCGTCGTCGAGGGCGCGGTGGCTTCCCGGGACCGGGTCTGGGAGGTGGGTGTGCAGGCTGGTCATCAAGGAGGACAACACGTCTCCAGCGATTGGGGGTGCGAGGGAAGGACTGTGAGTTCAGTTTTTAAGCAGGGAGCATGGCTTAGGGGGTATGCTGGGCTTATAGTGGTCATTGAGAACGTACCTAGGATGTGGCTCGGTGGCCAGCTTCTTCATCGCAGCCTTGTGAGCTGGTTCGGTCGGGGTGACAGTCACCGTGATGACGACCGTCCCATCCGATGTTGGGGAGGAAACGAGGCTCTCGCTCGTTGTTGACGAGGAGAAGATCTCAGAGATCTGGTCATGTCCTTTAGCGTCGAAGAGCTTGAGCACATCGCCTGATCGAACGTAGTCATCGAGCTCGAGAGGTGTGTCGACAGGGACGGACTTGATCACGCAGCGTAGAGCATCCCCCTGGAGGCATTCATGGGTAATGACGTGAAATTCTTCCTCGTTTCCCTGGCATTTCCTGCATGCCTCCGCGTTGGGGTTCGGCACGAAAGCCGTAGGCAGAGCTGAAGGAGGTGCTTGCACCACGGCGTAGTTAAGCGCCGTGACATTCACTGGGAGGTTAGGCGTCAGCAGTGTTTTGGAAAGTCCGTTTTGGGAGAGAACTCACTTTTCCAATATTTTTTCCACCAAGGTTTCCTGTCGTGATAAATTGCACCCACCTCGCTTTTAACTCCTCTACCTCTCACATGCACAGTGATTGTCTGCTAAGCTTCAAACACTTTGTACCAGTTAAATTTGCCGTGTCTAAACGTGGGATGCTCAATAGTATCAACAAACATGAATTCGATTACCGCTAGCTATTGTCTGTACGGTTCTCAACAGTTTTAACACGGTCTCATGACCTCTACTTGTTGCAGGGACGGCCGCTCGGTGATGTACACGAAAGCCCTCAAGTGGAGCAAATGACCTTCGTCTAGTATGGCGTTACCCACCCAGACGTCACAGGTTATGGCAAGCGAGCGTTTTCCATGACCATACGACCAGATGCAAGACCTTTATCAATGCCCACACCACGCCGGACCCGGCCTAGATCAGCGTCTTGTACCTTCTGTGTGGGATTTGATCTATCGTTTGGGAGCAGTTCTCCCTATTGGTTGGATTAGTCACCTATGAACTCACCTCATGATATTCCGGACGAATGCATCACGGAAACAAACAGCCATCTCGAGTTTAAGATTGGGATCAATAGGAGGAACAAAGTTTGCGGAGATATCCAGCATGTTGACATTGCAAACCAAGAATAAACGCGATCGCACGCATTAGAGGGGATTCAAGCGATTGGCCCTATAGATCCAGTCTCCACATAATGGAAACCCAGAAACACGAAAAGCGTAGCCCAACAATAGAAATCTCCACCCGAAACGCGACTGAGAGAAACATTGATCCGCATCGTCGGATTTTATGTGTATTCGTGAAGCCGTGTGGCCGTGTGGCCAGTACGTCGTAATCTTTCTCTTTCGTTTTCATCAACAACGGGTAGGAGAAGGTTCGTCACAGATTGCAGTCTGAATAAAGATAGCCGCCCTAAGTTTTTCTTCGCTGAACGCTGACAAGTGCCATCACTATGCTCATCTCTTACGGAGAAAAAAAAATGTCAAGAAGAGGTATGGGGCGTATCGTGACACGGCCTCGTGATAACAGAAGCACATTCGGTTCCAATCGATTGTTCGCAGGTAAAGAAATGCAAAGAATATAAATGGAGACTCGTAACATCGGACGCTCATAAATCGTGAGAATCGTATCGGGATGCAATTCGTAAAACATCGTGGTATCGCTGAGCCTGAGCTCTTCAAGTCTTTTGTCGTCATGGTATCGTCGTTGACGCTGCGAACATTTCACATGTTGACGGTCTCGCCACTGATTCGGCCAATGAGGCATGCTGTCTAGCATTGGTACCCTGCCTGGCGGAGGCAGAGTGTGCACCTCTCGTACGCGCGGACGGTTCCGCGGCCACAAATGCAGCTGGAAGCGGAGGACGAAGAGGACTTGCTGGACCTCCGACCAGCAGGCTCAGTATCCAGACCATACTCGCTGTTACGGGGGCTGGTCCCGCCACTGGAGCTTGAGCTGTCATACTCGTTGGACGAGCAGGTGTTCCTGCGTCCAGTTCCAATGGCCACGGGCAGCCCCTGAACGACGCCTCCCTGACCGGGACGCTGACCAGGGTACATGCCGTCGTTGACTGAGAAGTTTCGGCAGATCATGTACGCACGGGTGGCGGCAGCGTTCTTTGCCAGTTCGTCCGTCTCGTATTCGACATCGGTCGAGTACTCCCTGTTGTTCACTCGCACGGTGCAGGTGTAGCCGTAACGGGTACGGTATGTCTGGAAGAGTGGGTCTGGCCAGTGACGACGTTGGCAAAGGCCTGTGAGACTGATCAGTATACGAACTCTTGCTGATGCCATAGGATGGAGGAGTTGGATGCCGGATGCATCCGTGCCTGCCGGTCCTAGCCCCGAGGAGACGGTAAACGGTGGATAGGAAACATGGGCACGGGCGCAGAGAGCAGCCTTGGGAGGGGGGAAGGGGGGGGCCCATCACGCCAACAGAACACATGGGAAAAGTCATGTTGGGCACATCTGCAAGGCTCCCACTACCGTGGTAGGCCAAAGACCTAGGCTTTGAAGAGACTGGGTAAGCACCTTACCTGTGAGGTACATTACGTAGAACATGGTTATTGGACGTTGGGCAGTGAAGCGGATGGCAATTGGCGCAGATGAGGGCTTCAATGCGAAGCCGCGGAGGGCAAAAGGGAAATTGGGCGGCTGTGGGGTGATGAATTGGCACACGCTCGTTGGCGGCGACGATACCAGGCCAGCGGAGGGATCTGTGGCTCCTGTCGTACGACTTGGGATGCGTTGGAGAGGCTTGACAACTACCAATGTAAGAAGTGACAGCTGTCTAGTGAAGACCAGCAGGCGGCGTGGTGTAGGGTGCGAGAGCAAGGGAGAGTACGTGGCCTGCAGAAGAGGAATGGGGGAGGGGTGGGAAGCATAAGTGTAGTGTGGGATGAAGTGTCATTTATTGCGGCAGGCGAGTGCAGCGGGCATCTCAGAACATGCAACGGCGTTAGGTTGGCCTACCAGTAGGATTCCGGAGGCAATTGGACATGTGGAAATGAATAATCTGGGGGCTTTGTTGCGGCTCTGTGGGAACGACCCATATTGATGTGTTGGCGTGCATTTTCGCCAGTAAAGACTAGAGCTTCCGGGATTTTAGCTAGGACGACGTTAAACTGAAAAAGTTACAGCTTCACCGGTCTTTGCAGACTGACCCATGGCAAGGACTCGCCACCCTGCTGCAGCAGTAGCGCGATGAACGGCTGGTGATCGGGAATGCTGTAGGGGGGGTGGCCCACTCGTCGAGGCTGTATCTTCGACGTTTGAGCGTGCAGCCAGTCAGAGGCGGATCTCGGGACCATGGCGACTGGGTACTAGGACTCGGTGGTCGGCACAGATGGACAAGAAAGGCAGCTTCATTGTTTGCAGGACGGCCTGGGTACTCGACGAAACGTACGAGCGGGCCTCGAATGCACTGCTGGGCCAGCATCTTGCCCTCGTTTGCAGGCAGCACAGCAACGTCAGAGGGGTGCAAGCGCCGTCTAGATGCGAGCGGCAACGACGGGGCCATTGCAGGCTTGGGCCAGGTGGAAGACGGAGAAGGCTGGCCGGTGCGTTCGAAGGCGATACAGGCCATGAGCAGCGGGGTCGGACAGGGAAGCGCATGGCAAGCGGGGACGATTGATTGCTGGAATCGAGGGTCTTTCGCAGGGTGCATGATGCACTGCTGAGCTGGCAGACGCTTGATATTCTGCACGGCCTCGCTATCTGCGCCCACTGCCGGATTAGGAGAGGACCAACGGCTGTTCGCTGCAAGGCATGCCTTGGAGCAGCACCGGGCGCCGTGGAGAAGCCGTAGAGAGAGCCGTGGGCGGGGCGTGGAGCGGCTGCTGTGGACGATGCATGAGTGCAAGATCATGGGCCACTGGGTTTCGCATGCTTGGCGTGGGCCGGGGGCCGGCTCAGGCGTTCCTGAGACGCCCATCCGGGACGCTGCGTCTCATCGACGGCGGCCATTAGCCGAGCTGGCCGTCAGCAATATCTGGGGATATTGGAGGCGTCTGCGCTGCATACGGGCGCGCCTTGAGCGGAGGCAGGAGGCAGGAGGAGAGCGAGCACGGGAGGTGTCGTGGAGAGCAAGAAGAAGCGAGAGGCGAGCGGCGAGCGGCGAGAGGCGACGTGCAGCGCTGCAGCACTGCTGTACAATACCGTACTGGCATGGGGACGGGGTGGAGAAGCGCATGGCGCGCAGAACGAGCCAGCCGCTGCGGGTCGCCGAGGCCTGGCGATTGGCAATCCATGGCCCGTGAAGCGACTGCAAGCGCGGGTACGCTGCGAAGAACTGGAGATGGTGCTGGACGAGAATGGCGGTGAGCCGCGGCGGGGCCTGTGTCCAGCGTCCAGCGTCCAGCGTCCAGCGCCCAGCGTGCTGCGTAGCCAGTGTCCTGTGTCCAGTATCCGATATCCAGCAACGCGCCGGCTGGCCTTGACAGCTCGTCCATGGCGTGCGTCTGCGTCGTGTGCGTGCGCGCGTGTGCGAGTCGTGCCATACGAACCAGCGGCTGACGGGCATTTCGATTCGACTCGGCACTTTCCGGGCGTTGCCGACCCACTGGTTCCCCCTCCAGCGTCCAGCATCCGTCCAGCATCCAGCGCCAACCACCACTACGGCCACCTCGCCCTTCGTCCACCGCCGTCCCAGCCTTGCGACCACGAGCCTGCGGCAGCGGCAGCGGCAGCGGCAGCACCAGGGGCAGGGTAGAGGAGGCCCGGAACGCTCCCGTCTGGCGACGACCCAGGCCCGTGTCTGTGCCAGATTGCGCACGCAACCTCAGCCAGGGCCGTCGTGCCATATCGACCTGAAGCGCCCGCAGACGCTGCCTCGCCCTCGCCGTGGCCTAAGTCCCGTCCGTCCGTGAGCCATTTTTCCTGTCTGGTGCTGATATAGACGGGTACGAGCATCGTCTGCCTTCTCCGCCCACACGTTGCAGCTGCAACCCCGGCCCGCAGCCTCTCTCGAGTCTTTGCGACCAGTCCCTGTGCACGCCTTGTACCCTCATCCTACCCCGCAGCTTGCGTTGCAACACCACCGTCCGGCGCCTGCCCAGGTACATCTGGCTGGCCAAATGCCGTCTTGGGGGGGCTAATGCTAATCTCTGATGCTCCTGGCGGATCCCAGCCCCGGCTTGTTTATTTTGGTAAGGCTTTGGTCTGGCTTTAGTCTGGCTTCCTACGTCTGCACAACTGGGTTCTCAGGGACCAGCTCTGTGTACCTACAATATACCCACAAAAAAACCCGCCTGGCATTCGTGTGCTGCCGCCGTCCGTCTTCCGAGTAGCTTCACGGGGATTTGCCCACAGAGCTTCCGGCTTTCCTGCCCAGCATGGCTCTCCGCCCACCTCCGAAGCCCCAGCCCACAAATAAACCTCCACGTCTCTCATCCTGATGGTTAAGACGGCTACATCCAGACCTTCCGACTGCGACTCTGCTGCACTGTCCCCGTTGTGACCATTGAGCCTCCGTGCGCTGCATACCATCCTACATCACCCCCCACTTCAACAATCCTCCACAATCATGTCCCCCATCGTCCGTCTCACCGTGTTCAAGATCCCCGACCCGGCCGTCGTCAAGCAGGCCGTGGAGAAATACAACACTCTAAGCAAAGAAGCTCTCAAGGTACGTGCATGCACATAGCTTGCGCAAGCTCGACATATTCCCCTGCCGATGCACATCGGCCTGCCCATGTCCTGTGCAGTGCCATACCATCCCCATATTGTATCCCGCGTGCACGAGCCCGCCCATCGAGGGCCTATTCTGAAGGAGCCGAAAACAAAACGATCCAGGCGTGCCAGGCCTGTTCGCTCCACAAGGGAAACATGCATGTCTGCAGGACCGCAACATCCCATCACACCCACACCCGCCCGCTTAAAACATCCCTCCAGAAGCCGCCTTTCCCCCCCTGGACCCTGCAACAAACGAATGACTTTTTCTCCGTTCGCAACAACGCTGCGCGCCCGCTAATCATTCCCTACCCGCTCTGCTCAGCGTTCCCAATTATGCAGTGCATCAATCGATCGCGTCGACCGAGGCCAATCGATCTTCTTATTCCGTTGCTTTCCTCGCCTTACTGACTGCTGCTTTGCTCAGGACGGCAAAACCTACATTCAGACTTCAGCCGGCCACGTCACGCACGACGACCCCCGCAGCAATGGCTACACCTTCATGGGCCGCGCCGTGTTTGCCTCGCGCGAGGACATGGACTACTACGACAACGAGTGCCGGGCTCACGGCGAGATCAAGGCCCTGCTAAAAGGGAAGCTGGAGGGCGGGCCGCCGCTTGTTCTGCTCATGGACGGCTAGCGTAGCATGGGGCTTCTCGGGTAAACTCCCGTGTACTGTATTTTCAAAAGTGGTGCATGGTAATGAAAGCCTTATCATGGCATTCCTCTCGATCCCCATCCTAGCTACACAGACGCGTGATATCGAAGCTTGGCACCCGAGGGCCGATTCCCTCCCCCCTCCCCTCGCCTCCACAAATCCTCGCGAAAATCTCTCGTATGCCGAAAAAGCCACGGGCGTTGGGTCCCTGACTCAGAATCCCTCCTTCGCCTCGAAGTACTTGCGGCACTCGTCGACAGCCTCGAATGGCACGACGAAGATGGGATGCACCTCGCCTACCGCGTCGTCGTCGTCCCACACTTTCTGCCCCTCGTACTTGCCCTGCACCCTCCAGTGATAAGGAGCGTCGAGCACTCCGCCCTTCCCTTCTTCCTGTGCCTTGACCTCATAGACGTACGAGTTCTGCGTAGCGCTCAGCCCGGCCAGGTTGTAGCAGCTGTGGTACGCGTCGGGTCGTTTGCCCGGCTTGTCCACCAGACCGCCCTTTGCGAACTGCGCTGCAGAGAGAATATACCTCGAGAGCGCGGTGCGGTTCCAGAGGCCGGTCGTCGTCGCGGCCTCGACGAGTGGCCAGCAGCCGCCGACCCAGTGCGAATAGCACCCATCCACAAGCTTGTTGGTGCGGCCGTTGAAGCCCCCCTCCGGGGCGCACTGCCTGGCCGAGAGCCAGTGGATCAGCAGCGGCATGTCCAGGTGCTTGTTCAGCGTCTCCTTCGGCGGGCCGAGGATGGACAGCGCGCCCAGGCCGCAGAAGGCGTAGGCGCCGTGTGCTTCGTTGCCCGGGGCGGCCGAGATGCCGCCGTCGAACGACTGGCATCTGGAAATCCAGGCGGGCAGGCCGTCCAGGAAGCTGGCGAGCCCGTGGGCGCGCGCGGGGGCTTCGGGCGGTAGCTCCAGCGGGAGGCTCAGGAGGCTCAGGACGACCAGCGCGCAGAAGGCGCCGCGGATGTCTTCCTCGCCGTCCGGCGTCATGCTGAAGCCCCCGTCGGCTCGCTTCGTCTGCCCGAGAAATCGCCACATTCCGCGGCGGTCGATGGACTCGTACGCTTCGCTGCTGCCGACCATGACTAGGGACAGTACGGCGGCGTAGCAGGCAGCGAGATGGGGGACGTGACCGAAGCTTCCGCCGTGGCCTCCGTCCGGATGCTGCACCAGTGAAAAGGTGTGTATGACCCTGTGTGAAGTCAGACACAAAAAATTGTTGTGAGCATCGACTGTGTAGACGGGGACCATTTTGGGAAACACCTACCGTTCCCGGTATTCTGATATGTCGTATCCTAAAGCGGACAGGCCTTGTAAGCTCCAGTAAACGAGCCAGGGCCTCGAAGCCTCCATCATGGCGAACGGGGGCGGGTAATTGCCCAGCGCTTGCTTCAGAAACGCAACGTGCTTCTTCCGCTGGAGCTGCGGGAGACCGTGGGCGTTGAGCGGAAACTCGTTCGGGTTGCCCTCGAGGAAGGGCAGCACGGCTTGCAACGTCTCGCCTTGGTCTTCGGATGTTGCGGTTTCCAGGCTGTCCCGTATGGGTATCCGGACGCTCTCGATGTAGGCCATGTTGGACTGCTCTTCCATGGTCAGGGCCCCCAAGTCTTCGTAGTCGAGCTCAGAGTCGGAAAGTTGTTCGATGCGCTCCGAGTCCACTATCGTGTCTCTATTCTCCGGCGACTGCTGGGCTGCATGGGAAGGATTGCCGGAGGAGGCCATCTTCTTGACTTTGCGTTTGCCTTTGTGTGGTACTAGAAATGGCATATGCGACGCCGACCAAACAATGGCTGCGCTCGGGACGAAAGCGTTGCTATTGTCTACGCAAGCCCCGCCTCCGGAAGAGGCAACCACATCGCCAACCTAGCCGAGCGACCGAAAGGAACGTGAAAACAGATATGGGGTCACGACGGAGGGTGCGAACACAGGGTCAAAAACATGTAGCGCCGTGGGTAGTTAGGTTTGCATTGGTTTAGTAAATCCTTGGCGCGGGCGCCCTGCATCTCCGCCTCAGAATCCGCCTGCATTTTTGTTTTTCGCTTTCCAGACCCTACACATCGTACGACCGCGCCCGCGTCTTCGTTACTCTGATGACTTCACGCCGGGCATCCCGTCCAGCTCCTCCTTGAGCTCCTTGCCTGCGATCGTAAGCGGTTTGATGTCCATCAGCACGAACAGCATCCTGCAGTACGACGTCTTCGACCGGTTGATCCACTGGTGCATGGTTCCCCGCTGAATCGCGACGTCGCCAGCCTTCATCGTGCGCTGCTCGCCGCTGTCGAGGAGCAGGTCGACCTGGCCCTCCAACACGATGCCGTAGTCCAAGCTCACCGTGCGGTGCATGGTGCACTCCATGTCCGGGGGAATATCAACGTGGCGGAAGACGGTGCCGTTGGAAACGGACAGGCCTGGAGGGTTCTTCAGATAGCTGTCGTACACCTCAATGTCGGCCTCATTCTCCAGGTCCACCGGAGCGCCCCTGGTGGCATAGTCGAGGCCAAAGGCGATGCCATCAGGATTCGTCACCATCGGCGTCTCCTCGTCGAACTTGTCGCTGAAGATGGCCTTGCCTTCGGCATTGTGTGTCGTGGTATATCGATAGACTTTTGGTAGTGTTGGTTTAGTAGCCATGGCCGTGTTTCGTATTTCTACCAGGAGTCGTTTATCAAAATCGGATGTTGCGATGTTGTTGAGCAGCGAGTGCACAGGTATCTACATCGGTTTTGTGTCCAATGCTCCTGTATTTCCATCCAATGTGCTGCGGGCTTTATAGCATTCATCTCTTGTCCCGATGTTGTGCAGGGCCGGGTCCAACACATCACTACAGTGCGGAGCCGAAGTCCGAAAACCGCCCTGCCGACTGTCACTTTTGACACCGACCGCGTCACGTGTTTGCTTCATTTCTAAATATGAACCATAGAGTACTGCAGTTCTATCCCTTGTAGGGAGAGGATAGCCGGGAATAAATTAATCACCAACAACACTTTGCATGGACCTCCGAAGGGGGGTCAAACCAGACCTTCTTATTACTATGAGAGCCTTTGGACGATCATCACAGAGAGAGACAGCCGTCCGCGGATATAAATTCTGTGGCTTCAAAAATCCATCAACGCCATAGCATTCCTTCATGTGCTGTGGCCAGTCAGCGTGCAACAACTTATCCGACGGAAAGGTCAGAGGGCTGTCAGCCAATGGTTTACCCCGCACGATTGACGTCTTTGGAAAGTGAGCACGTGCACATGAGGCCTGTTGACTCAGTGAGAGGCAGTAGGAGGTACATAATGCTCAAAATAAGTTAAACTCAGGTCGTCAGATTAGTGTCCCTTCCAATTGTCTCATTGCTTCTTCAAGTCGCATCTGCGTACCGTGACAATCGAGGGGTACAGGTTACGGCCAATTCATGTCGATCTGGAAACCTAGACACAAAAAAGGAACAATTTATAAGAGCTTGGGGCAAGAGTAATACCGTCGTAGAATGGCAACCATGGCACAGGTACAACAAGACATCGAGCTCCCCGACATGCGGCCACAAACCGAAGCATCATCCTCTCCGACGACCCAGGAAGTGACATGGGAAGATGCTTCTACTGCAGAAATTGAGCTGCCCCCTCTCCCACCGACTGATACGGGCAAAGCGGCCTGGCTCGTCCTCGCTGGATCATCACTGATCCAAGCACCAGTCTGGGGTATGACTTCCCACTCCGATTAGAGCCAAAAGGCTCACAGTGTAACAGGATTCTCGCTCGCATTCGGTGTGTTCCAAGAGTACTACTCCAGTCACCCAGAAGAGCTCGGTGGTGACGCGTCGAATGTGGCTGTCATTGGAACAACCGTCAACGTGAGCATACCCGTTGTATACGACGGCTTGTTGCACCGCCATACTACAAAAGTGATTAGCTGACGTTTGCACCATGTACGCAGGGAGTGATGTACCTCATGTCCCCATTCAGCTTTGCAATACTAACGCGCTGGCCTCGTCTACGCCGCTGGTTTGGACCCATCGGGCTCATTCTCACGGCCGTGGGCTTCCTGATGTCCAGCTTTGCGAAGAACGTCTGGCAGCTCATCATCACACAGGGAGTGATCAGCGCACTGGGATGCGGGCTGCTGTTCACACCAACGACGCTGTACCTAGACGAGTGGTTCGTCAAGAGGAAAGGCCTAGCCATGGGCGTCATGTGGGCCGGGAAGAGCATGACGGGCGTCGGCCTGCCCTTTGCCATGGAAGCCAGTTTGCGCAAGTTCGGGCCCGCAACGACACTGCGAGCCTGGAGCATCATCACCGTATGCCCCCTCCCCTCCCCCCAACCACCACAAACGGAGGCACACATACTCACTCCACCCCAGGTCCTCCTCTCCGCCCCGCTCCTCTACACCCTCCGCCCCCGCATCCCCCTCTCCCGCACCGCAGCCACCCGCCGCATTTCCACCGCCTTCCTCCGCCACCCCACCTTCTGGCTGCACCAGACCGGCAACATCCTTCAGTCCCTCGGCTACTCCCTGCCCTACGCCTACATCACCTCGTACGCCGTGCGCTCCCTACACGCCTCCACCA
>Ga0247757_10001936_pt1 | contig 12031 bp, 11 predicted proteins | sample UWRJL126311R4_FD_180929 | JGI IMG/M metagenome (GOLD analysis project Ga0247757, IMG submission 180929) | Plant litter microbial communities from Arlington Agricultural Research Station in Wisconsin, United States - UWRJ-L126-311R-4 | ecosystem: Environmental > Terrestrial > Plant litter >...
CTCGCCCACCTGCGGCTCGTCGAGACGACCCCCGAGAACCTCGCCGGGGCGGACGTCGTGTTCCTCGCCCTGCCGCACGGCCAGTCCGGCGCGATCACGGCGCAGCTGCCCGACGACGTGGTCGTGGTGGACTGCGGCGCCGACCACCGGCTCGCCGACCCGGTTGCGTGGGAGCGCTTCTACGGCGGCGACTTCTTCGGCGCCTGGGAGTACGGCCTCCCCGAGCTCCTGGTCGACGGCGGTGCGGGCAAGCAGCGCCAGAACCTCGTCGACGCGACCCGGATCGCGGCCCCCGGCTGCAACGCGAGCGCGGTGACGCTCGCCCTGGCCCCCGCGCTCGCGGCGGGCGTGGGCGTCGCGCAGGACCTCGTCGCGGTCCTCGCCGCCGGCACCTCCGGTGCGGGGCGGAGCCTGAAGACGAACCTGCTCGCGAGCGAGGTCATGGGGTCGACCTCGGCGTATCAGGTGGGCGGGATCCACCGGCACATCCCCGAGATCCAGCAGAACCTCGTCGCCGCGGGTGCCGCGGCCGCGCCGAGCCTGTCGTTCACCCCCATGCTCGTGCCGATGTCGCGCGGGATCCTCGCGACGGCGACCGCGCCGCTCGCGCCCGGCGCCTCCGCGGCCGACGTGCGCGCGGCGTACGAGGACGCGTACGCGGGGGAGCCGTTCGTGCAGCTCCTGCCGGAGGGCGTGTTCCCGCGCACCGCCGACACGGTGGGGGCGAACACCGCGCTCCTCGGCGTCGCGGTCGACGAGGCCGCCGACCGGATCGTCGCCCTCTGCGCGATCGACAACCTCGTGAAGGGCACGGCGGGAGCCGCGATCCAGTCCGCCAACCTCGCCCTCGGCTTCGAGGAGACCCTCGCCCTGCCCCTGAACGGAGTCGCCCCGTGAGCGTGACCGCAGCATCCGGATTCGAGGCGGCCGGCATCGCCGCCGGCATCAAGGCCTCCGGTGACGCCGACCTCGCGCTCGTCGTCAACCGCGGTCCGCGGCGGGATGCCGCCGTCGTCTTCACGAGCAACCGCGCGCAGGCCAACCCGATCATCTGGTCGAAGCAGGTCGCGGCCGACGGGCAGGTCGCGGCGATCGTCCTGAACTCGGGCGGCGCGAACTGCTTCACCGGCTCCGAGGGATTCCAGACGACGCATGCGACGGCTGAGGCCGTCGCGACCGCGCTGGACGTGAGCGCGGGCGACGTGCTCGTGTGCTCGACCGGGCTGATCGGCGAGCAGCTCCCGCGGGAGAAGCTCGTCGCGGGCGTCGCGACGGCGGCCGATGCGCTGTCTTCCGGGGGCGGGGCCGATGCGGCCGCGGCGATCATGACGACCGACACGCGGCCGAAGACCGTCGTGATCGAGGGCGACGGATGGCGGGTCGGCGGGATGGCGAAGGGCGCGGGCATGCTCGCGCCGGGCCTCGCGACGATGCTCGTGGTCCTCACCACCGACGCGGTCGCCGACACCGGCACGCTCGACGCGGCGCTCCGCAGCGCGACGCGCGTGAGCTTCGACCGGCTGGACTCCGACGGCTGCATGTCGACCAACGACCAGGTGAGCCTGCTCGCGAGCGGGGCGTCCGGCGTGACGCCCGGTGTCGACGAGCTCACGGCGGCCGTGACCGCGGCCTGCCTCGACCTCGCCTGCCAGCTGCAGGGCGACGCCGAGGGGGCGAGCCACGACATCGCGATCGAGGTCGTCCACGCCGCGAGCGAGGACGACGCGGTCGAGGTGGGGCGCTCCGTGGCGCGCAACAACCTGTTCAAGGCCGCGATCTTCGGCAACGACCCCAACTGGGGTCGGGTGCTCGCGGCGATCGGCACGACGGCCGCGGCGTTCGATCCGTACGCGGTCGACGTGACGATGAACGGCATCCGGGTCTGCTCGGAGGGCGCTCCCGACCGTCCGCGCGACGAGGTCGACCTCACGCCGCGCGCGACGCACGTGCTCATCGACCTCCAGGCCGGCGACGCGACCGCGACGATCCTCACCAACGACCTCACGCACGACTACGTGCACGAGAACTCGGCGTACGCCTCGTGAGCGACATCGAGCTGGACGATCTCGACGCGGTCGACAAGACGTCCATCCTGATCGAGTCCCTGCCCTGGCTGCAGGGGTTCGCGGGCAAGATCGTCGTCGTCAAGTTCGGTGGCAACGCGATGGTCGACGAGGAGCTCCAGCGCGCGTTCGCGCAGGACATGGTCTACCTCAAGCACGTGGGTCTGCGCCCCGTGGTGGTGCACGGCGGCGGACCGCAGATCACCTCGATGCTCGACCGGCTCGGCATCCCGAGCGAGTTCCGCGGCGGCTACCGCGTGACGACGCCCGAGGCGATGGACGTCGTGCGCATGGTGCTCACCGGACAGGTGAGTCGCGAGCTCGTGAGCCTCATCAACGAGCACGGCCCGTTCGCGGCCGCGATCTCGGGGGAGGACGCGGGCCTCTTCCGCGGACGCCGTCGCGAGGCGATCGTCGACGGCGAGCCGGTCGACATCGGCCTGGTCGGCGATGTCGTGGAGGTGGACCCGGCGGCCGTGCTCGCCCAGCTCGACGCGGGGAGGATCCCGGTCGTCTCGTCGATCGCGCCCGACCTCGACCAGCCCGGCCAGTCGCTCAACGTCAACGCCGACTCGGCGGCGGCGTCGCTCGCGATCGCGCTCGGGGCCGCGAAGCTCGTCGTGCTCACCGACGTCGCGGGCCTCTACCGCGACTGGCCGGACCGCGACTCCCTCGTCAGCCAGATCGGCGCGGCCGAGCTCACCCGACTGCTGCCGAGCCTCGAGAGCGGCATGATCCCCAAGATGACGGCGTGCCTGGATGCCGTGCTGGCGGGAGTCCCCAAGGCCGCGATCATCGACGGGCGCCGCCCGCACTCCATCCTTCTCGAGATCTTCACGGACGCCGGCATCGGCACGGAGGTGACCCCATGACCCAGCTGGACGACTACACGGCGCGCTTCCGCGGCGCGATGATGCCGACGGTCCCCTCGCCGCTCGCGGTGCTCTCGCACGGCAAGGGCGCGCGCGTCTGGGACGTCGAGGGCAACGAGTACCTCGACTTCCTGGGCGGGATCGCCGTGAACGCCCTCGGGCACGCGCACCCGGTGTTCGTCGACGCCGTCGCGCGGCAGGCCCGTCGTGCCGCCCACATCTCGAACTACTTCGCCTCCGAGCCGGAGCTCGCGCTCGCCGAGCGCCTGAAGCGCCTGACCGGCGGCGACGCGGTCTACTTCACCAACTCGGGCACCGAGGCGATCGAGGCGGCGGTCAAGCTGGCCCGGCGCACCGGGCGGCCGCGCATCCTGTCGCTCACGAGCTCGTTCCACGGACGCACCATGGGGGCGCTCTCGCTCACCGGCAAGCCGGCTCTGCAGGATCCCTTCCGGCCGCTGCTGCCGGGTGCCGAGCAGATCGCGCCGACGATCGAGGCCCTGGAGGCCGCCCTGGCGGACGATGTCGCGGCGGTCGTCGTGGAGCCGATCCAGGGCGAGGCCGGCGTCGTCGACCTCCCGGCGGGCTACCTCGCCGCCGCGCGCGAGCTCACGAGCCGGGTCGGCGCCCTGCTGATCCTCGACGAGATCCAGACCGGCATCGGCCGCACGGGCGACTGGTTCGTCTACCAGGCCGAGGACGTGGTGCCGGACGCAGTCACGCTCGCCAAGGGGCTCGGCGGCGGATTCCCGATCGGCGCGCTCGTCGGCTTCGGCGAGGCAGCGCAGCTCCTGCAGCCCGGCCAGCACGGCTCGACGTACGGCGGCAATCCGCTCGCGACCGCCGTCTCCGGTGCGGTGCTGGCCGAGATCGAGGATGCCGGACTCGTCGCCAACGCCGCGTTGCGGGGGGCGCAGCTGCGCGACGCGATCGCCGGGATGGCGTCGCCGCTCGTCGAGGGGGTGAGCGGCCGCGGACTCCTGATCGGCGTGGTCCTGACCGCCCCGGTCGCGAAGGAAATCGTCGCCGCCGCCCAGGAGCGCGGCCTCATCGTGAACGCCGCGGCGGACGGGCGCGTCCGAATCGCGCCGCCGCTCATCATCGGCGACGCCGAGATCGCGGAATTCACCGAGAAGTTCGCCGCGGCGCTCGCCGCCGTGACCGCCCAGACCGAGACCATCCCGACGGGAGCGACCGCATGACCCGCCACTTCCTGCGCGACGACGACATCACCCCGGCCGAGCAGGCCGCGATCCTCGACCTCGCGGCCGAGATCAAGGCCGACCGGTGGGGCCGCACGCCGCTCGCCGGCCCGCAGACGGTCGCGGTCATCTTCGACAAGTCGTCGACCCGCACGCGCGTGAGTTTCGCGGTCGGGATCGCCGACCTCGGCGGCTCCCCGCTCATCATCTCGACGGCGAACAGCCAGCTCGGGGGCAAGGAGACGCCGTCCGACACGGCCCGGGTGCTCGAGCGGATGGTGTCGGCGATCGTCTGGCGCACCTACGCGCAGTCCGGCCTCGAGGAGATGGCGGCCGGCACCCGCGTGCCCGTCGTCAACGCCCTGAGCGACGAGTTCCACCCGTGCCAGCTCCTCGCCGACCTGCTCACCATCCGCGAGCACAAGGGCGAGCTCGCCGGGCTGACGGTGGCGTTCCTCGGGGACGGCGCGGACAACATGGTCCACTCGTACCTGCTCGCCGGCGCGACGGCCGGCATGCACGTGCGCATCGGGTTCCCGGAGTCGTACGCCCCCGATCCCGCGGTCGTCGCCGACGCCGAGCGCATCGCCGCGACCACCGGCGGCTCGATCGCCCTGGTCCGCGATCCGCGCGAGGCGGTCGCCGGCGCCGACGTCGTCGTGACCGACACCTGGGTGTCGATGGGCAAGGAGGACGAGAAGGCCGTCCGCGTCGCCGCCCTCGGGGAGTACCAGGTCACGCCCGAGCTCATGGCGCTCGCCAAGCCGGACGCGGTCTTCCTGCACTGCCTCCCGGCCGACCGCGGCTACGAGGTCGCGGCGGAGGTCATCGACGGCCCGCAGTCCGTCATCTGGGACGAGGCCGAGAACCGACTGCACGCCCAGAAGGCGCTGCTCGTGTGGCTGCTCGAGCAGGCGGACGAGGTCAGGCCCCCGACCCGAGCTGCTGGAGCTCGCTGATGCTGAAGCTCGAGCCGATCGCGATGAACAGCAGCACCCAGAAGACGATCGCGGCGATCACGCCGGCCGTGAGCGGGATCCAGAACACGATGGGACGCCCGCGCACCAGGAGCGGGATCGAGATCCCGGCCGCGGCGAGCAGCAGCACGATGTGGCTGACCACCATGACGAGCGACTCGACGGACGTCGAGGCCCCGTTCGGCGTGATCTCGCGCTGCCGTGCGGCGGTCGTCACGGCCTCCTCCAGGTTGGCCGCGTAGAAGCAGGCGATGAGCGTTCCGATGACCCCCATCACGAGCAGGATCGACGTGAGCACGACGTCCCAGGTCCGGCGCGCCGGCTTCGGCGGCGTCGGGTACTGCCACGGCGCATATCCGGCCGGGGGCTGCGGCGGAGCCGGCTGCTGCGAGGGCGGCGCGGCGGGCGCGTACTCGCCCCACCGGGGCTTCGGGACCGGGTATCCGCTCGGCTCCTCGTGGGACATGACCTCACCATAACGACCGCGGGCGACCGCCCCGGTTCCATTTCCTAGACTGATCCGAACCCCAAGGAGACACAGCACATGGCAGATCGCGTCGTCCTCGCCTACTCCGGCGGCCTCGACACCTCCGTCGGCATCGGCTGGCTGCACGATGCCACCGGCAAGGAGGTCGTGGCACTCGCCGTCGACGTCGGCCAGGGCGGGGAGTCGATGGACGACATCCGCCAGCGCGCGCTCGACTGCGGCGCCGTCGAGGCGGTCGTCGTCGACGCGAAGGACGAGTTCGCCAACGACTTCCTCATGCCCGCGCTCAAGGCGAACGCGCTGTACCAGAAGCGCTACCCGCTGGTCTCGGCGCTCAGCCGCCCGCTCATCGCCAAGCACCTCGCGCGCGTCGCGAAGGAGCTCGGCGCCGACTCCGTCGCGCACGGCTGCACCGGCAAGGGCAACGACCAGGTGCGCTTCGAGGCGGCCGTCGCGGCTCTCGCGCCCGACCTCACGAGCATCGCGCCCATCCGCGACCTGGCGCTCACCCGCGACAAGGCGATCGTCTACGCGGAGGAGCACGGGCTCCCGATCAAGCAGAGCAAGAAGAACCCGTACTCGATCGACAAGAACGTGTGGGGGCGCGCGGTCGAGACCGGCTTCCTCGAGGACCCGTGGAACGCTCCCATCGAGGACCTCTACGAGTACACGCAGGACCCGGCGGTCGACCGCCCCGCGGACGAGGTGACGATCACCTTCGCCGAGGGCGTCCCGGTCGCGATCGACGGCAAGGTCGTCTCGCCGCTCGAGGCCGTCCAGCAGCTCAACGCACTCGCGGGCGGGCACGGCGTCGGCCGGATCGACATCGTCGAGGACCGCCTGGTCGGCATCAAGAGCCGCGAGGTCTACGAGGCCCCCGCAGCGGTCGCGCTCATCGCGGCGCACGAGGAGCTCGAGAACCTCACGCTCGAGCGCGACCTCGGCCGCTACAAGCGCGGCGTCGAGGTGGAGTGGTCCGACCTGGTCTACGACGGCCTGTGGTTCTCGGGCCTGAAGCGCAGCCTCGACGCGTTCATCGACCACACCCAGCGGCACGTGTCGGGTGACATCCGCCTGCAGCTGCAAGGCGGCCGCGCGACGGTCACCGGCCGCCGGAGCGTCGAGAGCCTCTACGACTTCTCGCTCGCGACCTACGACACCGGCGACACCTTCGATCAGTCGCTGGCCAAGGGCTTCATCGAGCTCTGGTCGCTGCCGTCGAAGATCTCCGCGCGCCGCGACCTGGCCGACTGATGGTGCTCTGGGGCGGCCGCTTCGCGGGCGGGCCCTCGCCGGAGCTCGCCGCGCTCAGCCGCTCGACGCACTTCGATTGGGAGCTGGCGAGCTACGACATCGCGGGATCGCACGCGCACGCGATCGCGCTCGAGGCGGCCGGGCTCCTGACGGCCGACGAGGTCGTCGCGATGCACGAGGGGCTGGACGAGCTGGAGCGCCGCGTGCGCTCCGGCGATCTGCTCGCGACCGACGATGACGAGGACGTGCACGGCGCGCTCGAGAAGGCGCTCATCGAGGTCGTCGGCCCGGAGCTCGGCGGCAAGCTGCGCGCCGGACGCAGCCGGAACGACCAGATCGCCACGCTGATCCGGCTGTACCTTCTTGCGCACGCCGACACGATCCGGCGGCACCTGGTCGATCTGGTCGACGCGATCGCGAGCCAGGCCGCCGACCACCCGGATGCCGTCATGCCGGGCCGCACGCACCTGCAGTCCGCCCAGCCCGTCCTGCTCGCGCACCACCTGCTGGCGCACGCCTGGCCCCTCGTCCGCGACCTGCAGCGCCTGCGCGATTGGCGCACGCGCGCCGACGCGTCGCCGTACGGTGCCGGGGCCCTCGCGGGCAACGCGCTCGGGATCGACCCCGCGCTCGTCGCGCGGTCGCTCGGGCTGGGGGAGCCGCTCCCGAACTCGATCGACGCGACCTCGGCCCGCGACGTGGTCGCCGAGTTCGCCTACGTCGCCGCGCAGATCGGCATCGATCTCTCGCGCTTCGCCGAGGACGTCATCGTCTGGAACACCCGCGAGTTCGGCTTCGTGCGCCTCGACGACGGCTACTCGACGGGGTCGAGCATCATGCCGCAGAAGAAGAACCCGGACATCGCCGAGCTCGCCCGCGGCAAGGCCGGCCGCCTCATCGGCGACCTGACGGGTCTGCTCGCGACCCTCAAGGGGCTCCCGCTCGCGTACAACCGCGACCTGCAGGAGGACAAGGAGCCGGTCTTCGACCAGGTGCGCACCCTCGAGGTCCTGCTGCCCGCGTTCGCCGGCATGGTCGCGACGATGCGCTTCGACGAGGAGCGGATGGCGGCCCTCGCCCCCGAGGGCTTCTCGCTCGCGACCGACGTGGCCGACTGGCTGGTGCGGCGCGGGGTCCCGTTCCGCGAGGCGCACGAGATCTCCGGAGCCCTCGTGCGGTTCTGCGAGGAGCGCGGCCTCGCGCTCGACGAGCCCGCCGACGCGGAGTACGCGGCGATCGATCCGCGCCTGACCGGCGAGGTGCGCGCGGTGCTCACCGTCGCCGGGTCGATCGCGGCCCGCGACCAGCGCGGCGGCACCGCGCCCGCGCGGGTGGCGGAGCAGCTCGCGGAGCTGACGGCCGCGGTCCGCGCGCTCGCCCCCGCCGCGCAGACCCGCGTCCCGACGTCGATGGAGGCCTGAGCATGTCCCGACAGCAGCGCCCCGCCGCCGCATCCGACCCGCGTGCCCGCGGGCGGGCGGCGAAGCAGCGTCGCCTCGACGGAGCGGACCGGCAGCGCGCCCGGTTCCCGTGGCTCATGCCGCTCATCGTCGCGGTCGCCGTGGTGATCGTCGTCGTCGGCGCGATCTGGGCGATCGCACTCGGGCATTTCTTCTGACGCCGTGACGGACCCGCTCGCGTTCCTCGAGCGCCCCTCGGTCGAGGTCGCGCCGCTGCTCCTCGGGGCGACGCTGCACGGCCGCGGCGCGAGCGTGCGGATCACGGAGGTGGAGGCGTACCTCGGCGAGCAGGATCCGGGATCGCACGCGTTCCGCGGGCAGACCCGGCGCAACGCCGTCATGTACGGACCGTCCGGCTTCCTCTACGTGTACTTCACCTACGGCATGCACGTGTGCTGCAACGTGGTCTGCTCGCCCGAGGGCACGGCGACCGCGGTCCTCATCCGTGCGGGCGAGGTGATCGACGGCATCGACACGGCCCGGGAGCGGCGTCTCACCACGCGCACGGACGCCGACCTCGCCCGGGGCCCGGCCCGCCTCACCGTGGCGCTCGGCATCGCCCTCTCGGACGACGGGGACGACCTGTCGTCCGGCCCGATCACGCTGGAGCCGGCGGCGGCCCCCGTCCCCGGGTTCGCGACCGGCCCGCGGACCGGCGTCTCCGGCCCGGGCGGCACGGATGCGTACCCGTGGCGGTTCTGGATCCCGGGGGATCCGACGGTGTCGCCCTACAAGAAGGCGGTCACCCGTCACGTCACGGCAGCGCCCCGCCCGCCAGCCAGATGACCCCGCCGCACGCCGCCGCCCAGCTGAAGCTCACGAGCGTGCCGATGATGAACCGCTCGCGCACCTCGGGCGCGACGAGCTCCGAGAAGCGTCCGAGCCCCTTGATCGCGATGATCACCGCGATCGCCTCGGGGTGCCCGACGATGATCGTCACGACGATCGCGAGCCGCTCCAGGTAGCCGATGATCGCGCCGCCCCGCAGCACTTCGCGCGGCTGGTCGGTCTTCTCGTCGTCGATGACGATGCCGCCGGCGACGCCGAGCTTCTGGGACTGGATGGGCGCGGTCCGCTGCAGCACGAGCACCGTGAGCGGGCTCCCGGCCACGACCCCGAGCGCCGCGACGACGAGCGCGAGGATCACCCAGAAGGCGTGCACGGGGGAGGGCACGGCCAGCTGGAACGCGAGCATGAGCCCGCCGACCACGACGGGCACGAGCGCGAGCAGCGCGAGCCACGGCTTGTTCCACCGGTCGGCGAGCACCGCCGCGACCCCGGCGCCGATCGCGACCAGGATCGCGAGCACCCACACGACGACCTCGAGCGCGATCATGGCTCAATCCTCCCGGTCGCCGGCGACGTCGGTCGAGCCCGGCGCGCGCGTCGCGCGAACCTCGGCCGTCCGGAGCACGACGACGAGCGCGGGGCGTGCCGCCTGGTCGAGGCGGATCCCCGCGGCGAGCGCGCGGCGGCTCGCGGCCTGCGGGGTGATCCCGAGGCGCTTCGCGGCCTCCTGCTGGGTGAGTCCGGTCTCGACGAGGTCGAAGAGCTCCCATCCCTCGGGGGTGCGGCGGTCGCGGAGGGCGAGGAGGAGATCCACGAGCGGCTGCACCGCGCCGTCGTCGCCGAGGGCGGCGAATCGCGTGGGGCGGCGCTTCGCGGCCTCGATCGCGTCACGCGCCGCGATGAAGGCGGGTCCGCGTGCCGCGCGCGTCGCGTCCGGCAGGGGACTCTCGACGTGGCCGATCCCGAGGCCGACCCGCCAGGATCCGGTGCGCAGGAGCGCGAGGGCCACGGCGAGCGCCGTCGCCGCGTCCGCGGTCAGCGCCTGCACCTCGTCGCCCGCCGTGCGGTCGGCGGGCAGCGCGAGCCGTGGCCCGCCGACGTCCGCGATGAGCGCGAGGGCGTCGTCGGCGAGGTCGGCGCCGTGGCGGCTGTCGACCTGATCCGCGGTGATCGCGTACATATCAAGCCTCCGATATTGATTCGATGAAATCAAGCCTATAGGCATGATACGTGAGGGATCAAGCCTGCACGGCTCTCAGGCGCGGATACCGACAATGAGTCATGGCCCGTCTGACCTCCGTCGAGCAGCTGATCGACGGTGCGGCGCACCGCCTCCTCGACCGCGCGCCCACCAGCCGGTTCCGCGCGTTCCTCGTCGAGTTCCTGGTCTTCGGGGCCAAGCAGGCGTGGGCCGCGCTGTTCGGCGGCATCATGCTCGTCGTCCTCGTCACGACCCAGCTCTGGTATCCCGCCGACGCCGTGCTCGACCGCAACGACCTCCGGACGATCATCGCCGTGCTCGTGCAGGTGGGCATGGTGCTCGGACGGCTGGAGTCGCTGCGCGAGCTGCGGGTGATCATCCTGTTCCACGTCGTGGGCACGGTGATGGAGCTGTTCAAGACCGGCATCGGATCCTGGATCTACGCGCCGGGCGGCCTCCTCCACCTCGGAGCCGTGCCGCTGTTCTCCGGATTCATGTACGCGGCCGTGGGGTCGTACATGGTGCGCGTGTTCCGCTTGTTCGAGCTGCGGTTCGACCGGTACCCGCCGCGATGGATGGGAGGCGTGCTCGCCGGGCTCATCTACGTCAACTTCTTCGCCTCGCACTGGATCGTCGACCTGCGCTGGGCGCTCATCGCCGCGGTCGTGGCGCTCTACTGGTGCACGTCGATGGAGGCGCGCGTGCTGCGCGTCACGCTCCGGATGCCGCTGCTCGCCGCGTTCCTGCTCGTCGCGTTCTTCATCTGGCTGGCCGAGAACGTCGGCACGGCGAGCGGCACCTGGCTGTACCCGTCGCAGCTGGACGGCTGGCACCTCGTGCCGATCGACAAGATGGCGTCCTGGTTCCTGCTCATGATGATCTCGGTCGCGCTGGTCACCTGGGTCTATCCGCCGCGGCCGCCGGAGCTCCCGGTCGTCGACGACGGACCCGGAGCGGATCGCGCGAGTCCGCCCCGACCCACCCGATACCCTGATCGGGTGCATCACCCGGCAAACGATCCCGCGTTCGACGACGTCTGGGAGGAGCTCGTCTGGCGCGGCCTCGTCCACGTCTCGACCGATCAGACCGAGCTGAAGAAGCTCCTCGCCGGGCCGCCCATCACCTTCTACTGCGGCTTCGACCCCACGGCGCAGAGCCTGCACCTCGGCAATCTCGTGCAGCTGCTCACGATGCGCCGCATCCAGCTCGCCGGCCACAAGCCCCTCGGGCTGGTCGGCGGCTCCACGGGCCTCATCGGCGACCCGCGACCCACGGCGGAGCGCACCCTCAACACACCGGAGACCGTGGCCGACTGGGTGCAGCGGATCCGCATCCAGGTCGAGCGCTTCCTGTCGTTCGAGGGCGACAACGCCGCCCGCATCGTCAACAACCTCGACTGGACCGCGCCGCTCAGCGCGATCGACTTCCTCCGCGAGGTCGGCCAGCACTTCCGCGTCGGCACGATGCTCAAGAAGGACGCGGTCGCGGCCCGCCTCAACTCGGATGCCGGCATCAGCTACACCGAGTTCAGCTACCAGATCCTGCAGGGCTTCGACTTCCTCGAGCTCCACCGGCAGTACGGCTGCGTCCTGCAGACCGGCGGCAGCGACCAGTGGGGCAATCTGACGAGCGGCACGGACCTCGTCCACCGCGCGGAGGGCGCCACCGTCCACGCGATCGGCACCCCGCTCATCACCGATGCCGACGGCAGGAAATTCGGCAAGAG
>Ga0247757_10001937_pt1 | contig 12027 bp, 3 predicted proteins | sample UWRJL126311R4_FD_180929 | JGI IMG/M metagenome (GOLD analysis project Ga0247757, IMG submission 180929) | Plant litter microbial communities from Arlington Agricultural Research Station in Wisconsin, United States - UWRJ-L126-311R-4 | ecosystem: Environmental > Terrestrial > Plant litter >...
AACTTCTATAATTTTTAAATAGTAGTTCTATATAGGGGAATTGTAGTATAATTAAGATAGTACTAACTTATTTAGCGCCGCTTCTAGCTCTACTATAATTAGCGTATCCCCTAGTACTAGTAATATAGTTAAATAATATTCTAACAGGTCGTTAACTATCTAATTAACCAAGTAAAATAAGGCTTAGAATAGACTAGTTTATTTTAGAATCTAGGCTTTATAGGTTCTACGATATGATTTAGTATTTATATTTAAGTAATAAATAGTAATAGCTAGTTAGGTTAGAGACTAAATATAAGACGTAGTATAAAGAGCAAGAATATAATAAAAATACTTAATTCTAAAATAGTACTCGTACGAGACGCTAAAAGGTCGTAAATATTTTATAGTAGATTGGGGTTATTTTAGACTTCGACAGTATTAGTAGTCTCTAAATTATTATTAAGCGCCTACGATTTTATTCTTATTAAATTTATCCTTTTATCTCTAAGCGTCTCTATCCACGTAGCTATACTAGTAATAGTATAGTCGGGGGATTACTTATTTGCCAGTAAAAGCGATATAATTTCAGCCGGACTGAATTCCAGCGATATAATTCCTACAGTATAACTTTATTTAATATATATATATACTTATAGAAAAGAAATAAAAAGAAAACTAAGAGTATTAAAAATTTTTGCAAAATAGAAGTACCTAGCGAAGGTAATAGCCCCTAATATTGTACCAGGCTGAAGCTAAAAACCCCTAGTAGGATTTTTTACGTTTAAATGCTACGACTAGAACCGCATAGTGTACTTGACTCAGGTTCGAACCAACGCCTTACGTTGGACTCTTGAAGGCGATAATTCTTGAACTACCATACCCGAGATTCTAGCCAGTTAATAACGATTTTCCCATTTTAAAAATATATATACTAGCATAGACCGACATTTTATAGATATTATTTAGATAATAAGGCGGAGGAGCAGAGCAGGGCGGTAAAAGGCTACAGGACGTCATGGTGTTTGTGGGCATTTAGTTGCTGGGGGGAAGGGCTTTTCACTCAGAAGCGTGGCTGGGCGTTTACTTAGCAACGGAGCAGTGTGCTCACTTACCTTCGCCACAAACCCTTGCGCCAGCTGAAGCAACTTGCAGTCCTCTACGACACTGTCCCCCCCGGTTCGACCCATTCTTGGAGGGCTATAAACGAAAAAAAAAACAGCTGATTGATCATGTCTTCATTGGCCAAGTAGAGCTCAGCCTTCATGTCTACACGGCCAGGACGTATGAGTGCCGGGTCTAGGCATTCGATATGATTGGTTGTCATGATCAACAGTCTGCCTTCGGGTGATGCTAGACCATCGAGAACATTAAGGAGGGTAGATAGGGACACTTTTCCGGCAGGGCCATTTTGGCGAAGGGTTTGGCTTGCGTCCGCATATGGTCCTGTGTTCGGTGCACGCTGACTGCGTCGACGTCTTCGAGGAGGATGATCCGACACGACGCGCGACTTCTATCCTGCACCTACTGCTCGCAACAACACCACTCAATAACACATTCCGTTTGCATCTTATCGGAAACACGACCGCCCGCCGAACACCAGTGCGAAACATTCGAGATGGTGGGTTAGAACGGGCCAAACGAAATGTGTCCAACTAGGTCGTGGCGAACGGCTACCTCTTCCGACCCTTTAACGATGACTTTGACACCGATCGCATTAAGAGGTGAGTGAATGTGGTATATTGCGTGAGTTTTTATTGTCTCATATCTGGGAGACCGACCTAACCGTTGCTTATTTGCAGGAACCACAGCGACTATTAATATAGCTACCTATTTCTCGCATGTGCTCACGACAGTACCTAGCCTGCGACACCAAATACCAGATATAATATACTATATTTACCCATTTTCACGAAAACAACCACCCTACATACATACACACAAATGCGACATTACGACATTAGAAAGCCCTATGCGCTTGAGGGTCATGCGAAAGTGCAAAGTTGCTGAATAAGATTGGAGTCCGGAAATAGAAGGTTCCATTTATCAGCGACGGCCGATCACTCCCCACGTATTCATGGATTCCTAGCCGCCTATATCTGCGATACTGACTGCTTGCATCGGCGAACACAATATCGGTTGCCTACTCCTACATTCTGGAGTATTGGTTGCCTGCTTCTATTCAATACCATTTTAACCGGCATATATTACTTTTAACAATTGCCGCGTGCAGGTTGACTAGCGTCTAGAGTGAATATGATGCAGGGTCCAGAATATGAGGTCTGAGGCTGGGGTGCACACGGCGCCGATAACTCATAGGCGAATGGATCCCTTACTATAGAAACTAACCGCTTGCGGACTAGCACACCGATGGCGCGACGTTCAGATATAAATTGCGTATTTAGTACGCTGGATTGTTTCGCAAGTCCGTTAGCTGCCGCTAGTTCTCGCCTCCAGGGGCCAACTCGTTTCATGCCCCTAGGGCCAACCCAACCCAACCTTAGAGGTCTATTTTAGGATATAGCATAGCTGAGCGTAGCGTATAAACTAAGGAAAAGAATTTAATTTAAAACTCCTTAACAAAAATGCAAAGATAGCGCGGGCACTCAATTGGATGAACAAGCCCACGTAATGACTTTATAATATCAGAATCAACTTATAAATGGCTCGACCTCAACACTTAACGGCCCATTCTATTGATATAGCCTAATATTCCTAGCCAGTAATAGCTGACCGGAAGTGTAGCAACATAGATAATAAAATATATTATGTCGGGTGGAGCGAAGCTATAGGGGCCGTTTCTTAGGAGATGGAATCTGTAAAAGCTTTTTAATTAACTTAATATAGACGAGAATAGCAGCAAGTAACCGCTGATCCGCTCATCGCTGATGGGGCGGATTTCATATCCTAAATAGAGACGAACCAAATGTTCGAGTCGTCGCCCTATGGTTATCTCAGCCTAATTAAAGACCCCCTCCCCCCTAGAGATAAATTTCTCAACCCTTTCTCTACTCTTTATACGCTTGAATAACTTTAAAAAATGCTAGAAAATTTATTTAAGATGTTGCCAAGAGTAAGATGTAATGCACGCCAGAAACAAAGTATGTTTTATCGCCGGAGTGCAGCCCTATATCTCGATCTTAAATTAATATCTATACTTAGGCACTAGGAAAATACAATGGAATATATAGGCTACTCCTCTTTCTATAATAGGTTTTTTCCTCGTTAGTACTCTGTTTGCCGTGTCGTATCACGTCTATTACCAAAAGTTGGACGACACGATAGTCGGCTCTACTCAGCGTCAGCAGTGGCTAATAAGGTACAAGAGTGTATTCTATATCACTTTCTAAGAAGCTGAAAATCTAGGATCGGTACTATATTTGCCTTCCTCGTTTAAATATACCTCGCAGCAGCATCGAGTACAGCGTACATACAATAGGCGTGGAGGATATGCCAACAACAAGCTATTAAAATAGCTACTATTAATACTACATTTTCTATAGACTATAATATTTTTAAATTTCTTAGTTAGAGCTTTATCCGCGAGTTCTAATTTACAGTAGTATTAGTAGTAGCGTTCTAGTTAGTACCGTACATTCGTAATAAATAACGTTATTTAACGCTAATATGAATAATCAGGTGTATGCTATTAGCGTCTCTGTTTACGCCGGGAACCCTGAATATATTACTAAAGCCGAATATAACCCTGCATACTATGCCCGTCTATGTACCATCCTTCGACGGTAGCTATTTCGGGTTTTCCTTACTGGTACCTAGGCTCGAAAAAATATTCAATGCACTTGCTAGTACAGGCGAACTGCCTTAAATAGACATACCCAAAGGTCTAAAGAATATCTCCTATATCGTAGAGTTTTTCGCTCCTCTCTTGCGCTGTCGAGTCAGCGATACTGTTGTTACTATATATATCTTGTCTAATTTATACGAGAAAATATATTCTAGCTTTCTCAAGGACGGAATATTAGACACATTCACGCTATATCTATAGAACCTGACGTTTAAGGTAGAAGATTACTGGGGATATGTAGGATACTTTACTATAGGCTACGAGCACTCTTATGATGACTGCGATAAAGAAACCTATATTGCTATTAGTTAACCCTTAATGGAATAAAGGAAGTAAATGAACGACAACCTTACAGTAAGCTACTATACTTGTAAGCTTTATAATATATCCGTTATAACTACTATTAGTTATATAGAAAACCAAGTATTAACTTCTACCATTATCTACGAAAAAGAATTTACTAATCTAGAGTTATACGCGCATACTGGACAGTCAAACTACTGTCTTTTTTACAATGCTTTATATAATCGAATTAAAGGCTTTATATATATAGCCCGAGCTTATAACGCTGATAGGTATACCACTAGGGAATTACGGTAGAGCTATATCGACCAAACCATTTTCAGTACGGCGGCGGACTTCTCAGGAATATCAGCCTTTTAGAGAAAGATGAGTTTGGATAATCGTAGATTGATAAAGCTCAATTATGTGATGCAGGAGAAGACCTTAATTACGCTAATCAAAGAATTTGCCTTAAATGCTATATTAGCTCTAATAAGTATACCGTCTATTAAGTAATCCTACCTATCTTAATATTATTAGTATAGATATTAATACGGTACAATAGCGTCGAAGTTCCTACCAAAATTACACAGATATTATAGCTAAATAAATATACTTACGACCCTATAAACCTGTTTATAGCGTACGGGTAAGCACGTCTTTAAATAAGTGTCTTTACGTAAAGTCGTTTATAAATATGATATAGATACACTATAACAATATGCTTTGCTTCAATCATAGCTGGAACGTATACTATATACGTAAATAGCAAGAGCTACGACAATAGCTTCTCATCTATCAGTATAGCTATGTAAGGCCCTGATATCGCGGACTTGTTTAGGTCTCAGGAAATATCTGGCGTGGAAGCTAAGAAGGCGAAGGTCGCGGACACAAGGATAAGGTTAGATGTGAGCGAGACGGTATAGAAATTTCGTATATATTTAAATCCTGAGGCTTGATCATCTATTATTAGTTAAAAGGCACTCCTACTCAGCGTAATAAGATGGCGCGCTCTATAGCACGCTCCATAGCACGCCATATGAGCTCCACGCAATTCCTAAATAGGTAAAATCCCACTTTAAGGCTTATATAATGTTGTGTAGTAGTTAACCTGTCCGCCCAGCTAACGGAGCATTTGCTTAGGTGGAAAGCTGGCAGAATACCATAGGAGAACCAATAGAAAGCTGGCGATGGGTAAATGGATAGAATTCTCTTAGAGTTCCGGCAGCAAACTGGCAGAATGCTCTAGGAATTCTGGTGGAAAACTAGCGGTTTTCCCTAGGAATTCTGGCGATAAGCTGACAGTATTCTCAGAGCTTTCTAGCGGAAAACTATCCAACTTAGGAATAGGCCGAGGGACCCTCTATAGAAGTATATATATTCTAGCTTCGACCTTCGGTCGAAGCATCATCCTTAGTTATTATCTTATAGTCTAGAGGTAACTTCTGATCATTATCTATCTTTGAGTATTAGAACCTACGGCTGTTTATCAAGTATTTATCTATCTTTCTACTTCAGAATATCTTCCGATAGCGGGTCGCGGGCATACAACCTACGAAAACCAATCCAACCTTATCTTCCCACCCGATCAATTATCGATACCTCTACTCCTTTATATTCTTTTCTTATTCAACTAACCATCACTCAATAATAGCTTTAAGTATTATTTATAAATGTTTTATTACTTAATTACATTTCTAATGAAAAAAAACGAGGAATAAATTTAAAAAGGTTAAAAGTTCCTAAAAATCGCTTAATTTGCTAAGAAATTAAGCAATTTTTTAACTCTCCTAATTTCACTCCCTTCTTTAATATAAATTTTATAATATTTAAATTAGTAGTTCTTAGAAAATCTTTAGGTAAACTAGGTAACTTTAGGTGTATTTTTGAGAATGGAGCTGGACTTTAACTATGCCTATATTTATAAGGGTCTAGTTTTAGGCAATAGTATTTACTTCACACTGGGAATGATAGTGAAAGGATAGCTAAAAGATAGATTACTAGGTATAGTGGTAGATAGTAAATAATACTTGATTTCCTTTGAGCGCGGGGGCGGCGCAGGTTATAAGCAGCTTCTTACTAATCCTACTAGCCTTATTCCACCAAGTACGATTGCAACACCAAACCTCTATCGTGAAACTCCGTTACAATATTACAGTTTATTAGAATAGTACCCCTTCTAGGAACGCCGCCGGAAAGCCGCCAGCAAACCGGCAGAATGCCGCTAGAAAGCGCTAGTCAGCTAACAGCCTTCCTAGGAACGCTAGAAAGCTAAGTAGTATTCTCTATAAGCACTGACTAGAAAGCTAGTAGTGTTCTCTAGGAACGCTGCTGGAAAGCCGTTGGAAAACCGCTAGCAAACCGACGGAATACCGCTAGAAAGCTAGCAGCAAGCTGGAAGACTACTCGAGGAGCGCTATCGGTCTTCCTAGGAATGCCAGTAGAAAGTGAAAGGCGTTCACTGGTTCTCCTAGGAATGCCGGCAGAGAGCCGTCGGAAAGCGAATAAGTGAATGGTATGTAAGGAGAAGCGAGAACTAGAATATAGCAAAGAGAGGAACGCCTTCTACTCAGAATTATCATAGAGAATAAATACATATAATCAATAAATTCAATCAAAATCTACCCTCTCAGAACGATCGAAAAATCTGATATAGTTAGGTCAAATCGACGCTATAAGAATAGGTTCCGCTAATTTAATACCATTACTACACGGTGTTTAATATCTCTATAGTATACTAGAAAATAGACTTTATATATAAATAAAGCTGGCGATCCTCTTTTAGTTAACGCTTTTTATTTAAGAAAACTACCTTTCGTAGTTCCTTTATATAAGGAGTTAGTAGTTTATATTATATAATAAACTCTTTCTTTACTTCCTCTATAAATCTATCTTCTTTATCTATTTTACCCTTCTTAATTTCTATAAGCTCCTTAGTACCTTTATAGTTTTATAAATTATATTTAGTCTTATTTCTCGATCGACCTAGGCTATTCTAGTAAATATATACCTAAAATAATATCTAAAAGAATAATTCTAAATTATATATAAAGTTATAGTCTTCTCTATAAAGCGTTTTAATTACTATAAAAACTTTAATACTTATTTTACTCGGAGCTCTAGAAGTACTATTATAATCGATTTATAAAGGTTATTTCTATCTTTCCTTTGGGAACCCTATAGGAACCCCTTAGGTCACGTATAGTCTTCTCTTTATCTATATAGTCACCCCCGATTCCTTAGATACTCTCTAAAGATTCGTCTTATATACTACTAAAATATATATTATTTACGTCTACCTACTCTTTCCCTTTATAATTCGAATCTTTTTTTTAAGTAACTAGACTTAAGTAGGAAGCTTAACCCCTCTAAAAAATATCTTATTACTTAAAAAGAATTCGAATAAATCGATAATATCTATATAAAGCGCCGTAAAAAAGAAGTAAGTAGTAAAGAAACTATTAAACCCCTAGTAATATTATAAAGAGGCTATAAATCTATAATTACTTAAATATAGAATAAGGGAAATTCTATTAGAAAGCGAGTAAAAAGATAAGTATAATAGTAATACTCTTACCCCTAAAGATAAGGGGGATAATAAGAACCTAGAAAACTATTACTAAAGGCTTAGACTAGAGCTGCCTAAAGATTCGTATATATTAATAATAATTAGACGCTTTAATTATACTAATCTATTACGAATTAGTATAACCCCCTCGAGGCCTACTAGAACTATATTAGATAGGCCTTACCCTATACCAGCCTATTTATCGGGTAGTAACAGCCGTATACCTATTAATATAGCTATTAGATCCCTTTATATTCCTCTACTAGCTATAAAAGTAAATACCTTCTTTATTAGATAGCTTATAGAATCTTTAGGAAATATACCTAGGTAATTATAAGGAGACCTACTTAAAGTACTCTTTATAGATATATAGCGCTAATACTTTATACTCTAAAGTATAAAAGCCTTTTAGAATAAGGTTAAATACTTAAAACTTAATATAAAGGAACTAAGTATTAGTATAAACCTAGCTATAGTACCTTCTTAATACTCCCCTAACCTAGGAGTGGAAGTATACCGAGAAAGGGACTAGTATATTACTTTAATAAAGATATATAACCCTTTAAAACTAAAAAGTATAAAGCCTACGCCTTTAGATATAAGAGTATAGTTTAAAGACTTAAACCTATAGTTCTAAGTATATAATTACCTATTAGATTATATATAAAGAACCTAATAGTATATAATATAAGTTATATACCCCTTACTTAGGGATATACTCTTTAATATAATTATAGCTAGAGAGATTATAACTTTTAAAGACCTAAAGCGTAAGGTAATTAAAATAATATAAGATCTTAACTATATTAAATTTATATACGCCTTATAATACTTTAATACTTAATAGTAAGAAGGTAATTCCTTTTTCTAGTTTAGTATATATCTTGAGAGCGTAATAGAGAAACTACCCTTTAAACCCATCTAGCCTTATATAGACGCTAAAGAATAAACCCTTCTAAAAATCTTCTTTATATAGAGTAAGCTTCCCGAGAAGATTTAGTAGAAAATTTAATAATAAAACTATCTATAAAACCTTAAATTAAACTATAAACGGTTTAAGTAAATAGTTTAAGACGCTAAGGAAACCCTTAAACTAATTAATAAAACTTAAGGAACTACTTCTAAAAGAAACTATTTAAGGTCTACTTTAGAGAATTTTTATATAAAATAACTATTCTAGAAGAAAAGTAATAATTTATAGTTAAATATACTAGCAGCCCAAGACTAACCCGTAGACTCTTTAAATACTAAGTAAAATAATTTATAACTAAATTAAAACCTTAAAAATAATAAAGGTTATAATTAAAATAAAAAACGATCTAAGTAGACTAAGCAAGACTAGAAGAAGAATAAAATAAAATAGTTAAAAGATAAGCCCTAATTACGTCCCTTTCCTACTTATAACTAGGGCTAGACTCTAAAAGGGAAATTCGACGTCTTATAGTTACTATTAAACTACTCTATAATAGTAACTTAAGACCTTTTTAAGTACTAATAGATAGTAGAGCGGAACTTAACCTAGTAAGCGAATATATAGTTAAACTATTAAATCTACCCTATAAGCTTTATTACTAAAAACTGATAGTTAGTTTCCTTAATAAATATTAGCTATAGCTAGGTTCTATATACGATCTCACGGTCTATTACCAAGATAGCGTTAGAAACCTTTAAAATAATAGTCTACTTACCTTCTAGTTAGTACCCTTTAAAGGTTATAATATAATCCTAGGATACCTATAGTTATATAAAAGCGATCTATAGATTAGCTTCTATATAAAGGAATTCTATTAATAGGACTAGAAGGAAGTAGATAACCGCGTCGAAATAGTAAATAAGAACTCCCTTATCTAAAATAGGGGGGAAGACGAACTAGTATATACGCTATACTCTAAAATATTTTAAATTTATTATTAGTTTATAGACCTAGGTAGGGCTCTAGGAACTTCTTAGGAAGTTCCTAATAGGGATAAGATCTTATTATAATTAAACTAGTTTAAGGAATATATACTCTCCTTATTAAACTACTTTATAAGGTATATTTAGGATATATTTAAGCTAAGTTAGCTTCTTTAAGAGGTAATTTAATATATAATTATTTATATAAATAATAGCCTACTATAGTAAGCTATACTAGCTCGGATATTTAAGTAAAATAAACCTAAAAAAACCCTAGTTAAGGACTTAGATAAAGTCCTAGACTAATATATAGATTTTAAAGACGTTTTTAGTAGCGTAAAGTTATCTTAAATCGTATAAAATTCAGAATACGACTATGCTATAGATCTAGAAGATAGTAAGTAACTACCTAACCTTCTAATCTATAACTTATTAAAATAAGAACTAGATATTCTACGTAAATACCTCGATTTAATATAAGAGAAAGGTTAGATATATTTAAGTAAGTCCCTTATAAGGGCTCCTATACTTTTTATATCTAAAGCTAATAGTACTATATATTTATATATTAACTATCGTAGCCTTAATTAAGTTATTATAAAGAATCGTTATCCCTTACTCCTTATTAGTAAGATACTAGACTACTTTTTAGGAGCTAGTATCTTCTTAAAGCTAGACCTTCGTAACGCTTATTATAGGCTACGTATTAGAAAGGGCGATAAATAGAAAACTATATTTAAAATACGGTATAGCTACTATAAGTACCTAGTTATACCCTTTAGGCTAGCTAATACTCTAGCTATATTCTAATCGTATATTTACTAGGCACTAGGTAGATTAGTTAATAGTACTGTTATAGTCTACCTTAATAATATTCTTATATACTCTAAGAAGGAAGAGGACTACTAATAATATATACTAAAAGTATTTAAATAACTGGAAGAATAGGGCTTATATACTAAGGTATTAAAATATATCTTTAAAACTAAATTAATAGAGTTCCTTAGCTTTATTATTACGTTTAAAGGTATTATAATAGATCTAGTATAAGTAGAAATTATTAAAGACTAGCTAAAATTTAAGAGCTATAAGGACCTATAAGTTTTCTTAAATTTTATAAATTCTTATTATAGATTTATCTATAACTACTCCTTATTAGTACGTCTAATAGTAGAATATATAACAGCTATAGCTGCCCTACCTAAGGAATTGAAATCCTTAAAGAAAAAAACTAAAAAAGGTCTTACTAAATAATATAAACTATAGTTATAGTTAAAATATATAGTAAGCGCCTTCTAAGTACTTCTTAGTAAGTTTATAAAAATACTTATCCTCTAGTACTTTAATTAGTAGAAACTAATTATAATTATTATAGACGCCTTGGATTTCGCTATAGTAGTAATACTTCTATAATTTTAATCTACTAAGCTAGCTATAAAAGCTTATTAAAAGCTTATAGCTTTTTAAAGCTATAAGTTTAGAGGTCCTAAAGTACGCTAGGATATTTATAATAAAGAACTATATACTATTATTAAGAGCTTTAAAGCCTAGTAATATTACCTTAAATATATTCTAGCTACTACCTAGGTACTTTTTAATTACTATAACCTAAGGTAATTTATAATAACTAAAGAACTCTTACCTAAATAAGCTTACTAGACTAAGTAATTAACTTATTTTAATTTTAAAATTAAGTATAAGCTAAGGGAATATAACCTTACTAATAGTCTTTTATAGTATCTAAATTACTCTAAGGGGTTTAAAGTAGGCGAGGTAAAGATTATATATAGTTTTATACTACCTATACTCTAAAATAAGCTCTAGGTATAAATATTCTAGATATCTACTACTCTACTAGTAAATACCTAGATTACCTCCTATTTACTTTCTAAGGGGTCCTAAACCTTTATTTAAAAGATTTCTAAAATAATTAAGAAAAATCTAGCGTAGGAATTCCTTAATAAAGGTTTAGACTTAGGTAATATATTACCCTCTACCCGTCTATTATCTATACCTAATAAAAAAGGGATAGTGGAAGACTTAAGAATATAGGAATTAGAACTATATAATTAAGAGGCTTTATTAGTCTATTAAGTCTATATTAGTAGATTTATTATATTATAGAGTCTTCTATTTAAAGTAATAAAAGATGAAAATACCTTTACCTAGGAAGTTCCTAAGCGCTTAGAGGACTTTATTTATTAAATATAAGAGGCTAATATAGCCTATTCCTTCTATATTAGATAGATTAACAGCCTTAATACGCGTAAGGCGTCGAAGAAGAATTAATAGAAATTAGATTTTAAAAATCTCTTTTAAAGGAATAGTAAAATATAAGTATTAGAAGATAATTCCTTATAAGAAACCCTATTTATAAGGAATTATAATAACCTAGTAAGAGGATATTATAGTATTAAAAGAACCTATAAAGTACTCGCGTAGAAGTACTACTAACTATATATAATAAATAGCGTAAAACGCTATATTAAGTAATACC
>Ga0247757_10001938_pt1 | contig 12023 bp, 5 predicted proteins | sample UWRJL126311R4_FD_180929 | JGI IMG/M metagenome (GOLD analysis project Ga0247757, IMG submission 180929) | Plant litter microbial communities from Arlington Agricultural Research Station in Wisconsin, United States - UWRJ-L126-311R-4 | ecosystem: Environmental > Terrestrial > Plant litter >...
GCATCACCGAGTTGTTGCTGCGCGCCACCACCGTGCCCACCTACCTGAAAAACGACTGGGGGCGGGACTGGGGCGCCCTGCAGCAGCTCACGCCGTACTACCCCGGCGCGCAGACCGCCCGGCTCGATCTCGGTTCGGCAACGCGCAGCGGCCTGTGGAGCCCGGCGCCGCTGCGTCTGTCCTAGACCCGTCTAACATCGACCCTCGTGCCTGCCCGCAGTCCCCGTCTCATCGCGATCCTCGCGGGCGCTCTCGGAATCCTCGGAATCGTGCTGTGCGGTGTGACGCCGCTGCTCCCCGTGACCCAGACCACCGCGACGATCCTGTGGCCTCAGGGCGCCGACGCGGACGGGAACATCGGCGACATCACGGCCCCGCTGGTGTCAGGGGCACCCAAGTCGCTCGACGTCACGATCCCGTGCCAGGCGATGGCGACGCTGCCCGCCGACGGCGGGGTGGTGTTCTCCACGATCCCGTCCGGCGGCATCGACGCGGGCCGCAACGGCCTGTTCGTGCGCGCCAACGCCGACGTCGTCTACGTGGCCTTCCGTGACACCGTCGCCGCGGTCGCGCCGCGCGCCGCGGTCGCCTCCGGTGCGTGCAGCGCGCTGAGGCTGTGGGCGAACGTCGGCGCGGTCGGCGCCGACTTCGTCGGCATCCCCGGTGCTTCGGGCACGCTGAGCGTGGACAAGAGGCCGCAGGTCGCCGGGGTCTTCACCGACCTGCGGGTGCCTGTGCAATCGGGGGTCACCGCGCGCATCGACGTCGACACCCGCTTCATCACCAGCCCGACCGCGCTGAAAACCCTCGTGATGGTCCTGGGCGTGCTGTGCGTGCTGGGGTCGATCGTCGCCCTGGCCCTCGCCGACCGGATCGCCGGGCGCCGGCCGCCGCGCACGCGGCGCCGGGCGCGGTTGTCCACCTGGCTGACCGACGGCGGCGTCGTCGCCGGCCTGCTGGTCTGGCACATCGTCGGCCCGCAGTCCTCCGACGACGGCTACAACCTCACGATGGCCCGGGTGTCCGGCGAGGCCGGCTACACCACCAACTACTTCCGCTACTTCGGCGCCTCCGAAGCCCCGTTCGACTGGTACCAGAGCGTGCTGACCCACCTCGCCTCGATCAGCACCTCCGGGGTGTGGATGCGACTGCCCGCCACCGCGGCCGGTATCGCGACCTGGCTGATCATCAGCCGCTGCGTGCTGCCCCGCATCGGCAGGCGGGTGGCCGCCAACCGGGTCGCCATGTGGACCGCGGCCGCGGTGTTCCTGGCCGCCTGGCTGCCGTTCAACAACGGCCTGCGCCCCGAACCGCTCATCGCGTTCGCGGTGGTCGCGATCTGGATGCTGGTGGAGTCGGCGATCGGCACCCGCCGGTTGTGGCCAGCCGCGGTCGCGATCGTCCTCGCGATGTTCTCGGTGACGCTGGCGCCGCAGGGGCTGGTGGCGCTGGCGCCGCTGCTCGTCGGCGCCCGCAAGCTCGCCCGCATCGTGTCCGCCCGCCGCGTCACCGCCGGACCGGCCGCGTCGCTGCTGCCGCTGGCGGCCGCGGTGTCGCTGGTGTCGGTCATCGTGTTCCGCGATCAGACGCTGGCCGCCGTCGCCGAGTCGGTGCGCATCAAGTACGTGGTCGGGCCGACCGTGCCCTGGTACCAGGAGTTCCTGCGGTACTACTACCTGACCGTCGAAGACAGCGTGGACGGCTCGCTGACCCGCCGCTTCGCGATCCTGGTGCTGCTGCTGTGTCTGTTCGGCGTGATCATGATCCTGCTGCGGCGCGGCAGGGTGCCCGGCGCGGTCAGCGGGCCGGTGTGGCGGCTGTCCGGCACCACCGCGATCGGCCTGCTGCTGCTGACGCTGACGCCGACGAAGTGGGCGGTGCAGTTCGGCGCGTTCGCCGGCCTGGCGGGTGCGCTCGGCGGGGTGACCGCGTTCGCGTTCGCCCGCGTCGGTCTGCACAGCCGACGCAACCTGGCCCTCTATGTGACCGCCCTGCTGTTCGTGCTGGCCTGGGCCACCTCCGGCATCAACGGCTGGTTCTACGTCGGCAACTACGGCGTGCCGTGGTTCGACAAGCAGCCGGTGATCGCGCACTTCCCGGTCACCACGATCTTCCTGGTGCTGGCCATCGCGTGCGGTCTGCTCGCGGGCTGGCTGCACTTCCGGATGGACTACGCCGGGCACACCGAGGTCGCCGACACCGGCCGCAACCGGGCCCTGGCGTCCACGCCGCTGCTCGTCGTCGCCGTCATCATGGTCGTCCTCGAACTCGGGTCCATGCTCAAGGCGACCGCGGGCCGCTACCCCGTCTACACCACCGGCGTCGCCGACATCGCCGCGCTGCGCTCGGGCCTGTCCAGTGACAGCTGCGCGATGGCCGACGACGTCCTCGTCGAAGCCGACCCCAATGCCGGGATGCTGCAACCGGTCCCGGGTCAGCGCTGGGGCCAGTACGGTCCGCTCGGCGGGGAGAACCCCGTTGGCTTCACCCCCAACGGCGTCAACGACACCCTCGAGCCGGCCGAGCCGGTCGCCGCCAACCCCGGCACCGTGAATTCCGACGGCCCGGTCGACAAACCGAACATCGGCATCGGCTACGCCGCGGGCACTGGCGGCGGGTACGGGCCAGAAGGCGTGAACGGTTCGCGGGTGTACCTGCCCTTCGGACTCGACCCCAAGCGCACCCCGGTGATGGGCAGCTACGGCGAGAACGCGCTGGCGGCCAAGGCCACCTCGGCCTGGTATCAGCTGCCGCCGCGCACCCCGGATCGACCGCTGGTCAGCGTCGCCGCCGCAGGGGCCATCTGGTACTACAACGAGGACGGCTCGTTCAACTACGGCCAGTCGCTCAAGCTGCAGTGGGGCGTGCACCGGCCCGACGGCTCCTACCAGGCGCTGGGCGAGGTGCAGCCGATCGACATCTTCCAGCAGAAGGCGTGGCGCAACCTGCGGTTCCCGCTGTCGACGGCGCCGCCGGAGGCCAACGTCGCGCGCATCGTCGCCGACGACCCCAACCTGTCCGAGGACCAGTGGTTCGGGTTCACCCCGCCGCGGGTGCCGGTGCTGCAGACCGCCCAGCAGTTCCTCGGTGACGACACCCCGGTGCTGATGGACATCGCCACCGCCGCGAACTTCCCCTGCCAGCGACCCTTCGCCGAACACCTGGGCATCGCCGAACTGCCGCAGTACCGCATCATCCCGAACTTCAAGCAGATGGTGGTGTCGTCGAACCAGTGGCAGTCCGCCGAGGACGGCGGCCCCTTCCTGTTCATCCAGGCGCTGCTGCGCACCGCGACCATTCCCACCTATCTCAGCGGCGACTGGTACCGCGACTGGGGCTCGCTCGAGCGCTACCTGCCGGTGGTGCCCCGCCAGCAGGCCCCTGACGCGATCGTCGAGGAAGGATCGACACGCGTGTTCGGCTGGAACCGCGGCGGACCGATCAGGGCCCTGCCGTGACGGGCAGCATGGGTCAGGACGTGACGAGGGCCCGCTGGGTCGCGACCATCGCCGGTCTGCTGGGTTTCGTGCTGGCGGTGGCGACCCCCCTGCTGCCGGTCACGCAGACCACCGCAACCGTGAACTGGCCCCAGCAGGGCCGCGTCGACGACGTCACCGCACCGCTGATCTCCCAGGCGCCGGTCACCCTGACCGCGTCGGTGCCATGCGCGGTGGTCCGCGACCTGCCCGCCAAGGGCGGCCTGCTGCTGGGCACCGCCCCGGCCCAGGGCCGCGACGCCGCACTGAACGCGATGCTGGTCAACGTCTCGGCCACGCGGGTCGACGTCATCGTGCGCAACGTGGTGGTGGCCAGCGTCAACCGCGCCAAGGTCGCCGGTCCCGGCTGTCAACGCATCGAGATCACCTCGTCGCACGCGGGCACCTTCGCCGACTTCGTCGGCCTCACCCAGGCTGACGGATCGCCGCAGCGCACCGGTTATGCCGACCCGAACCTGCGGCCCGCGATCGTCGGCGTCTTCACCGATCTGGTCGGGCCTGCGCCGCCCGGGCTGAGCTTCTCGGCCACCATCGACACCCGCTTCACCACCCACCCGACCGCGCTCAAGCTGGCGGCGATGCTGCTGGCGATCGTGTCGACGGTGATCGCGCTGCTGGCGCTGTGGCGGCTGGACCGTGTCGACGGGCACCGCATGCACCGACTCATCCCGCGGCGGTGGCGCACACTCAGCCCGGTCGACGGCGTGGTGGTCGGCGGGTTCCTGCTCTGGTACGTGATCGGCGCGAACAGCAGCGACGACGGTTACATCCTCGGTATGGCGCGGGTCGCCGACCACGCCGGTTACATGTCGAACTACTTCCGCTGGTTCGGCAGCCCCGAGGATCCGTTCGGCTGGTACTACAACCTGCTCGCCCTGATGACCCACGTCAGTGACGCCAGCCTCTGGATCCGGCTGCCCGATCTGGTCTGCTCGCTCATCTGCTGGCTGCTGCTCTCGCGTGAGGTGCTGCCCCGGCTCGGCCCCGCGGTGTCGGGCAGTCGCGCGGCGATGTGGGCCGCCGGCTTCGTGCTGCTGGCGGCGTGGATGCCGTTCAACAACGGGCTGCGCCCCGAAGGCCAGATCGCCACCGGCGCGCTCGTCACCTACGTGCTGATCGAACGGGCCGTCACCTCCGGGCGCCTCACCCCCGCGGCGCTGGCCATCACGACAGCGGCGTTCACGCTCGGCATCCAGCCGACAGGGCTGATCGCGGTCGCCGCGCTGGTCGCAGGCGGCCGGCCCATCCTGCGGATCCTGATGCGCCGCCGCGCGCTGGTGGGGACCTGGCCGCTGGTCGCGCCGCTCCTGGCCGCGGGCACCATCGTGCTCGCGGTGGTGTTCGCCGACCAGACGTTGGCAACGGTGTTGGAAGCCACCAAGATCCGCACCGCGATCGGCCCGAGCCAGGAGTGGTACACCGAGAACCTGCGCTACTACTACCTCATCCTGCCGACCACCGACGGCGCGATCGCCCGCCGGGTGGCGTTCCTGTTCACCGCGATGTGCCTGTTCCCCTCGCTGTTCATGATGCTGCGCCGCAAGCGGGTGGCCGGGGTGGCCCGTGGCCCGGCGTGGCGGCTGATGGGCGTCATCTTCGCGACCATCTTCTTCCTGATGTTCACCCCCACCAAGTGGATTCACCACTTCGGGCTGTTCGCCGCGGTGGGCGGTGCCATGGCCGCGCTGGCCACGGTGATGGTGTCACCGGTGGTGCTGCGCTCGGCGCGCAACCGGATGACCTTCCTGTCGCTGGTGTTCTTCGTCCTGGCGTTGTGCTTCGCCTCCACCAACGGCTGGTGGTATGTCTCCAATTTCGGTGCGCCGTTCAACAATTCGGTACCGAAACTCGCCGGGGTGTCGGTCAGCACCATGTTCTTCGTGCTGTTCGCGCTGACTGCGCTGTGGGCGTTCTGGTTGCACGTGTCGCCGCGGCGGGAACCGAGACTGGTGCGGCTGCTGACGATCGCGCCGATCCCGATCGCCGCGGGCCTCATGGTCGTGGTGTCCGTCGCGTCCATGGCGATCGGCGTGGTCCGCCAGTACCCGACGTACTCGAACGGCTGGGCCAATGTGCGCGAGCTCGCCGGCGGCTGTGGGCTGGCCGACGACGTGCTGGTGGAACCGGACTCCAATGACGGCTTCCTGCAACCGATGCCGGGCGACTACGGCCCCCTCGGACCGCTCGGAGGAGCCGACCCCACCGGCTTCTCCCCCAACGGCGTTCCGGAGAAGATCATCGCCGAGGCGATCCGGCTGAACAATCCGCAGCCGGGCACCGATTACGACTGGAACCGCCCGATCAAGCTGTCCCGGCCCGGTGTGAACGGGTCGACGGTCCCGCTGCCCTACGGTCTGGACCCGGCCCGAGTCCCGGTGGCCGGCTCGTATTCGACTGCGGCGCAACAGGAGAGCCGACTCGCGTCGGCGTGGTACGCGCTGCCCGCGCCTGACGCCGCGCACCCGCTCGTGGTGATCACCGCGGCAGGCACCATCGCCGGGACGAGCGTCGCCAAGGGCGTCTCGTCAGGTCAGACGGTCGAACTCGAGTACGCGACCCGCGGCCCCGACGGGGCACCCGTGCCTGCCGGGCGGGTCAAGCCCTACGACATCGGCCCCACCCCGTCATGGCGCAACCTGCGCTACCCGCGGGCACAGATCCCCACCGACGCGGTCGCCGTCCGCGTGATCGCCGACGACCTGTCGCTCGGACAGGGCGACTGGGTCGCCGTCACCCCGCCGCGGGTACCCGAGGTGCGCTCGGTGCAGGAGTACATCGGCTCCACCCAGCCGGTGCTGATGGACTGGGCGGTCGGCCTGGCGTTCCCGTGCCAGCAGCCGATGCTGCACGCCAACGGTGTCACCGACATCCCGAAGTTCCGGATCTCCCCGGACTACTACGCCAAGCTGCAGAGCACCGACACCTGGCAGGACGGGAAGAACGGTGGCCTGCTGGGCATCACCGACCTGCTGCTGCGCGCGTCGGTGATGTCGACCTACCTGTCCAAGGACTGGGGTCAGGACTGGGGGTCGCTGCGCCGCTTCGACACCATCGTCGACGCGCAACCCGCGCAGGTCGACCTCGGCGAGGCCACGCACTCGGGCCTGTGGTCGCCGGGTCCGATGCGCATCGAGCCCTAGCCGTATCGAGAGCTAGCCGTCGTTGGCGCTCGGATCGGCGTTCTCCCGATGGATGTCGCCACGGCAGCGGTCCGGGGACTGCTGGGTCTGCTGCGTGCACACCTGCACCGGGACCTCACCGGTGCCGGTGGGCTTGGCGATGTCGGACGAATACAGCGACCACAGCGACTGATCCGATCCGCTGACCCGCGCGCAGTACGCCTGCGAACCGGCCTCGGTGACACCGGCACCGCCCAGCGTCGCGCAGTCGGCCCCGACCACCACGACCGGGACCGCGACGGTGGCCGGGGCGCGGGCGGGTTCGTCGCGCAGCACCACCACCAGCGTCGCGCTGACCGCCAGCAGCGCCAGCGCGAGCGCACCGACGCCCATGGCGCGTCCGCGTACCCACCGCCTCCGGCGCGGCGGGGCGTGCCGCGGCCCGGCGACCGCCCTCGACGGCGTCGTGGCGTGCGGATCGGCGCTGCGCGCCGGCGGCAGGGTGCCGGTCCGGTTCGACAATGCCCTGGCGAAATCGGCGCAGCGGTCGAACCTTTCGGCAGGCGCCTTGGCCAGCGCCTTCTCCAGTGCCCCGCCCAGATGTGACAGGTCGGCCCGCCGGTCGCCGATCGACGGCGGCTTCGCGGTCAGGTGCGAGCTGATCACGATCGCCGGGTTGGAATGCTCGAACGGCGGTGCGCCGGTAAGCAATTGATAGGCCGTCGCCGCCAATGCGTACTGGTCGGCCCTGCCGTCGATGTGCGCGTCCGCGGTGAGCTGCTCGGGTGCGGAATAGGCCACCGTACCGACCGTCATGTCGGTTCCGGTCAGGTCACTTACCTCACCCACCCGGCGCGCGATACCGAAGTCGGTCAACAGGATTCGCTCGTTCTCGGTGCCCGGTTCGGCCACCAGGATGTTCGCCGGCTTGACGTCGCGGTGCAGCAGGCCGCGGGCGTGCGCGTAGTCCAGTGCCTCCCCCACCGCGGTGACGACGCGCACCACCAGATCCGGCGGCAGACCCTTGGGGTACTCGTCGGCGAGCAGCCGCGCCGCATCGGTGCCCTCGACGTAGTCCATCGCGATCCACAGCCGGCCCTCGAACTCGCCCCGGTCGTGCACGCCCACGATGTGCGGGTGCCACAGGGTGGCGGCGATGTCGGCCTCTCTGGAGAAGCGGCCACGGTACTCACCGTCGGCGGACACCGACGCGGTGAGCACCTTGAGCGCGTCACGGCGGGGCAACCGGGGATGCTGCGCCAGATAGACCTCGCCCATCCCGCCCGAGCCGAGCCGCGCGCTGATCGTGTAGCCCGCGATCACGTCTCCCTCGGACAGCGGCATGCGCGGATCCTATCGGTGCGGCAGTCCTACTGCGGGGCGCGCAGATACGGGAAGTCGGGCAGGAATTCCCCGCGCGGCGCGAAGTCGGTGAGCGGGGTGCGGCCCTTGGTGAGGAACTTCGACCGGTAGTCGGCGACGTCGTCGGCGAGGGTGCGACCGTTTGGGTAGGCCGCCGGTTTGCGCGGGTTGTAGGTCAGCACGTCGGGCAGGGTGCCCTCGGCGACGATGGCATCGATGGCCTCTTTGCGGGTGTATCCCCCGGTCTCGGCCATCACCTCGATCAGGTGGCCCATCCAGCGGCCCTGGTCCTGGTTGGGCTCACCGGCGCTGAACTCCGCCAGTTGCTCGTCCTCGGGGAAGAATCCGCTGACCCAGGGGTGCCCGGCCCGGTCGGCGTGCACCCACTCGCCGTCGCGCACCAGGCTCACCCGGCCCCACACCCGCACGTCGGGGGCAGCACCGAGGTAACCCGTCGGCAGTTCGATCGCCATCGCGATGACGTTCGAATTCGGGAACGACGCGTCGGCCCGCGCCCCGGCGAAGAACGAGTAGGAGCCCGACCGCGACCGCCACTCGTGGTCGTCGTCGTCGAACGACACCTCGCGCCCGCCGAAGATCTCCGAACCGGCCGCCGCGTCGACCCGCGCCTCGGCTTGCAGCGCGAGCCGGACGTCGACCTTCTGCCTGTCGTTCACCGGCTCGTCGAAGACGAAGTTGAACACGATGTCGGGGCGCAGGTCACCGTCGTTGTCGATCGCGATGCGATACACCGCGTCGGGGTGCATCGCATCCGCGTTCGGGTTCGCCGTCAGGATCAGCGCGGTGCGCGCCGGGTCCCGCGGCGACGGGAACACGTACAGATCGCACAGGTCCAGGCGCGGATCGCCCAGTGGCGAGCCCCGTCGCAGCCCGGTGAAGTCAGTCGACACCCTCAAATACTCCTCGCGCAGCGCTCGTCGGTCGCTCTATCCAACCGCACCCGCGATCTAGATGGGCGTCAGGCCGTGCTTACGCAGCACCTTGGACAGCGGTTGCTTGTCGCGCAGCAGCTTCAGCGACCTGCGCAGCAGCAGCCGCGTCTCGTGCGGCTCGATGACCCCGTCGATGTAGCCGCGCTCGGCCGCGATCCACGGTGTGGCCATGTTGAGGTTGTAGCCCTCGATGAAATCCTTGCGGATCTGCTGCACCTCGGGAGCCGTCGGATCGGGGAACCGCTTCACCAACAGCTGGGCGGCGCCCTCGGCGCCGATGACCGCGATGCGCGCCGTCGGCCAGGCGAAGTTCAGGTCGGCGGAGAGCTGCTTGGAACCCATCACCGCGTAGCCGCCGCCGTAGGCCTTGCGGATCACGATCGTGACCTTGGGGACGTCGGCCTCGACGATCGCGTTGAAGAACCGCCCGCCGCGCTTGATGATGCCGTTCTTCTCTTCCTCGACGCCGGGCATCGCACCCGGGGTGTCGACGACGAACACCAGCGGCAGGTTGAACGAGTCGCAGAACCGGATGAAGCTGGACGCCTTGTCGGAGGCCTCGCTGTCGACGGCACCGGAGAGCACCATCGGCTGGTTGGCGATGACCCCGACGGGCCGGCCGTCGACCCGGGCGAACGCGGTGATCATCGCGCGCCCGCGCTGGTCGGAGATCTCGAACACGTCGCCGTCGTCGAAGATCCGCAGCAGGATCTCCATCATGTCGTAGGCCTGGTTGTCCGAATCCGGCACGATCGCGTCGAGCTCCAGATCGTGCGGGGTGATCTCCGGCTCCAGCCCGGGGTTGATGATCGGCGCGTCGTCGAAGTGGTTGGCGGGCAGGAAACTCAGGTAGTCCCGCACGTACTGGTAGGCGGCCGACTCGGATTCGACGACCTTGTGGATGTTGCCGCGCTGCGCCTGGACGTCGGCGCCGCCGAGTTCGTCGAAGGTGACGTCCTCACCGGTGACGTCCTTGATGACGTCGGGGCCGGTGATGAACATGTAGCCCTGGTCGCGCACCGCCACGATCAGGTCGGTCTGGATCGGCGAGTACACGGCACCGCCTGCGCACTTGCCGAAGATCAGCGAGATCTCGGGGACCAGCCCGCGCAGCATCTCGTGCCGCCGGCCCAGCTCGGCGTACCACGCCAGCGAGGTGACCGCGTCCTGGATGCGTGCACCCGCCGAGTCGTTGATGCCGATGATCGGGCAGCCGACCATCGCCACCCACTCCATCAGGCGGGCGACCTTGCGGCCGAACATCTCACCGACCGACCCCTGGAAGACCGTCTGGTCATGGCTGAACACCCCGACCGGCCGGCCGTTGATGGTGCCGTGCCCGGTGACCACGCCGTCGCCGTAGAGCGCATCCGGGTCACCCGGCGTCTTGGCCAGCGCACCGATCTCCAGGAAGCTGCCCGGGTCGAGCAGCTCGTGGATGCGCGCCCTGGCGCTCGGGATGCCCTTCTTCTGCCGCTTGGCGATGGCCTTCTCGCCGCCCGGCTCCTTGGCCACCTCGAGCTTCTCGCGAAGCTCGGCCAGCAGGCCTGCCGTGGTCTTCAGGTCGTGGGTCTTCAGGTCGTGGGTGGGAGAAACCTCTGTGGTCACTTGCCCTCGCTCTCAGCCTCGGCTGCAGTGCTCACTGCGTTCGCCTCGATGACGTGGATCGCTTCGCTCAGGTGCGCCCCGACCTTCGCAATGTACGGCTCGTCGATGACCTGGATGTGCTCGCCCCCGACCGGCACGATCTCGAGATCGGAGACGAATTCGCCCCAGCCGCCGTCGGGCTGACGGATCGCGTAGCGCGGTTCGAAGAAGATCGCGTCGTCGTGATAGCGATCCGCCATGTACAGCGTGACGTGGCCGTCGTAGGGCTGGATCTCGGCGGTCTCGAGCAGCCGGTTGTCCAGGTACGAGGTGCGCTGGTGCTCGATGATGCCGCCAGGGATCTCCACCCCGGCCTGCTGCACGGCGTCGAGGACGTAGCGGACCTGCCCGTCGTCGTCGAGCGACTCGAGTTCCTCGTAGGGGATCTCGGGGATCTCGACGTTGAAGGTGCGCTGCGCGAACAGTGCGTAGCGGTCCCAGCGGGCCCGCGTCTCCTCTTTGGTCTGCGGGATCTCCTCACCGGGTCGCACCATGTCGATGAGCCCGACGAACCGCACGTCGGCGCCGTCGCGCTTCAACCCGATCGCGCAGGCGTAGGCCAGTGCCCCGCCCAGCGACCAGCCGACCAGGATGTAGGGACCGTCGCCCTGGATCTCCCGCAGCTTCGGCAGATACTCGGCGGCACGCTCCTCGACAGAGCCCTCGACGCGCTCGATGCCGTACATCGGGGTGTCCGGCGGCAGCCGCTTGAGCAGCGGCTCGTAGACGACGGTGGAGCCACCGGCCGGGTGGAAGACGAACACCGGGATCCGCGTCGACCCTTCGGGCCTGGCCCGGATCGTGCGCACGAAACCGTCCACCTCACCGGCGTCCATCAGGTCGCGCACCACGGTGGACAGGTCCTGGATGGTGGCCGCCGCTGTGACCTGTTCGGCGGTGACCACGCCGTCGGCACGCTCGGAGAGCCGGTCGGCCATCTTCTGCGCGGTGGCGTCGTCGATCGAGGGCAGCTCGTTGAAGATGCCGCCCGGCGATTTGCCGGTGACGATCGCCCACGTCGCGAACGTGACGCGTTCGGCGGCGTCGCGGGGTGGCACGTCGGCGCCGAGCGCCTCGGTGACCGCCTCCTGGGTCAGCACCTTGGCGGCCAGGCTCGCGGCGCTGGGCTTGGGGGCCGACGAGGGCGCGGGGCCGGAGGGGCCCGACGGGTCGGTCGGCGGAGCGGGGACCGCGACATTGGACGGCGGAGCGGGGATGTTGGGACCGGACGGGTCGGTCGGCGGCGGGGGGATCGTCAGATCCTTCTGGGCCTCGACCGCATCGGTGGCGATGTCCGCCGCGATCGGGTGACCCGCCTCGGCAAGCTTGGCCTCCAGTTCGGCGACGGTGCTCGCGCCGCCCATCAGGTCGGCCTGCTCGGCGGCGATCTCCTCGGCCGTCTTGCCCTTCTGCGCCTCGGCGAGCTGGTCGACCTCGTCGCGGTG
>Ga0247757_10001939_pt1 | contig 12023 bp, 9 predicted proteins | sample UWRJL126311R4_FD_180929 | JGI IMG/M metagenome (GOLD analysis project Ga0247757, IMG submission 180929) | Plant litter microbial communities from Arlington Agricultural Research Station in Wisconsin, United States - UWRJ-L126-311R-4 | ecosystem: Environmental > Terrestrial > Plant litter >...
AAACGCGCCATTTTCGACTCCGAAAACATCGTTTCAAGTCCCGGCACCGCCAATGAAAAAGGTACCGGTCTCGGCCTGAAACTCTGCAAAGAATTTGTAGAAAAGAACAAAGGCCGTATGCAGGTGGAGAGCAAGGAAAATGAAGGAAGCACGTTTTATGTGCATTTGCCGCAGGCAGTGTGAGGGAGCAATTAATAATTAATAATTAGTAATTATTAATTACAATTGGTAATTGGTTAATGAATGAAGCTTTTCTTGCTGCAAATTAATTACCCTATTAGCAACTGTAATTATTAATTATTAACGAGTCATTATTATTTAAAAAAAAACGCCTCCGATTGGAGGCGTTTTTTTTGCAAAGCGTTTTTCTTATTTCTTTTTCTCGTCTTTCGCGGCGGTAGCTTCTTCCTGTTTCAACTGACGTGTCAGTACTACAGAAGCGATAGGAATACGTGGGGAGTTCAGGATTTCTATGCCCTCCAGTTTCACGTCTTCCACACGGATATTGCCGTTGAGGTCGAGGTTGGTAATGTCTACCGGGATTGTCTCTATCAGGTTTTTAGGCAATGCCTTTACTTTCAGAGATTTGATTTTGGTAACCAGTTTACCACCACCTTTCACACCCACAGAAACACCTGTGAATTTGATTGGCAAAGTGGCTACTACATGTTTGTTTTCCACCAGTTCAAGCAGGTCGATATGGAGCAGAGAATCGTCCACTTTGTCGAACTGCAGGTCTTTCAGGATACATTTGTAGGTTTTGCCGTCTACTGATACTTCGGCTAACTGAAATTCACCAGTGTACACTAAAGGCTTGAAAGCCTTTGCAGAAGCGTAAAAATTTACCTCCTGAGCACCCCCGTAAATTACAGCAGGCACATTGTCCTGAGAGCGAAGCTGGCGGGCGGCTTTTTTGCCATGTTCGGTCCTCAGGTGACCTTCGATTGTAATTGCTTTCATGATCTAAATTTTAGGACGGCGAAGGTAGGCAATTGATAATTAATAATTAGTAATTAATAATTAATAATTGGAACAGTTGCCAGGGCTTCTGTAATTCCCTGAAAATAAACCAATTATTAATTATTAATTATTACTTGCCAATCGCCTATTTTTCTCTTCCCCGGAGTTGGGAATGAATAAACAGGCTTGTGATGCTCTTGTTCTCATAGGCATTGCGGATGGCAATAGCGAACAGATCGGCTACGGAGAGCACTTTTATTTTGGGGCTTTCGTGTTTTAAAGGGATGGTATCACAAACCACCAGTTCTTCCAGCACGCTGTTTTCGATGTTTTCGTAGGCTTTTCCACTGAGCACCGGGTGGGTGATCAGGGCGCGGACACTGCGGGCACCTTTTTCTTTGAGCAGACCGGCCGCTTTGGCCAGGGTACCGCCGGTGTCGCAGATATCGTCTACCAGGATGATGTCTTTATCCGTTACATCACCAATCACCACCATACTGGCGATCTCGTTGGCGCGTTTGCGATGTTTATCGCAGATCACCATTTCAGAATTAAAATAACTCGCAATCTCGCGTACGCGGTTGGTACTGCCTACATCGGGCGCTGCGAACGACAGGTTCTGCAGTTTCAGTTGTTCGATATAAGGAATGAAGATAGCTGAGCTGTCGAGATGATCCACGGGCACATCAAAAAATGCCTGTATCTGCGGTGCATGCAGGTCCATGGTGATGATCCTGTCTGCTCCTGCCGCTTCCAGCAATGTTGCGATGAGTTTGGAACCGATGGCTACACGGGGTTTGTCTTTCCTGTCCTGCCGCGCAAAACCATAGTAAGGTATTACGGCGATGATGCGGTAAGCGCTTGCGCGTTTGGCGGCATCGATCATCAACAGCAGTTCCATCAGGTTATCGGTGGGTGCATACGTGCTCTGCACCAGAAAAACATAATCACCACGAATACTTTCCAGGAAAATGGGTTGGAATTCTCCGTCACTGAATTTTTGGATATTGATCTTACCGATGGTGGCGCCGAAGCGTTGGGCGATTTTTTCAGCCAACTTTTGAGAACCGGTGCCCGAGAATATCTTGACAGATGGGTTCATATAGTGAGGAGTATGAAGCGAAGATAGAGATTAGGTTAAGAAATTGTAATTTGATTTTACCCTAAATTTTTCTTATGCGTAAGTTTTCTATCAAGGAATGGGCCTCGGAAGACCAGCCCCGAAGGAAGTTGCTGAACAGGGGTGCACATACACTTTCCGAGACAGAACTACTGGGCATTCTCATCAATAGCGGCACCACAGATCAGAGTGCGGTAGACCTCGCGAAAAACCTGCTGCACGCAACAAATAATAGCCTGCAGCAGTTGGCCTCACTCAGTGTGAAACAGATAGTAGGCCTGAAAATAAAAGGCATTGGAGAAGCGCGCGCTACCTGTATTACCGCGGCACTTGAATTGGGTATCCGGAGGGCTGCTAAACTGAATAAAAAACGTTTTATTGGCCGAAGCAGTGACCTCGCCGAATATCTCCGCACCAGCCTGGAATACCGGAAACGGGAAGTATTTGTGGTTGTATTCTTAAACCGTGGCAACAGGATCATTCATATCGAAACGATGAGTGAGGGTGGACTTACGGGTACGGTTGCAGATCCGCGCGTCATCCTGAAAAAAGCTTTGGAATATGAGGCCACTTCGATGGTGCTTTGCCATAATCATCCCAGCGGCAACCTGCGTCCCAGCAATGCAGATGAGATGCTCACACAAAAAATAAAACATGCCGCCTCCTTCCTCGATATCAGCATCATGGATCACCTGATCGTGAGTGAAGAAGGATATTTTAGTTTTGCGGATGAAGGGCTGTTGTGAATATCGAACAAGGAACAAGGAATGTCGAATATTGAAGTGTGATCTTACTTCGACATTCGACATTCCTTGTTCCTTGTTCGATATTCCTAAGCTTGCGCCGTTGGTCCGCCGAAGTTCATGGGTATTTCGATGTGCTCGAGGTCTTTTATAGGACCATTCGCAGCCTCATAACGTTCTATGTTTTCCTGCAGCGCCTTCATAAAGCGTTTGGCATGCATGGGTGTAAAAATGATCCTGGACTTTACCCGGCTTTTTGGGGTACCGGGCATCACGTTCACAAAATCAATCACAAACTCTGCATTGCTGTGCGTGATGATGGCCAGGTTCGCATAAGAACCTTCCGCCGTTTCTTCACTGATCTCGATATTCAACTGGGTGTTTTGCTGTTCTTCCATACAAATGCTTATTGGGCAAATGTATTCAAAAACCCCGCTTTTATCGAAAATATAGCCCGCTAATAGTACGCCGTATTTTGCGCAAAAAAAAAAGCCCGCCAAAATTGGCGGGCTTTTATAGACTTACTTACACAGTTACAGGTATGCCTGCAGCTTATTGGTGTAAGTGTATTTTTCTTTCACTGAAATTGGCCTTGTAGTACTTACACCATTGATGGTGGAAGTAAAGTTAAAGGTATAGCTAACTGTGAGGCTTCTTTCGGTGTTTGAGGTGTACACAAACTGTGAAGAAGGATCAATAGTAGCATTCAGGTTGGTTGCGCCGCTGAACACACCGGTTACTTTACCAGATGCATCAACTGCATAACGCAGAGCTGTAACCATGTTCACCGCAGCGCCAGTAGCCAGTGTAGCTACCTGCAGACCAGCAGTTGTACCAGAGATCAGATCTTGCTGACCGATCACATTGGCAGCTGGCTCATACAGGGTCATTGGTTTGGTATTGTTGGCAACACCGTACTGACCGGCAGGGTCTGTAACAGTAGATACCATATCGTACCTGGCCATATACTTGCTGTTCTCGATCAGCACTTCAACACTGTTCTCCAGGGCACTTGTAACACCCTGGCTAACTGATGAAATGGTAAAAGTAGCTGCATATTGTGTAGCAGGATTCAGCAGGGCTTTGTTCACTGTGAACATTACAGGCACATCGAACCCATCTTCATTGTTTGCAGGAACGGTGATATCGGCTACGGTGATCGCTCCGGCCGGGGGTAATGTACCCATACCAGAAGCAGTCATGGCAACCTTAACGGTCATGCTGCCTGATATTTTGGCTTTTGGCTGGCTGATATGCAGCGCGAAGAATCGTACAGATTCAGAAGCAGGTGCGCCAAAGCTGAAACCCGCATAAGCCACATATCCCTGACCAAGGTTGTGGCCATCATTCACCTGGTATTGTTTTTCGGTGATGGCAGTAACCACCTGGCCGTTATCGGTTCGTAACCCAGCGAAATCATTGGCTGTCTTCAGGCAAGAGCTGAGAGAAAGCGCAACAAAAGCGAGGGATGCTAATTTTATAATTTTCATAATCAATTCAATTTATTTGTTGTTCGATAAGATATTTATTAGTTAACGTCCCAGAAAATTTTAGAGGTATATACGCTGATGTTAGCAGGTACATTGGCTCCGTTTGAGTTAAGCTCCGATTGTGGATATAAATATCTTACAGGTTCAGGATTTGAGGTTACCGCAGTCGTACGAACGTTGTATGGAACGCTTACAGAAGCTGATCCATTGGACGCCCTGTAATCAGCCCATGCAGCAACACCGCTGATATGATCATATGCCAACCATCTTCCTACCAGGATCGTTCTGAGTTTGTCAGTTGATGCATCCCAGTTTGGATTGTATGGATTGATACCGGCAGCATAACCATTGATCACTACGCTTCTGGCGAGGAATCGCTGAGCATAAGGATCGCCGATAGCGGCACTTCCTGCAGCAGTACTTGGTGCAGCGCAAAGTCTGAAGTGAGATGTTACAGCTGCTTCATACAATGCTTTGGCATTGCTTCCGAACAGGATACCGTAACGCTGTGCAGCTTCCGCCTGTAAAAACAGCGCTTCAGCCTGAGTCATTACCATACCTGGACGTGTACCCTGGCCCTGCTGAACCTGAAATGGTCCGATCGCAGAAGAACTGGCAGTTGCAAAACCGCTACCAGCACCCAGTGGAATACCTACATAACTTGAGAAAGCAGGAGCCGGCGCAGTAACGGTAGAACCGATAGGCCATGACAGACTCTGTAAACGGAATGTGTCAGCTGTGTTTTTCAGGAAGTTGATGATAACGGCATTCATTTTTCTGTAAGAATGGTTCGACTGTACCGCATTGATCTCGTTGTAACCATAGTTTACATAGAATGGGTTCAGTTTACCTGATACGTTCTGGTAGCCTGGGCTAACCAGCACGTTCTCGAGGAGGTAACCATTACCGATAGTGTTATTGATGTTAGTAGTGATATAAGTATCACGACCAGTCATAAACGCCTGACGCATCAAAATCCTCAGTTTAATGGTATTGGCAAATCTTACCCATTTGTCTTTGTTACCCTGGAAGAATACGTCCTGAGACAGAACGTCGGTAGCAGTTGGCCATGTTGCAGCTTTGATATTGGTCATTGCTGTATCCAGGCGTTTTACGAGGTCTTCGTAAACATCCTGCGCTTTGTCGTATTTAGGCGCGATACCTGCAACCCCTTTGAAAGCCTGGGAATAAGGGATATCACCATACACATCCACCATCATAGAATACATGTAAGCCTGCATCACATTAGCAGGATCTTTCCAGAAAGCCACGCCATCTTTATCAGCGTTGGCCCTTACATAATTGTAATCGGCGATGTTGTCATTTATGGCATCAAACGTGTTGAAGTCCTGGTTGGTGATCGCATATTGTTTTTCGTTACCACCACCGGTAAAGGAAGTACTGTGTGCGTACATACCTGTCCAGGTACCTGGTGTGATCATCAGGAAGGTACCGGCTTGTGCACGGTAGCTTGTTCCAAGTGCACCGGTAAAAACAAACTGCGATTTTGTAGCGGTGGCGTTATTTGGATTGGTGTTCACATCCAAAAACTTTTTACAACCACCAGCAAGGATCAGCAGCATCCCGGCAAATGATATTTTAATATATGATTTCATTTTCTAAAAAATTTATTGGTTATGACCTAAAAAGTGAATTTTACCGTACCACCTATCTGACGGGTAGGAGGTGTTTGTCCTGTTCCGCTATAACCCTGAGAGTTACCAGATGTGTTAGACAGCTCAGGATCCACGAAATAGTTATCGGCAGCGATCAGTGTCATCAGGTTTCTACCCCATACACCGATGCTGATTCCTTTTACAAATTTGATTTTCTGCATTACTGAAGGCGACAGGTCATAGCTCAATGACACCTCACGTAATTTCCAGAATGAACCGGAAGAGTAGAAAATTTCACCTACGTTAGGGAAGCTGTTACCATCACTGATATCACCACTACCTGCGTAGATCGCATGCCAGTTGTCGATAGCGATATTGGTATTAGCTACATATTTACCAGTTCCATCATTGTAAGAAGAGTTTGGCCATACAAACTGCTGACGGCCATTCAGGGTTGTCAATGCGCTGGCACCAGTGAAAGTAGTTGTTTCACCAACACCATTATACACTACATAACCACCTCTGAATTCTGCGTTAGCGATCAAAGTAAAGCCTTTGTAGTTTACAGTAGCACCTGTACCGAATACATATTTAGGAGTGGTATTACCCTGTCCAACTGTTGCAGAGGCTTTTGAAGGCCATCCATTGCTTGGATCTATTACTACACGACCGTTTGGATCTCTTGCCCATGCAGTTGTTTTCAGGTAAGGGAAAGATTGACCAACCTCAGCATTCAGTGTCCAGTTTCCGCTGTTCTGGTATACCAGGCTGTTCAAGCCGTTGTCGGCGAAAAGGCGGTTTACTTTATTAAAGTTGTAAGAGAAGTTACCAGTTACGTTAACATTCCAACCTCTGCTCTTAACTACGTTGATACGTGCATCCAGTTCATAACCCTGGTTGGTTACATCAGCAGCATTCAACAGGTAGTTGGTAAATCCTGAAGCAGAAGAAATAGATACGTTCAGGATCTGGTTTTCTGCACGCTGTTTGTAATAAGAACCCTCGATAGAGACCCTGCTATTCAGGAACTGCATTTCGAAACCAATTTCAGAAGTGGTTACCAGCTCTGGTTTCAACTGAGAGTTAACAGTGGTATTACCCACGGTTGTACCCAACAGACCGCTGTAAGGGAAACCTGAAGAACTTGTATAAACAGTGTTCAGGCTATAGGCACCGAGGTTATCGTTACCGTTTTTGTTCCAGCCAGCACGGAGTTTAAAGTAGTTGAAGTTTTTGCTTTTGATACCAGGGAACAGATCGGTAACAACCAATGACACGTCACCACCATAGTAAGCAAAGCTATACAGATCGCTCTGTCTGTCTTGTGCATAGAACACAGAGGACATATCATAACGGAAAGTACCGTGCGCATACAAAAATCCTTTGTAACCTAAAACCAAATCTGCATAGTTACCCAGTTTCCTGATCTCAGATTTGCTGTCACTACCGGTTAAGATACCGTTCTGGCTATTGTTTACGTTAAACAGACCAGGGATAGCGATACTTGAAATACCGGTTTCGAGTGAGTTGCTGGTACGAACCTGGATATTGTTACCTAAAACCGCATCCAGTTTTACATCACCGAACTCTTTGGTGTATTTAGCAAACAGGTCAGAGTTGAGCCTTGTACCATTAGAGGCGTTATCCCTGAAGCTACCGTTGATAGGCGTACTTCTGGCGATGAATCGGCCACGGCCAGTCAGGTACAGATCATAGTTCAGGTTGAAGTTATTCTCATAAGCGCTGTTCTTAGCCCATGCAGAATAAGTATATACCTGTGATGGTACTGTCTGGAAAGTATTGGTAGTTGCGACAGCTGCCCTGTAAGTCAGGCTGAGCGCGTTGCTGATTTTATAATCCAATGTGATGTTACCATTGAAATAGTTGTTCTTGGTAGTGAAACGGTTGTTATCCAGTTCCCACCATGGGTTATTATAATAATCATTATAGTAACCATTAGGATCGCCGAATTTGCTGTTCTGCCAGTCGCGGAAAGTTGCATCAGCTATAGGAATCCAGCTTGCAACGTTCAGAGAAGTATAGTAGAAATCAGCGTTTGTCCTGTTTGCTTTGTCAAAAGTATAAGTCGCATCAAAGCTCAGGGTGAAACGGCCATAAGTACGTGAAGCATTCATACGTAATGAGTTCCTGTCATATTTATCACCAGGAACGATACCTTCTGAATGTACATTTTGGTACGATGCATAGAACAAGCTGTTCTCATCACCTGAACGGTAAGAGAGGTCATTCTGTGTAGTGAAGCCTTTGTTCCAGATATCTTTCCTGATAGAAGGGATATCAGAATAAGGGTAGATCAGCTGGCTTCCATCGGCCAATACACGACCCAGGCCACGCATGCTGCCATCATAACGGTCGCCATACTGCTGGTTCTCAGAAGCGTGGAAGTTTTCTGCCGCGCTTGCACCATAAGCAGAACCTGAACCGAATTCATGTTGTGTTTTAGGCAGGTAAGAAACCGACTCAGAGTTGTAAGTGGTTGTTAAAGTGATCTCTGGTTTTTTAGTACCTTTTTTGGTAGTGATCACGATCGCACCGTTTACACCATCAGAACCATACAGCGTAGCCGCCTGGCCGCCTTTCAGCACGTCCACACGCTCTACGTCGTTTGGATTGATGTAGTTGATTGTGTTAGAAGGAACAGCCACACCATCCAATACGATCAATGCCGTATTATCACCGGTGATAGAACGCAAACCCCTCAATACGATACGCGGAGTAGCATTCACAGATGCTGAAGTGTTGCTGATCGTTAAACCCGATACTTTACCGCTAAGGGAGTTAGCCAGGTTCATAGAGTGACCGGCAGTGATCTGCTCCTGTTTAACTGTAGCAGTTGAATAACCGATCTCTTCTGGTTTCTTCCTGATACCCAGAGCGGTTACCACCACTTCAGAAATAGAAGATTCTGCGGCAAGCGTCACATTAAGTGACGAGCCAGAACCAACTTTTACATCTTTCGCCTGAAAATTCACGCTTGAGAAAGTAAGAACATCTCCTGTTTGCGCATTCACTTTGAAATTACCTTGTGCATCAGCAGATGCACCGGTATTTTTCCCCTTTACAACAACAGATGCCGAAGGAATGGGAGCTCCTTTTTCGTCTCTAACGGTACCGGTAATCGGACGTACCTGAGCGGTGGCTGCTAACGAAAAGCATAGCAAGGCCACCAAGAGTGTGGATACAATTTTCTTCATGTTTTTAGTTTTTGAATAAACTTTTGAGTGGGCTAATATAGGCAAATTGACGAAACGTTAAAAAAAAACTAATTTCCAATACTTTACCAATTGCTTAACAAGCCCAGGAACCAGCTATTGACCAGCAGAAGGAACTAAACGCTGCGCATAAACCAAAAAGGGCCCATTATAATAACATTAGAATACTCCTGTTTTTGTTATATTATTTTTTAATTTTATACAACATTCCTTACTGTACAGCAGGGGCTTTGCCGAATAAGAAATAGTTTTGCCGCATGACGACAATACTTGACGGAAAAATAGCTTCCGCAGCCGTAAAACAGGAATTACAGGCCCAAACGGCCACCCTTTCGGCAGCAGGCAGGCGCTCCCCCCATCTGGCAGCGGTACTGGTAGGCACCAATGGCGCCAGCGAAACCTATGTGGCCAGCAAAGTGAAGAACTGCGAAGAAGTGGGCTTCCGTTCCACCCTGGTAAGGCTGGAGCAGGATACGGCTGAATCGGTATTGTTGGATACGATCGCCAGGCTGAATGCCGATCCCGAAGTGGATGGCATCCTTGTTCAGCTGCCTTTACCCAAACAGATCAGTGAACAGAAAGTGATCGAAGCCATCGATCCGGCCAAAGATGTGGATGGATTTCACCCAAGCAGCGCCGGCAAACTGGTGCAGGGGCTTCCCTCGTTTATCCCCGCCACCCCTTATGGTATTATGTTGATGCTGGCACATTTCAACATCGAAACCAAAGGCAAGCACGCCGTAGTGATTGGGCGGAGCAATATTGTTGGCCGCCCCATGAGCATCCTGCTGAGCAGCAACCTGCCGCAGGGCAACTGTACGGTTACCATATGCCACTCGCATACACCTAACCTGAAAGAGATCTGTTTACAAGCTGACATATTAGTAGCAGCACTCGGCCGACCCGAATTTGTAAAAGCAGATATGGTCAAAGAAGGTGCCGTGGTGATCGATGTAGGCATTACCCGTGTAGATGATCCCACAGCCAAAAAAGGTTTCCGGATCAAAGGCGATGTAGCTTATGCCGAAGTTGCCCCAAAAACATCAGCCATCACACCTGTACCGGGAGGCGTGGGCCTGATGACGATTGCCGGGCTGCTGAAGAACACGCTGCAGGCCTATGGCCTGAGAGAGTCAGGAATTAATAATTAGTAATTAATAATTAATAATTCGAATTAGTAATTAGATAATTATTAGAGTAATCGGGGCATCGTTCAATTAATTCATTATTCATTGTAATTATTAATTGTTAATTATTAATTACTAATTAAAGCATATGCAACAAATCCTCACATCTCCTCTTCCCGTCATGGAAGCATTCTACACCCTCCAGGGAGAAGGCTTTCACCAGGGACGCGCGGCCTATTTTATCAGGCTGGGTGGCTGTGACGTGGGTTGTTTCTGGTGTGATGTGAAAGAAAGCTGGGATGAGGATGCACATCCGCAGTTAGCTATAGCCGATATTGTTGCCGGCGCCAAACAACATCCGGGCAGACTGGCCGTGGTTACGGGCGGAGAGCCTTTGATGCATGATCTTACCGCCCTTACCGCCGACCTCCATGCAGCGGGATTTGAGACCAATATTGAAACATCGGGATCTTCTCCGCTCAGTGGTGAATGGGACTGGATCTGTCTCTCCCCAAAAAAATTCAAAGCGCCATTACCCGGGATCGTTCCGCTGGCCAATGAATTGAAAGTGGTCATCTATAATAAGCATGATTTTGAATGGGCCGAAACCTATGCCGCCCAGGCCAGCCCATCCTGCAAACTTTATCTCCAGCCGGAATGGAGTAAGGCGGAACAGATCACGCCCTTACTGGTCGAATACATCAAGCAGCACCCACAGTGGGAATTGAGCATGCAGTTGCATAAGTATATTAATGTACCGTAAGGGACGGGGATTAGGAATTGGGAATTGGGAATTAGGAATTGGGAATTAGGAATAATAAATGAGATGGGAGGTTGGGCAATTGCTAATTCCGAATTCCCAATTCCCAATTCCTTTTTTAACACTCCTCTTCCCTGTTTTTACCGAACTTGCTTGTGAAGCTGAAGGGTTGACTGGTTGATTAGTTGACTGGCGGGCATACCCTTCAACTTGTCAACCCATCAACTGATCAACCCTATGAAATTGCTCCTTACTGGTATTCTGATTGTATTCTCCTGCAACATGATTGCCCAGACTTACGATCCTGATCATGTTAATCCGAAGGCTCTGAAGCTGTATGAAAAGGCACTTGAGCTACTACGCGATGACCAGATTGCAGAGGGTATTCCGGTTTTGATGCAAAGCATTGCTGCCGATACCAATTTCGTAGATGGGTATCTTTCGCTGGGCGGCGCATTGGGGCAATTGAAAAAATATGACCAGTCGGTAAGGATGTATGAAAAAGCACGCAGCAAAGACACCGCCTATTTCCGCATATACAATCTCCCCTACTCTATCAACCTTGCAGGCCAGGGGAAATTTGCAGCAGCACTGGAAGCTGTCGATCAATTTCTTTCTTATCCCCGCTTAAACGACAGAAGCGTGAAGAGCGGCCAGTACCGCAAAAAAACTTATGAGTTTGCTCTTGCATGGGCAGCAGCACATGCCAATAGCAGTTATGTATTTCAGCCACAGAACCTGGGTGATAGTGTTAATACGGAACGTCCCGAATATTATCCATCGGTAACCGTAACGGATAGTATGCTGGTGTTCACACGCAAGAGTACGCCTGGACGGGAAGACTTTGTGGAAAGCACCATGAAAGGCAAATCCTTCAGCAAATCCAAATTGATCGATGGCGATATCAACCTGGAAACAAACAAAGGCGCTTTATCCGTTTCGCAGGACGGAGAATGGATGGTATTTGCAGGCAT
>Ga0247757_10001940_pt1 | contig 12015 bp, 14 predicted proteins | sample UWRJL126311R4_FD_180929 | JGI IMG/M metagenome (GOLD analysis project Ga0247757, IMG submission 180929) | Plant litter microbial communities from Arlington Agricultural Research Station in Wisconsin, United States - UWRJ-L126-311R-4 | ecosystem: Environmental > Terrestrial > Plant litter >...
ATGGTGCTGACCCATCCTACGGCCATGAATCCAATTCCCATGTTGTAGGCCTGCTCGGTATTCAATCCAGCCAGACTAAAGAAATAGGTTCCATAGTTAATAAGATATATACCGCAAAGCACCTGGGTAGCATAGACGCCAATCGCGACCTCTGTGCGACGCCAATTCACCTTGCGAAAGACATCGATGTAGGTAGAACCTGCTTCCATTTGAGTCTCAAGTCTGTCTGTTTCAATGATCTGGGCGAGAATGGCCTTGACATTGACGCCTCGGCTAGAGAGTCGACGAAGTGAAGTTTCTGCATCCTCATAGCGGCCCTGGCGAGCGAGCCACCAAGGTGATTCTGGCGCGAAGTACATTCCTGGAATGATGATCAAAACCCAAAACCATTGCAGCGCAAACGGAATCGAGTATGCCCAGTGGCTTTCAAGGTCTTTGGTCGCAGCTGTCACACCGTTGCCTAGGAGCTGACCGGTTACGAAGCACAGATTGACGTAGGATGTTGAGACACTGCGCATTGCCATGGGGGTGACTTCAGATGCGTATGACGGCGCTATCACAACGAACGCTCCAAGAACAAGGCCACCGAGCAGTTCTCCTACAAGGAGGACTTTGAGCGACCGGGCAAAGAATTGTATGAATACAAGGCCGGCAACCATGGTGACACAGACGTTGAACGTTCTTTTTCTACCGTACCATTCCATGGGGTATCCAGCGGCGAGAGCGCCTACGACTTGTCCGATAGGGTTTCCCATGCTCAAGCCTGTCTGCCAAGCAGCAGAGATAATGTACCCGTCCTCGAAATAGTACCCAAAGTCGCGCTGAAAGGCCGGCATCGCGTAGAGGTTGCCCAACAACTGAGGATCAAATGCTATGGAGATGGTCAGCTTTCCACGAAAATCAGTAATAATAAGTACTTACAGAGCATGATGACTCCCAAGCTGAAGTACATCGACCATCCTATCGCTTTGGGATAAAGGCGCACGGCATCCCAGAAGGAAAGCGTGTGCTCAGTAGCAATCGCTTCTGCGACATCTTCCCCAAAGTCAGCCTTGCTTGACATGGTATGCACCTCCACGGGCGCTTCTGGTCCCTTCTTCTCAGTGTCCATGGCGCGTTTGAACGACCAAAGCGAGAAGGATGGAGTGAGAGAAAGTATGTGATGGTTCCGCACCTGGTGCAGGGCCTGGATCTATTTTATGTGCGGCACTCTTCCGATAGCTAATTCTATTGGTGTTATCAGACACGGGCGCAAGTACTTGATGCGGGGGTTGCATCCCGGTAAAAGTTGCGCATGCATGCATGCCTGTATGGGCCCCGGCGCTGATCCATCACCCAGATTGAGGGGCGTGAAGTCCAGATTACGGGGCGTATCAGACGTTTATCCATATCCAATTCTTTTGGGGGGCCGTTAGTTTCCTAGCGCTCATCAGCTGATAAGAATCGGCACGAAAATTCATGAGAGCTCCGCTACTTTTCTAAGGGTTAGAAATCTATAGCTAAATAGTATGCTTAAGGTATAAACAACTGCTGATAAGTGACCACGGCTATCGGCTCGTGTTCTATGTTTGCAGACAGTCCGATTCGCTCCACTACTTTTCTACCTAGCCTATCGCTAGACACCCCATGCATCCATCTGAACATTACTCTTGGTCTGAGGACTGGTCCGCAGCTCGTAAACTTCGGTTTTTCGAGTTCCCTGAATACGAGAGACGTTTGTAGTAATCTCCCCGCGCCTGAAACGGCATCCCTTCCGGCGTGTTTCGAGTTTTCGTTCACAGAACGCAAAGGGCAGTTGAACTAGTTTACTCAATCAAACCACCGCACTGTGTCATTGAGAATGATAAGGTGCGCGGCAACCATTTGTACTCGCCACTTTTAGACCCCTATATAAGGTCAATATACTGCCGCTTATCTAAAGAAAAAGACATAGAGCCTATAAAGATCTGCTCACAATTTAATTATGGTGTAGCCTAAGCGCAACAGCTGCATCTCATCTAACATGCAAGCGCAAGTGGCATCATGGCCAAGAATATATACTTCTTGCTTCACACAGTTGGCTCCGCTGTCGAAATTTTTCTATCCTTTGCAGCTACGTTTGTTTAGCCCTTCCTACCTTGCTCGTGCAATTTTGACACAATATAGCTGCTTGAGCATATGACTAATCATGACTTACGTGATATGACGAACCCTCGCGCTGCCCCTATGGCCCAAGCTTTTTAGGTGCTAATCTTCGCCCACCAACGTCGCTCAACATTTACTCCGTATTGTCTGTCACATAAACACGATAACGATGTCACCCAATTGGTTGCGAGGTGCCACGCGGCATCTCTATGGACGATCTCTAGCTTCGAGGCTGCGGACCGGCACACCAAGTAACCGCGCTTGTTCACGACCACGGACACCAATAACTTTAGAGCGCGTCCAGGCTATCCGATCACGTGTATCCCCTTCCACAACCACACTCTTATCTTGCCGTCGTCCACTGACAGAAGTACCGCGCGATATCACCTTCAAACATACACCACCAATTACCAATCCAGGGCCCATCTTGCAGTCAGCGTTCCCTACCAAGACAGTCATTTTCCTTCTAGTCCTTGGGGTTGCAGTATACTATCTTGTCGAGATCTTACCAGAGGAAGAGTGGTCTGATGGGATTTACGGCGCTTTTGCAAATGAGCAAGCTGAGGATTCAGGAGCGATGCCACTGCACCGTTTGGAAAATTATGACGAAGTAGAGCACTGGGTGGAGGCCCATTTAGGGCCTATTCTAAGTCATAATAGCCAGGTCATGAAGATCCCTGAAGCTCTGGCTGGTGCTAGCAAGCTTTTCCCGTTCTTTGTACATGCGTGGGAGATGCCTGTTCAAGGCTCTCCCGTTGTGCACGGAATACGCCGACGGAGCAATAAACCTTGCGTACGTGCTAATTTTGGTTTTTTTATGGCTTTTCATCCAGATGGGCTATACCTTTCTCTAATAAGCCTTGAATGAGTTCCTGTGGTCTTGAATTTTTGCCCGTCATCTCCCTTGCTGACTTTACTGATTTTTCACAGGAAGATTATTTCGCTGTTGGCACTGCTCCCGGCGCTGGCGAAAAGCCATGGGACTACTACGCTATCTTCGATGGTCATGCCGGCTGGCAGACTGCCTGGTATCTCCAACATTCAATGATCCCCATGCTTTCTCTTCATCTTGGCAAACTCTCTTCCACGTCGACATCTTCCATCATCCACTCAGCCATCAAAGAGGCCTTCGTCAAACAGGATACGGCGATCATGGAAGAGGCTCGTAACGCCGCAAACTGGCTACCAGCCGCAAACCCGTCCGCTATTTTTAGTCTCATTCCAGCTTTAAGCGGTAGTTGCGCGCTCGTCGCTGCCTTCGATCGCGAATCTGGCAAACTGCATGTCGCCAACGTCGGTGATTCGCGCGCCGTGCTGGGTCGCTGGGACCCCATCTCGCAGCGCTACGTAGCGAAGCCGCTCTCCGTTGACCAAACGGGCTTCAACGAGTCAGAAGTATCACGCATAAAGGCCGAACATCCTGGGGAAGACGACATCCTGGATCCCAAGACGGGTCGACTGCTAGGCCTGATGGTCACGCGGGCCTTTGGCGACCACCGTTGGAAAATGGACAACGAGCTCATAAAGAAGATTCAAGCCAAATTCTGGGGGTCCGGCCCGCGCCCGCAGTCTAAGACGCCACCGTACCTCACCGCGGAGCCGGAGGTCATGGAAGTCGACATCGTGGGGGTGGACCCACGCGACCGCAATGTTACCACCAAGAGCGACTTCATGATCATGGCGAGCGACGGCCTCTGGGACCACATCTCGTCGGAGCACGCAGTCGAGTGCGTCCAGCGGTGGATGGAGGCGGGCGACTGGGGTGCCCGCAAGGTATCCGAAAACCCACACCTCGTGCCTGCAGACTACAGTCGGCCTATGCCCGACCCGGAGCCCGGGGTTGAGTACGATGCCGAGACGGGAACGCCTGTTTCGTGGAAGGTAGCGCCAGAGTACTTTTCCATCGAGGATGATAACGCGGCTGCGTGCCTGGCACGCAATGCTTTGGGCGGAAACCGCATCGGATTGGTTCAGGGTCTGCTTACTGCATATAATCTTCCGGGGTCGCTGTCGAGGAATGTCCTGGACGACATGACCATCATAGTAGTTTTCTTCAATAAGGCGGATCCTGAGATTCAGGCAAATATAGACAAGCAGAAGAAAAAGAGTTCGTGGCCATCAATACCAAGTTTTGGAAAGAAGGAAGGATAAGTATAGAGGTAGGAGGAGGAGGGCAGATGTGTGTAGGCGGAGGCTTTGTGACAAGACCGAGCCTGCTTGTATAACTGTAATATTCGAAAAACTAAAAAAATACTTCAATACTTTTGATCCCAGAGCCTACATTGTCACATTAGTTATTACGCACGTCCGTGGGTTAGGCCTAAGATGCCCTTGAATCATATTTTGTACTACTTTCCGAGCAACTCAAGCCCACCTTTCAGTTCGTCACTTTAGTAAAAAAATCCGTTTGTGGATAAAAAATGCAAATACGCGTTAGACATGCACTAACGCGCCGGTGACCAGTCGCCCACTTTCTAAAATAGCAAAGTCAATACACACAGCACTCCAATACCCCTTCTTACCAAGCAATCGCTGTCATCGCCATGACATGTTTCCCATATGTTAGGGGGGAGGTTTAAAAAAAATAAAAACAGAACGTGGACATGTGTCCTGCACAATACGAAAAGAATCTCAAGATAACAGCGCTTCCCCTACTGCCAACCACCCTAAAAGAATGGCAAAAAACGGGTCTTTATGTATATGCGACGCGAGCCTACCTTCAGCATAGATATAACCAACCATTCTCTATGCCGGGCAGCACTAACATACCTCCCCTTCTAAAAATATACGTCCTATATCCACCATCCCATCCACTTTGCCTCGCATCACTCTCCATCCATCAGCAGCGACAGCAGCACATATCACTCACCCCCTTCGAATTCCCCTTAATCTATCCAACCCTCCAAAAGCCGCAGAATCAAAGCTCCAGAGAAGGAAAAAGCTATAACAAATTTCCCCCTTTCCACACCTCCCATATACAACCAAGATCCTCAGCTCGCCCCCCCGAAATCTAAGGAGGGGGGAAAAACTTAGAAAGAGCGTTACAAAAACCCCCACATCATCCACCCGGAACGCCCGCACCCTACTCACCCGACATCCCTATCTCTTTCGCATTCTTCGAACAAATCATCACCTCTCTCTCTCCTTGCGGAGGGAAAGAATAAAGCCCCATACTTGGCCTTGACTTCAAAAGAATAATTCATTTCATTGGATTTCATTTGGAATCGCCACTCGGGGCATCACCCTTTCCAATGCCTTACATGATGATGCTTGCCCCCAGCCGCCGCCGCCGCCGTCCCAATCCCAATCCCAATTCCAATCCTAATCTACCCATCCCCTCCCCTCCCCTTCCATCACCTCCCCTCTCGCCCAACTGACTGTATGGTGAGTGGATTTCACCACCATCATCACTGCAGATAGTCCCTCCTAACATTGATGAATGCCCCGGCCCCCCCGTCGTCCGCCAACTCCGCCACCAGCGCCTCCGTCTGCTGCACAAGCCGCTCGAGCGCCGCCGAACTGGACTTGCCTAGACTCACTGCGTAAAAAAAAAAAGTCAGCACAGTCACTCCCCTCGAAGAGTAAGACGCCAAAAAGCCAAAAAGAGCAAGGGGGAAAAGTTCAAAAGTCAAAAACGAAAAAGAGAAAACAAAGGCAAAAATATACTTACCCAACACCGCACCGTTCAACTCCTCCGCGACCGGCGCTCGCCCCGCGGTATCCAACAACGGCGCGAGCGGACTCTCCTTCGGATTCACGTACGCGATTAGCGCGAACGTGTCCTCCAGCGCACGCTTGACCTCCCTGCGGGGATCGTTGGCGAACTCCTGCCGGAGCTCCATGCCGTACGTGAGCATGTCGTTTTCCATCTGCGTGAGCCGATGCGTGCGGGCTTCGATGTCGTCTTCGTCTTCTTCGTCATCGTCGTCGTCGTCATCATCTGCGTCTTGGTCTAGGTGATTGTCATTGTTATTATTGTTCGCGGCGGTAGAAGAAGAGGAAGTCGAGTCGGGGTTGTGCGGATGGGGAGCCCCCCAGGGCGCGCCGTTGTTCACGCCGAGCTGCTCGTCGAGTTCCATTTCAAAGTCGTATTCGTCCGTAGCCGTCGAGTTACGGTTCGGGTTGCTAGCCGTAGTAGTGTTAACCGTCGACGTGGTCGAGCGTTTGGAAGGGGGTGTAGGGATGGGGTGACACTGCTCATGCAGGTCGCTGTATGCGCGAATCATTTCGATGAATTTCCGACAGCGGAGCTTGAAATAGATGTTCTCATTGTTCTGCAGCACCGTCGGGTAGTAAGCGTTTGTGTGCTTGAGCGCCTTATCGATGTCACCTTCGAGGATCGCGGCCCGGATTCCTGTGAGGGGGTTAAGAAAGTGGCAAGGGGGGGCGTGGGTGGTCTTACGTTGCCGGTTTACGGCGTCGATATCTTCTTCTGTTTCTAGATAGGGCACGTCCGAGTTGCTGCTCGATGCCAGCGCTTTCGCCTCGTCGAACACTTCCTCGGCGAAGGCTCGCGCCGTCTCCACGTAACCGTCGTGCGCTAGATACTGGCCAATCAGTCTATGAATGAACTGGGTATCGTCCATCCTGTCATGTAAACGATTTACCGGGACCCTGGCCCAAGCAATCTCTTGCTGTATTGCCGCTTTTTCATCATGAACTAACTTGTCTATATCATAAGCGAAAGGCTCCTGGCCGAAATTTGCGCGAAGTGTCTCGTTCGACTTCTTCATGCCAATGGTGGGATAGTATGGCATATTCGGTTTTAGATCTCTGAAAGCAAGACCTGAGAGAATCAGCGTGATCCCTACGAACACTCTGGAGGACATACCCAGATGTTGGCCGTTCTTGGTAAAGAAAGCAGTGTTCGTCCGGAAGTTGATTCCGCACCCGATAACATCCAGCGTGCCAAACTTGGGCCCGTACTGCTTCCCAGACGTAGTATTACTGAAGCACAGCCCGTCGTCGCCATGGTACGCAAACGAATCCGGCTCCCAGCCAGGTATTCGGCTGAGCGCGACCTTGGGGCCCGAAAAGCCCACTCCAATCATTCTGCTCAAGGAAAGTGTTAGCCTGCAGTACGCCTAGAGCGCAAAGACCGTACCTACCCGTCCTTGCCCTTGGACACCACCGTCACCTCGTAATAATAGATGCCGCACTGCCGCGGCATGGGGTAGTCCGCGCGTATCGACGCCGCCTCGTCGTGCGCCTTCTGCGCGCCTCCAAATTTGGCCTGCCTGCCGTTGTCCTCCACCTCCATCTGAGGAAACTTGTCTGCATCGTTCCACCGCGTCGGCCAGGGGGCTACGGGTTCCTCGGCCGCAACCGGCGTGCGTTCGACGATATCGTGTGAGAGGCCACGATGCGCCGCCGGCGCCTTGTGCAGGTTGACGCTGCTTGAGCTGGCCGATAATGGCGGTGCAACAGGAGAATGGGCCGACCAATGCTCCCGTTGTGCGGAAAACCTCTGCTTGTGTATCTCCTCCAGCTTCTCCGCGTGTCGGGAGCCCCGCAGGTACGACGGCACAAAGAAGTCGGGCACGGTTCCGTCCTGCATTCCTGGGTATCCGCTCAGAGGGCCTGGCTGGCTAGGATAGGAGGGAGCGCTCCGGCCGAGCGAGCTGGGCATGCTGTTGTGCTGGCCGTCCACGTCGACGGATCGCGAATGACGGATCGAGTGAGGGTTCGAGCCGCTGTTGGCCAGGTGCGAGAAGATTCCTGAGCGAGCGGGCCCAGGGTTCGACTGATTATTGCCTGCATTTCCTGAAGCTACCTGCGCGTAGGAACCTCGACGAAACATGGCGGCAGTGAGTGCTGGCGGAGAAGCGGCGGGAGAAGGGGTGGCGTTGAGAAGCTGCGAAGATGCCCAGCGCAGCACTCAAACGACTCGCAAGCCGGAGGGTAGAGGTAGGAAGTCACACGGCGTGCAAATGCCAGTGGGACGGCGGTAGTTGCGCGTACAGCGGCAACCGGCGAAGTTGCGAACGATGAGCCGGCGATGGAAGCTCGGGTGAGCTGGCGGCGAGACGCAAAGGGTAAGAGCGCACGTCAACGACGCTCCAGATTCTTGGGTGAATGGTCGAAAACCACAAACATGGTCTGGGTCACGTCGGCGTCGAGAGAGCTGTGGGAAGCGAAGTTGCGCAGAGGTTCGGAGCGTCGTCAATGAGCTTGGAGATGGCGTTGACGCGAGCGAGGTCCAATGCGAAGCCGCCCCGCACTGCGTGAATCGCGTGCACCTCTTCCCGCCGATAACAAACAACAAATCTCCAGACGGTAGACAAGCGAGGCACAACATGTATTCCTATCGTCTAGCATCTATCTATTGCGTCGGCTTGTTGTATTATCCGGGGGTTGCTCATGTCCATCGCTTGGACTATTCAGCACTCACTCCGCGGTTCTTACCTCATCACTTCTCGGTGAGCATTGGCACTGTTGGATGCTCTGGAAATTTAATTTCCGATTCCAACGCGAGAACTGGTTCAGTCACAGTCAGGGCATATCCTCTGATTGATTATCGGACGAGAGCAACAAATATGTTTGCGACGCCTCCTTTCCATCCACAGTCCAAAACTCATGCCATTCACATGCTTGCATTCTTCCTTCAGTCGAACAACACGCGAATACAAAACTCGTCGATTGAATATCCCACGCGGACCTTAACCAGGCCCTGCACAGCGTAGCGTGACCCGCCTGGCGCTATCATCCAGCTGTCACGCGCCTTTACAAAAACCGCTCAACCGTGACCCTCCCTATGGCTACCCATTCGCGCAACCCAGAAAGAAACCCCCTTTTGTTCCAAAAAACCTTCTTTCCGGGAATCCCAAAACGCCAAAACATGCTTGCATAACTGCTAATAATACAGCGGGAAGAAGACAAGGCCATCGGCATCCACATGGATCCGGGCTGGTGCCATTGAATGAAATCGGTACATTAGAGATGCAAAAAGTGGGTAGATGAGCGAAAACAAGATTCAGAGTGACTGGGCGTCACATTGTGGAGTTTGCCTGGCTGCAGTTAGCATTGCGTTGAAAGTCGGCTGGCAGTAGAACATACCTGTGCGCAAGCCTGCAGATCATTACGCTGCGGGGATGGGTGTCGGAGAGCTAGCGATGCCATTGAGGGCAGGCGGCACGGGTGTGCTGCCGTCGCCGTTTGCTCCGCTCCTCTCGCTGATGGCACTGCTCTCGTCCTTGGGTTTGGAGTCGCTCGAGCCTGTGGTGTCGCTCTTCACATCCTCGGCGAAGACAGCAGCCTTTGATGGTGCTCGCCAGGTAGACACGTCCCAAACCACACCGGTAAAGCTGCGGATCTGGAACCCCTTCTTTGCCCACTTGCGGCAGGGCTTGCCTGTGCGATCGAGGGCGCGAAGGTTCGCGTTGATGGTTCCCAAATTAGCCTTAGGGCCCAGCTTCGGGACAGCTGGGGCAGCGGGGAAGGGGCCTTTGCTGTTCGGATCATTGATCATGTCACCCCTAGCATGCCGTCAGCAATGGTCTTGGACACGGTGTGACGCGCGAGGGTCAAGGGGGCGTCGATAGTCCGTCGAGGACGGTCGTCGTGCTTTGACGGCATCGGCGACGTGAGGGTACTTACATCCGTTGCTTCTTCTTCGGACCTGGCTTGCCTCTGGGCTTGGGCGTGCCGTCGACGGCAGCGGCGCCTCTCTTTGTGCCAGGCTTTGGTCCAGGGATGCCCTTCCGCTTGCCTCCTGGGCCAGCAGCCGGCGGGGCGAGCAGGCCATTGTTGGAGCCATTCACGGGCGTGGCGGCATCGACGGGGGTGTCGGCCGACGTGGACTCGCCGCGATGGGCGGGCGTGTCTGGTGTCGACGACGACGACGGCGGCTTGGATGCCTCTGATGACTTTGATGGCGGCTCGTGAGGGAACTTGGTCAGGGCCTCTGGCGACAGGGCGAGGACGACAATCTTGGACTTTGCAGAGCCGGCCTTGGAGGTCGACATGGCGATGGCAGCAGCGATGGCCGCTGGGGTTCGGCGGTGGAAAATGCGTGCAGCAGGGCGGCGGCTGTGATGGCGGTTGGTGGTGGAGTCGAGGAGTTGACGACGGGCTTGGAGGTGTCGCGGGCGTTGGGGGTGCCGTGGTTTTATTCCATAAGTCAGCTGGGTGGTGCGTACCCTATTATTGTAGCGCTTGCCCAAGCTCGCTCGCTGTGGCTAGGAGCCTTGGACGTGAAGTGCCAGCAGCCCAGCTCAGGCGCGGGAGGGCAGGGCGCAGGGCGGTGCAGTGCAGGATAAAGGACAGGCAGGCTTGGTTGGGGAGGGAGGCGGGTGGGAGGCGTGGGCGGGGACGAGGCCGCGAGGGTTTGAGGCGTCCCCATGATGGGCGGGCTTTCGTGCGCACGGCGCTGCTCTGCGCTCTCGTCGCTAAGGGAGCTGGGGCTCGGGGGTCGTTAGGTGGAAGGGTGAGGCCGCTGCCAAGAGCAGTGCAACCCGCCTAGCCCGCTCTGGGTCGCGCCCGCGGCCTCTCCTCAGGGCCTCTCCTCCAGGGCCTCCAGGTCTCCTCTGTCCAGGCTGCGGGCTGCCGTGCCTTGTTGCTACGCTGCTGCTGCTGCTGTACGATACTGCTGTGCTGCGACGCACTGCGCCTGGCCCCCTCCCCTCGCCTCCCCTCCTTCGTCCTGCCCTGCCACGGCCTTTGCCAACCCTGCGTTGCGCGCTGCGTGCGTCTCGCACCCTTTGTGGCTAATCATCTAAGCGCGATGGTGGCATTCCAGACAAACCTGGCCAACCCGTCCTCAACCGTCCCCGTCTCCCCGTCACCCCGTCCCCGACCGACAGCTCGCCACGGTCGCTTTGATCCCTTTCCGTGGGCCGAAGAGCTGTCGCTTTAATATCGCTGTGCTGTGCTTTGTTCCGTCTTGTTCTGCCCATGTGCCCGTGCATGCTCTGACTCCCGTCGTGTGCTTCACCCACCAGCTCCAGCCCGTCTGCCGCGTCGCCCGGCTGCCTCTCCCCTCCAGTCCCTGTCTGCCGGCCGTCGAATGCTACGGGCGATCCGGACCATGCGCCAATGCCACCCAGATGCACTCTTGGCTGCCTTTCGGACATGTGCATCGCCGACTGCAGCGCATCACATCCTCACCTCCATTCATGTTGTTCCAAGTTGGGCTAGTCGCACGTGACTTTCTTCATCCTGGATCATCCTTTGTGAAAGAAATGCTCCGAATAAAAGAAAAATCTCATCGTCGGCCATCAGAGTCCATCTTCCGATTGAATAAACCACGAGCTTACTCGAGGATAGACAGACCGACCGATACGAAGGGTTCAAAGCCGGGCTCCGTGTAGCTGAACATGCCTTTGAGGGCGCTAAAGATTGCAGTGAAATATCTAAATGACCTCCGCTCCTGCTCGCGCCTCGACTTCTTGCCCCCTCCACCCCATTCCATCATGCACCCCAAATTCACCACTACATCATCACCACGCATTTACAACACAACAAAACACGCTCAATGACAGCCTAACCCACCTATTCCACAATAGACCCTCGCGCGGAAAAAAACAGATGCACTGTGAACGAACCCGAATATCAACTTGCCTATACATACATATATAGTGATATATTGTTGATGCGGTCGTTACTATTTAACGCCGCCCCGCGCGATAAACATTCAAGCCCTTTCCCACCCAAAGCTAAAAATAAGCAAGTTTCGCGCGACCAAAAAGTCGACGACGCATCCTCCCAATGGGTATTTATTAAGCCAATGCAGCAATGGTGTTCCCCCCAGCGTCCACATAGACGAGTAGAATGCTTTGGGATCCCCAACCAAAAATAAAAAAAACAATTTGTTCCAATAGCCCGCCGCCGATTCAACGCCTTAGCCCGCCCGCCTGCCAGTAATAACACCAGAAGAAAAGAAGAAGAAATGGC
>Ga0247757_10001941_pt1 | contig 12005 bp, 5 predicted proteins | sample UWRJL126311R4_FD_180929 | JGI IMG/M metagenome (GOLD analysis project Ga0247757, IMG submission 180929) | Plant litter microbial communities from Arlington Agricultural Research Station in Wisconsin, United States - UWRJ-L126-311R-4 | ecosystem: Environmental > Terrestrial > Plant litter >...
GCGAGCGTGGTTCAAGCATAGATGTTAAGTATATAAATACCAACAAGAGCCTCATTCCCTTTCTAAATAAACGACACTAGCAACCGAATCCACCTTAGAGAGGGTCAAGCTAAATGGATGTGTCGACAGTGGAAGTATCTAGTTTTTGGTCTCTTGCAGATAGTGCATCCTCAAGAAAGAGATTCGGATGCGAACCAGATGCACACTTTCATGTACATGAGTACGTTTATTCAAGGGCGGCAACTTAGGGATTGGGCATGTAATTGATTGAATGCTACTTATGCAGCATGTCGCTGTGTCTTATTGCTTGGTACTGAACTTTACAGAGGATCAAGCTGCAGTGTGATGCAGTTTATTGCTGTGCCGTACCGCTTAGACACAGACCTTGCTATTAGTGCGTTTGAGGGTGCACGCTGCGCCTAGCTTTACCAGGGGTGCATGCCATGTTGAGACATGCCTTTTCTTCGCTGATCAGACGGAGAAAAACCCCAAAGAGGGCCATCCAGAGCAGTTCCTCGCATGCATCTGAGGGCAGTGCGGCACAGCGAGTCGATTCCGCATATTTTGGGAGGTGATCGCAAGCGCGCGCTCGCTGTCCAGGAGTCATGGTGGGGGCGCCCGTGACAGGGACCAGGGCGACCATAATAAAGGGGAATGAGATCCTAGATTAAGGCACAGTTGGAAGTAGAGAGAAAGTACGGCGGAGGTGCAGAGGAGAGTATGATAAGGAGGGGCCACTGCTTCACCGGGAAGGCAGTTTGCAGCACAATGGAAACAACGAAGACGATAAGGATTATTTAGTTTCGAAACATGACATGAGTTTCAGTACGGTATAAAACCCTCTGGTTTACATACCGAGGAACTGCGGCGCCGTCGTAAGCTTGGCAAATGCCTGCAGTGTCGACTTTCCTGCAGCAACAGCAATACTATCATACTATCTCTAGGCACAGGGGCCGTTTGAGTAACGTTGTAATATCGATAACACCGTTACGGGTTCTTGTTGAGTTATGTCTCACTCGGCCATTGAGTGATCGGCTACTATGTTTATATTTGGATATGCGGACCCCAATGGCTTGAGTCTTCAGAGCAATATCAAGGCACCGAACATTCTCATCTAAACCTCGCGACATATTTTAATAATACTTCCAAGAGGGTTTGATGAAGCGAACCAATCGATAATGCAGCTAAGCGCTAGTGACTTGGTATCTCAAAGTGAAGGGACTGCAGGTAGGTGTGCCGAAGAAGGCTGAAAGGAAGGCTGTGCTCCTGACGTGGCAAGATAAGAGGTGATCGAAGTTTCTAGACACTGCCCTCCTTCAGAGTATAACTTTCACTTAATTTCACAGCCTGACACCGCTTTCACTGCGCCGCCCTCTCGTTCCTCTGAAAGGTTATTTGAGATTTGGTCCGAGATTCGTTGTAACGACTCATAGTCACCCTTCTACATGACGACTAGATACCACGACGGCTTAAGGCCAAGTATGAGTATCCTAAAAAACCGATTGCCACCTATCTCCAAGAAAATCACTTGGCCGAACTCAGAAGAGTCAATTGGAAAATGGCATTCGAAATTGGGCACTCACAATTGTTGGGAAGCAGTTGGACAAGCGCGAGAACAATGGATGAAGCTAGCGCATGGGATTCAGAAGTATCTGGAAGGCTACTCGGACCCTATTCCTAAGGGCGTTGTCTGGTCTGGTTACATGATAGGTCGAACCAAGACGACTGCCAGACCTACAACCGTATTCTGTTCGACTGATTCTTATTCTCGCAAGCAGGTGAGAAACCTCGTTCTGACCAGTGGACTTCTCGAGAATTATCCTGGATTTAGGACGGCTGAATGCTCTAAACTACCTGACTTTGACCAACTTATTCAATTGAGTGAGGGCGATCTCGGTTGTTCACAAGACCGCATAATTCACGGTGCAACAGAAAACGGCAACGCACAAGTAATGTCTATCCCTCGAGATATGATTCAATTTTCTAGGAACTTGATCACGGGCCGTTCCATGGTTGAATTTTCTCCATCTCCAGGAGTCACGAAGCGAGCAACCATATGTGGAGCAATTAGCATTGCTAATATAGACTACTTGTTTACAGTCGCGCATATTTTCACAGGTCATACCCGCATTCCAGAATTGGGGAACATAGCAGAGAACTCCGAGTTTGATATCGATGACAATGACGAGGAGTATGAAGAAAACATTAATGAGCAATTCATATCGGGGACAAGTTTCGAGAGTTTTTCAATTTCATCTATGACGTCTAAAAACGTAATTGATATGCAGCCGGATTCTATTTCACCAGAGAGAAACCTGGCTGAAGAATTATGCGAGGATCAGCCATCAAAAAATGTCCAGAGTTGTACCCTACTCCATGGCACTGAAGCAAAGTGCACCGTTTCAGCAGATCTCATCGATAAATGGCCTACTGAGAAAGTTCAGATCTTCCTTCCTCAAAACTCTGTACTGGATTATTGCTTGATCAAGCCTCCTACCAAAAAGTTTCCAATTCCACCACCATGTACGTGGGAGTTAGTACATGGAGCGTCCAGAGAGCCCCTTCAAGCTCCAGAAGTTGGTTCAGCAAATATATTCTCTCTCAGCGGCACCATAAACGCATCTTTATCTAGCATGCCTACCTTCATTACCCAACCAGGATATCGAAAGAGCCAAGAACTGTGGAAAGTTCAAAGTACTAATGTTGAAAGTGAGAGCCTTAAAGAGGGAGACTGTGGTGCTTGGGTAATTTTTTCTAGAGGTAGTGAGCTATGCGGCCATCTCATCGCTGGGAATATAAGTTCAGGCAATGGGTATATTGTGCCGGCCTACGCAGTTTTTGAGGACATCAATCATAGATTCGGGGAGCATGGATGGCCATCGCGCTGGTCGGGCTCTGCTTCATTGAGAACCCCAGCACTCGACGCCACTCAGAGCCTGTTTCCCTTAACCTAGCCGGATATCGCCTTAAGGAATACATCCTTGGAGTAACTCAACTGAATTCTCAGAGCTCTTCTCCTCGAGCTCTTCTACTAGCTACAATCTTTTAAAATACTAGTGGCAAAAACCCCATCACCATTTCTAGCTCCACACCTAAGTCTCTAAATAGTTTCACATGAAATGCTAGTTCATGCATTTATGTTACAGTAAAAATGAATAGTGCATCTATTTCTTCATCGACGATACGAGTTTTTAAGTGCAAAATATCCAGCAAACAATTTACGCGTAAGATTTTCCTGCAGACGCATATGATTCGCAGTCATACAGGGGATCTAAAGAATAGAGTAGTAAAAATGCTACATAGAATATACAAGTTTTGGAAAAAAAATTAAAATTTAGGGGGGTATAGTTAGCGTTTCTCAGCTGTCGCAGTGCGTATGGCTAGTTACTCTTTAGCGCGCCACTCTCCTGAGTGCGCCTCTACTGCCTCAACAGTCAAAACCTCGGAATCATGCTTCCAGCAGCGGACCGATATTCCTTCGCTGCTCTCGGTATAGTTCTCCTCTCTATTTATTAGTCTCCGTGGAGTCGACAGTTGTGGTCGCCGCTCTCAATCTTATTCAACTAAGCTCGGCTATATGGTTTCCGAACACATAGGGTTTCCGAACACCCCGCCATAGCGCACCCCCTGCACAAAAGACGGCATTACTCAATAACGTGTATTATAATTGCCATTATATATACATAGATTCGAGAGTTCGAGCAGCAGCAGCTATAGCAGCCGTCTCTAAGGCGTTCGCTATAGTAGCTCTCTGCTGCTGAGCCTGTAAGGCCTTAGCTGCACGTATAGCCTCTACTATACTCTCAGCTTCTGTAAAGCGTTAATTCGGGTCTACCTAAACGCGCTTTCAACGGCGCTTAGAGCAAGTAGTCTATAGTTAATATTTAAAGCGTCTTTTCTCTACTTCTAGGCCTGTAGCTCTAGTATTTATAGCTATAAGTACCTTACCTGCTTTCTATAGTAGAAGCCTCGTCCTATACCCTATATCCTCGAGCTTCTAAATATCCTGCTATACAAGTTAGAGGTCGCGAAGGCCCTAAGGGGTACTAAGGAACCTCTTTATAGGTGCCTACAGCTATTCCTAACGTATAGGCGTTATAGGCCTCTAAGAAACTTATAATAAGCTAAGTACCTAATTAATATTAAATAGACTAAGGCTAGTAGCCTTCCAGCTAGCTCGAATTACTTATAGTATAAGGCCTTCCTCTCTAGCTTAATTATAGTATATAATAAAGCGTTCCTTTTTAATAGCTACTATATTATTAAGTAACGCGAGGTCCTAGATCTAACGTTAGTAGCTAGACTTAATAATAAAGAAAGGAGCGAGATCTAGAGGCTATAGAATATATAAGGAATGTATAGGTAGGAATAGGAGATAGATTCTATATTACTTATAGAGCTAGAGGAACTTAATATCGATATAGCTACTATAGCCGTCTAGAATTAATATACGCTACTAGCTATCAGATATAGTAGTCTTAGGGATAAAGATTCGCTATAGCTACTTAATACCTATCTTATTCGACGTCTATCTATTCTTAAAGGTTATATAGAGCCAGCTAGGGATAGAGGCAGGGAACTAGGTCGTCTATAGGTTCTAACCCTTAAAGATGACGGTATAGTGTAGCTTCCTGCTAGCGGTAGATATATATTCGAATACTAAGGCCTACTCGCGATTCTCTAGCGACTTAACGTAAGCCTTTTTCTTCCTACTAGATACGAGTACTCTAGTATTCGTATATACTCTTAATATAATACCTATCTTATCTATATTATATATATTTTCTGTCCATATATCTAGGCAATACTAGATCTGATTATACTGCTCGAGAAACGCGTGTAGCTGCTTAATAGTAGATACCTTAGCTCTCTAAGCCTCTAGCTTCCTACTAACTATAGATATAATACGTAGCTGTCGCTTAATAAAGTATAAGAGCTAGAGCTTACTAACAGGCTGAGTATTACTATTTATACGTAGGATTTAATTCGCTATTTCTCGTACGCGAGCGTGCGGAGGAGGATAGCCTTAAGTATCCTCTTTAAAGATCTACTTAATAAGGAAATCCTCTTATAGAGGGGTTAGGTACTACTAGTATTAATAGCTGAGCGTGCTGTTCGTTACGCTACGTAGTCGGCTATGGAGAGTAGATAGAGGGATACCGTACGCCTTAGCTGCAGCGCGCTGACTAGAATAAACACCTGTATCTAAATCGCTGATAGCTGATTGTATAGCATGCTCACGGGGATCTATATTGAAAAGCGTTGCTGATAGTAATGCCGTCTTTTGTGAAGGGGGCGCGCTATGGCGGGGTGTTCGGAAACCCTATGTGTTCGGAAACCATATAGCCGAGCTTATAGGAGGCATAGAAGCGTTCACGAAGAGGAAAGCCTTTTCGATGAGCCTGCGAACGATGCATGAACACTAACCATGAGTAAATAATCTGACTGAAGGACTCGATTCTAAAATATGTCTATGATGTCTTTTGGTAAATCTCGCAATCCAATGTGTCTGGCCTCTCATTTGATATGTACGATCAAGGCATTCACTATCGCCTTTCCCGCTTGTCTATGTTCGTTGCAGAAGCATCAAAGATAGATAAACACGGGATCGCAATACAATTACTGGCATTACACACTCGAGAACCTATGAATACAATATGGAATTTATTGCAGTTCATCTTCAACTCAGCAATGCGGAGTAATTGGATGGTTCCCGCATAGACCCACATAGCTCTGCTTCACAGTAGATTCGAGCTCTTTTAGCCTGTGTGCAAGCATATAACAGCCCATCATTTGACAGATCTCCGTTCATCAGCTTCCATCGCAGGATGCATCTCCGATTTCTGAGTCTCGACAGGCAGGTGACTTAAGTGAAAGGTTCGTTTTTCGTTAAGTCTAATTTCAATTAAATTTGCTCGTCATGGTGCAGTCTTAGCGAATACTTAAAAAAATAAGCTGCAGGAGTGGGAAACAATTCAGTGAATATGTATTTTGAGTACAAATACTACAAAAAACTAAGACATAAGGGAACCAGGAATGACCATCGGAAATACAGATTAATTACCTTATGGTTCTGACTAGCTGACTAAGCGAGCTGAACGAGCTGCCTAGGCGTAGCGAGCTCACCGGAACGGCGAGGCGGTTGAATTTTCTATCCGATTCTACGCTGCTGACAATTCCAAAGATCAAAATGTGCAGGCACTCTCAGTTTTCCTCTTTCACTCCACAGTTTTTTTAGTACTTCTTACAATTTCAGTTCCGAGCTTGAGCTCTAGTCAGCTAACGCTATGTTTTCGAGCATGGAAAAGACGACGAATAGTCAAAGCTCGAAAGCTGTAATGGCGATGCATAAGGCTGAGCCTAAAGTGGTGGCCTTAGATATCACCAGATCGCTTCGAGATCGAGGCAAAGACAAGACTACTGACCGAGCACTTATATCATACTCCGAAGTTACACCCGGGTCAACAAGAACGGGTAGATCTCGATGGATGTAGGCGCATGAATATGTATGCCTGACACATGGCAGGACTTGGCTAATGATATAGACACATTCAAAGTGGAGAATTCGACTTCAACGCTATTCGTGTTAGTGATTATGTTCTGTACTCAATCGTGAAATGTAAATCTGATAAGATGCCTAGGATGAGATAATGCGACTGGATATGAGTGATTTCCGAATTTCACTTAGCCTTGGCCACTTGCGATACTACGCTGAAAAAGACGCCAAGGGCGATTACGATGCTGGAAATAGGAGCGGTGGATACTTCTGCTGCCGCGGACATCATCATGATCCAGTATTCGACTACAAAGGGATGCCTGGGGCTTATCCAATCCTGCTTACCTTTCCATATCTGTCACATAGAAGTCCATTAGCGGAGAATTTCGCCGAACCCTTGCTCCAACGATCTATTTATCATATGATATTTGGGTCTGAGGAAGGTAATGAGAGGCAACCAGGGTCATCCTTCGTAGGCATGAATCCAGTCAAGGAGTGCCTTGACTTACGGTTGCCGACTTTTTTTGCCCTAATAATCGACCCGTGTATGTACCATCAGCGATCTCGTTCGACTATTCTGCTAACTCATGACGTAGACACTATCATTACTCAATCGTCTCATGATATCCAAAGTCTTCTGTCTGATTCTCTGACTGTGGATGTCTTCGAAAACGTCAAGCCTCCAGATCTTTTGGATGATGATCCCCTGGAATCAGGAGTTGCAACCGAACAACATCAAATGCAGGTTGAGATACAAATCACGGACTGCACCATTAAGCTCAATAGGCAGTATATTCTTCCTAATTTACCAAACCGTCGCTGGAAGGTAAGTCTTTATAATTTTTCTGTAGAAAATACCCAATTTGAATACTGATAGCCTAGACTTTTCTGGATATCGTTGATGTTGTGTTCCGTGATGCCCCGAGAAGGGAAATGGGTGAGATTTCGGGCAAAATCATGGCAGGAATATACGTTTTGATCGATGGTAAGGGTGAAGTGGTGAAGGATGGATCACAGTTGCGAAGGGCTCACCGCGAGGCCCGAGTAACTGGCAGGCTAGAGCTCCGTCTCATGAAGAAGGGGGAAAATTGGAATCTAGTCTACAATCCAGCGGTTAACAAGCCCGAAGACGAAGAGACGAAACCAACTACGTTGAAGGAACGGAAAGAGCGATACCTAAACATGCTATACGAGCGTGCTAAAGCAGGTGACGAATCAGCTTTTCACGTGCTCCGAGAGAGGGTGCAGGATATAGAGAAGTCCGCTAAAGCGTCACAAAATAAGTCAAAAAAAGCCACAGTGGAATCAGACAGCGATAATTCAGACGATGCCCGACCTGGGCCTTCAACACAGAAACGCTATGACAAGAGGGGTGTCTCCAAAGGCCACGCTATAAGTGGACCGGTTTTCGAATTTTTCACATCCGACGACCCTAATATACCTCCTCAAGTAGTGACTGAGGCTGTGGGTACTATTACTGAGGAATCAGAGGTACAACCAGCATTGTTGTGGCGTGGCCCTGCAAGCTCAGCCACTAGTTCTCGAGCGAAAGCTGCTGCGAAACTCAAGAGTAAAGAACAGGATGTCGCCATCTTACCGCATAAGGCGAACGAAGACGACATGAAATTAAATGCTTCATTCGCAAAAAGCTTTGACAAATCATTTGTTCTACACATGCAGGAATACCAAAAGGCCACACTTTGCTCGCCAGACAACTTCGCACAAGCCGTGAAGACATGGTCTGCCCGTCTTCAAGAAGCACATAATCACAAAGCTGATCAATCACCCGGCCTCCTTCGATTGAACATGACATTGGAACTCTACAAGCTTTTCACTTATTTCGTGCACAAGGAAGATGACTCACCCTTAATCCAGAAATTTTACTCTTCTCTGATAAAATTTGAGAAGGTGAATTTTTGCCATAGCACTCTCTTTAAGCTACTCTAAGCTAACTGTTAATAGAACGGGCTACCCTCTTCAGATGAGCAGCTCCAAGTACTATCAGTGGCCATTGATGCTGCAGTCGCGAACATGAGATCACTGCGTACATATATTGCCAGTATATATCCCTACGGAAGACCTAATTTCTTCATCCCGCAGAGTCTTTTGGATGCATTCGCAAGGTTACTAATTGTGGTTTTCTCTCTTGGTGAGCAGATCTGGCCTCAAGAGTGTTCCGTAAAGCTCGATAGTAGCTTGCCAGTCAATATCTCCCCCTTCGATCACGATCTCTCCAGTTATGCAGATCCAGGACCTCTATTGGACTCCACACAAGATATCTGCCAGCTGATTGCTCACGGCTTCAAGAATGCGAAACTAGAGCTATTAGTTGGCTTGATGTTCCGACCGGAGTTGCCGATCCTAACTCGGACCACAACCTATGAAGTAGCTGATGGCGAGGCACTTCTTATGTTAGTCATTGAACATATTAGTTTGAACATACAGCACGGTAATTCGATAGACCTTGTGAAAGACTGCAACGATGCCTTGGTCTATTTAGTATGTGCCATTATCTCCATAATAAAACCGAAGGCGAACCTCTAACATAGTGCAGCGGCATAAGAGTCGAAAGTCCCCCAGCAGAGCTCTTCTTCGTGAAGTTGAGACTCAAGTGGATAAGATGAACATTTTCATACATCAGCTGCAATCAGCCTCTTGGGTAGCTCAGAGGTTTGCCCAAGAACAGCAGTTGAAAGACAAGGTTGACGAGGAAGAGGAGGATTCTTCTGATTCCGACTATACGCCACCCCGAGGCCACTATAGATCAACACACGTGCAAGGGAAAAATCGAAGAGCCAGTCACTTCCATGGTGTACCTCACCACCCTGGGCACTCTCGTGGAAGTAAAAAATACTTTAGCAACCTTTATGCCCGGGAAGATAAGCAAGTTCGGTCCATGAAGTTTGGAGAGGAGATTGGAACAAGATGCTATCAAAAATTGCTTGAGAAGTCGCAGGAGCTGAACACACTTACCTGGGAGTTAAGGCAACTTTCAGGTCAAGTCAACTCGCTCGTTGATATTAAGGCTGAAGACCATGGCCAGGCAATTTTGACGGCAAGCGCCCTATTTTATGATATCTATGAAATACTGACGATTGGTCCCAGTTCACCATTGTGACCATCATCTTCTTACCACTCTCCTTCGTGAGCAGTTTCTTTGGCATGAACACCACTGATATCCGCAACACAAGCCGCTCTCAAGGAATATTTTGGTACATGTATGTGTTTATTGCAACACATGTATGTATATGTACTGACAAGTATTAGAGCCGTGCCATTTACTGCACTAATCGTGATTATAACCTGTCTTCTAACCTTCTGGGCTAAGAAGTTGCGCGAATACGCTACAGTCTTTTGGTCACGAATGTATTATCAAATAATGAGAATCTCCAACCCTGAAGGTTTATAAGTAACTAAAGTAATCATCTTTATCAAAGGTTTTAACCCTATATATGAAGCGTTCGATTTTTGACTCATTATTGTAATGCCAGTATAGTAAGAATGTTAAACACAGTACTGGTTATAGGATACGTATTAAACTATGGAAAACTAAGGTAAGTCCAAAGTTGAAACCGTGAGATAAAAGTCAACTGTTAACATACCTCGGTTTACCTACACCAAATCTTCAATCCCATATTATCCACTGCGGATCCGGATGTCTACCACAAGCGGTGAGGCAATCACAGAAGCTTCTTGGACGGCCATTACTATCCACCCAATATTCGCTTCCCACCCCCATTCCCATGGTGTTCATCCTGTCAGTGTGACACATCACAACATCGCCTTCTTCATCCAACGTCTCTGCCCCAATCCCACACTTAAAGCACACTCTTTTCATGCCCATCCTTCCTGATCGATTGATAGGATTGTTTTCATCATCTGCTATGAGCTTCATCCGATCGCCAATCTTGAACATCACACCTGGAAAGTACAACTGGGCATTCCCCGGCTCATTGAAATACTGCCCATTATCCCTGAAAACAGGATCCTTTTCAAGTCTGGCGGTGAAATCATCATATGTAGGTTGTATCTGAGGAAACCCAGTCACCCACGCCATATCCCTGGAGAGGGCGCCCGATGGCCGCTTAAGGTCGGACGAGGATTTTTTGGCTTTCCGTATTCTGCTGTGTAGCCGGCTACTGGTAGTGGTGCTACTGCTGCGCCTTCTATCAGCTGTCCACTCGGCAAGAGCCTCTGATATTTGTCCCAAAACCTGGGGGTCAAAGCCATGATCGCCGCCGTGGCGTCCTGCGCGCATGAGCAGCGCTGGAAGTGCCTCGTGGATCGACCGGTATGTATGTTGCTGCACCTCTTCGTCGGTGTGCACCCACCTGGGGCCTGGGCGATTATCTCGGTGACCGTTGCCCGCATTCTGGAGGATTTGTGTCCATTCCTGGCCGATGGGACCTGAGGTATTTCCAACCCATGAGCTATTAACAGCAGAAGGCACAAGGCCGGGGCGTCTATCCCTGAACAGCGGCGGACACTTTTCATTATACTTTGTCCAGTCGCAAGCTCGATCTCGGCCGTGTGTCGCCGTATGCCCAAACTGCTCACAAAGAAAACACCACAACATCTCCGTAGCAGTAGGCGGACTCAGGCCGAACGGCATACTATTCAGCGAGCTGAATTCCTGATCGTTTGTCTCTTGATGTTGCCGACTGGCGACCATGCTGTCGAGGCCCAGCCAACCCTCTATTACCCTCCCGACTTGAGCCTCCCACTGCGCCCTCAGGTGGTCGACATTGCGGGAGGTGCAAGCGCTGGTCCTATGGTTAGTGGACGAACAGTGCCAGCACCAGTTGAGATTCTCGTCGTAAGTTTTGCTAATCTTACGCAGAACCTCGGTTTTGAACTTGCGCGACTTTGTGCACTCGTCGTAGGTGTGGGAGCCGTCACCCGCTTCCTTGCACCAGCGGCAGATCTTGCCCATCCACATGGCCTGATATGCCTCGCGACTCTCTGGATCTTGGCCCCAAGGACATTGAGAAGAATAATGGAAATCATTTCCGCACCCACACCTCCTGTTGGGGTCCACCTCTACCGCGGTGCACTCGTATCGGCTATGACCCCTCAGGCAGCAATGGAGGCAAAACTCAGGGACCTCTGGCCTGTTCTGGTTCTGGTTTTGATTCTGAAGGCGATTCTGGCTGCGGGTTTGTCTCTGGTTTTGGTTCTGATTCTGATTCGACTGTTGACTCTGCGGATTACGGCGACATTCATTTGCATAGTGCCCTCTCTTGCCGCAATTTGTGCACGATGGCCTTTCTTGCTGGTTGCGAAAGTCTCCTCTTCCTCCGCGCCCACGTCCATGTCCACCTCTTCCATCGTTCCAACTATTATCACCACCCCCGCCTCTGGCGCCATTCCAGTTATTGTTGTTGTCCCCGCCTCCCCTCCCGCCATCCCAGTGGTCACTTCCACCTCGACCTCCTCTGTCGCCTCTGCCGCCTCTACCGCCACGTCCCCCTCTCCCACCACCTCTCCCATTGTAACCTTCATCGTCGCT
>Ga0247757_10001942_pt1 | contig 11980 bp, 16 predicted proteins | sample UWRJL126311R4_FD_180929 | JGI IMG/M metagenome (GOLD analysis project Ga0247757, IMG submission 180929) | Plant litter microbial communities from Arlington Agricultural Research Station in Wisconsin, United States - UWRJ-L126-311R-4 | ecosystem: Environmental > Terrestrial > Plant litter >...
GTCTTAGGCTTCCTACTCGCTACTGTTCTGATCTTTGCTGGCCTTGGTCTTGCTCAATGGCTGGATAGATCAAAACGAGAGCAGGAAATACAAGCAAGACTGAATAGGGCAAGCAATAAAATACAAGAAAACGAAACGCTCCTGCAGGAAGCCTTATCCGAAAAGAGCAAACTCGTCTCAGACCTACAGGTAATGCGTAAGGTCTGTGGCGATATGGCGGAAGATGCGCTAGTTTATTTCGAGCAGAACCCCGTAATCTTTGGTGAGCGAAACCGAGATAGAATCGTAGGCGTACTGCATGAAGTATTAGCCTACGCGGGAAGAAGCAGAACCACTCCAGTAGCTTTATTAGAACACTTGAACGGGGGAAGTAATGACCAATCTACCAACGCTCGATGATATGCTGGTTGCCTTGGATGCCAAGGGACTAGAGACTGACGAAGCCTGGCAGAGCGTATCGAATATCATTCGTGAACAAACGCAACGCGAGCGTAACGCATTGGATGCTGCCAAGCTAGCATTACAAGACGGCGCTAGATTCCGTGAAAAGATCATGGCTACAGTCGCTATGGCAAAGAACGAAGCAACAGAACTAGCAAATGCTAGTCCGCAAGCTATTGCGGGGGCGTGATATGGAAACTGTAAAAGACCTTAAAATCATTATGGAAAATTGGAATCGTGATAAAATAGTAGAGGTCCGTAGTGGGAGACGCGCCGCCGTCTCTGTCGGGTATTCTTGGTGCGAAAAGAAAGGTCATATCCCCGGCGGTCCAATTTGGATGCTCCATTGGCTACCGAAAGGCTACGCACCAACCAAAGAAGACCGGTTACTTTGCGTTTTTTTTGATACTAGCGAAAGATGGGAAGGCGGCGGCCTAAGGATGCCAGAAGATTGCGATGAAGATAAGCCACGCCCAATGCCAAGGCTTTTGCAGATTGTTGCAAAGGCAATCGAAAATCATTTACGAGAACACCCAGAAGATGCTGCGGGGCATTTGGAATCTTCGGACTGGAATAAATGACCTGCATCCCCTCCATATATGCTGCTGCTATGTGTGTAGGATTAACTGCACCGTATATGTATCCTCATATAGAGCAGCCTACAGTGAGAGAGATTATTGTTAAGGCAGCGCAATTCCATTCAATCCCTGAAAGCCTAGCGCTCGCAATAGCAGAAACCGAATCCAACTTTAACTGTGACGCTATCGGGAAGGCTGGAGAGATTGGCCTATTCCAACTAAAGCCTACCACGGCTTTCTATCTAGGGCATTCAGGTAATACCGAAGAACTGAAAGACTGTATTATAAACGCCTTCTACGGTGTAAAACATTTGCGTAAGGGCTACGAAATATGCGGGAAAGATATTCCATGCACGATCACGAAGCACAACGCAGGGCTGAGAGCCAAACCAAAACCACTGTCAGCCTACAATGCTAAGGTGAAGAAGAAAATGGTTAAAGCGGAGGCTTGGGTAAGATAATGGGGTGTGTAAACTCAGAAGGCCAATTTAGCCATTGGTTTGGAAACATCCATTTGTCAGGGCCCTGCAATCGGGCTTGCTATTTCTGCATTGGCCAACACATGCAGAGCCTTGAACGGTTGAACAACCTTGGAAAGTGGCCACTAGACGGTATTGATGAGTTTATAGCCAAATGCAAAGCAAAAAACATTTCTGAAATCAACCTCACTGGCACAAACACCGACCCTCTACTTTTTCAGAATATCTTACCGCTACGCAAATATCTTGAAGCCAAAATTCCTAATCTAAAGTTAGGCCTTCGCACAAACGGTGCTTTGGCTCATGTACGGACTATGGAAATGGCGGCGTTCGACAAGATAAGCCTTTCAATCCACAGCTTTGACACCTTCCGTTATCGAAAGTTAATGGGTTCTGGATACCCGCCAAACATCGTAAATCTTATTCAAGAATTTCCTAAAGCGGATTTCAAAATCAATATCGTGATTGGACCAGAGAATATTGCTGACCGCGATATAATCGAATCCCTAAACCGTATCGCGGAAACGCGAATTAAGAAAGTAAATTTGCGCGAGCCGTATGGACAGCCGCATTTGGGGGACCCCATGAAAAAATGGGGATGCCAGCCAAGCGGCGACATTTTCGGAATGCCAGTTTATTCTTATCGCGGCTTGCAAGTTTGCTATTGGGACGTTCACTTTGTCGAAGTGGAAAGCGTAAACCTCTATGCAAACGGCGTTGTTTCCGAAACCTACCCCGTGACTAAAGGGTATGATTCAGCAGAGGGGCGCGTTGTTCCTCAACCTCTTTGGGTAAAGAGTGGGCGGCAGTTCCAGCAATGGCAATGATGCAGTTAAACCCTCAGATGCCAGTAAAAACCCCAAAGGGTAACGCACAAGCCTTCCTCATCATCGACTACAGCGAAGAACACGATTTGAAATGGGTAGTATTCCAAGATGACACAGGAGAATGTTGGGCTTGGCCGAATAAAGACATTCGTGCGTTCCCTAACCTCACTATGGGAAGAAAAGCGGACGCCAGCACAGATACGAAGTGACGAGCGCAGATGCGAAGTGAATAGCCTTTATATGGCTGTATGGAGAGAGAAAGCTAAGAAGGAACTTTTCTAGTCTCCTAGCGTTGTAGGCTAACGGCTTAGGAGGCCACGCTATGTCTTTTTCATTAGTCTTTTGGATTCTGATGCTGCTTTGGCTCATTGGCGGCATTTATCAGAACTATCCAAACCTAGGCTGGCCAGCAGGCCATAACCTGCTTTTGTTTATTCTTCTGCTCTTGCTTGGCTGGTCTGTATTCGGTGCGCCAATACGTTAGCGGTTCTTCTCTCGCTCTAATCTGGCAATCGCAGCAGTAGCGCCTTCTAACAGCGTTTCAATGCGCGTTAGCTTGGTGACTAGTTCAATGTTGTTCTTGGCAGCGTTCTGTTCTCTATTCTCGATGCCTTGAACGCGAGTGAGTACGCTTTCAACATCGCGTTGAATAGCACCGGCTTTTAATCCAAAGCCGCCAATAGAGGCCAACAGGGCAATCGCAAGCCCGATAGTAACCGGCGTACTATTCCCCACCGTAGGGTTAGCTTTCCTTGGGGCCATGATATTAGGCCCTAGTACCAATGCCGTTTGCATAGCGTGAAAACTCTAGGTTAGTCGGTTCGGTTCCGAACATTTGTCTTAGCCCTTATCGGTAGATAGATTCTTGCAACTCTTGGAAGGTTTATTTGGGAAGGACTCGTTGTTCGCTACAACGTCTTCTAGAAACGCCCTATCGTACTTCTCCAGATATTCATACGTTTTGGACTTCATGCACATATTGCGGAACCCCGCACCGAGATTAGCAAAATCAGTCGCGCAACCAAGGAGCAGAGCGACGACGCAACTGGTCGGGAGTAAGATTTTCCAATTCCTTCGCTTTACGATCACGCTCTTGCTCCACTCTTTCCGAGTTATCTTTAATCGCCTGCAATTCTTTCTTACGTCCTGCGCTGTAGGCTTTAGTAAAAGCTACCCAAAGACTGAAAGCTATTGCAGCGCCAGCAGCTACTTTTCTACCTAACGGAGTAGATAGAAACGCTACGATTGCAGGCCAGAATACCCAAGCAAGACCTCCTGCGACTACAAGCGAGCCTGCCAACGTCCACCAGCTAAGGATATATTCCATTAGGTTGGTAATCCTTCAAAGTCGGGAACTTCAGCCGTAGCTTCGCCCGATACAGCCTGACGAGCCTTACGGTTCTTCCACCAAGCAAAAACGGTAATGCCAAGCCCGATGATAAACAGCGACACAACCAATCCAGTAATCCACTTGGACATTGAGCCAAAGGAAAGTAGTTGATTGGCCGTCTCGATAAACGGAGCGGAGGTCATCGTAGCCGGACCCGCTACCTCAGTGATTTCAGGTTTATCAATCTTATCGGGTTTGGCTGCGTTCTTGGATTCAGGCTCGCCAACGTCAGCTACCATACGCGGTGCTGGGGTTTCATTGACCATGGCAAGCCCGGTTGCTTTCACGCCTGATACGCGGCGCGTCCAGCCTACTCCGAACGTGCCCCACGTTCTAAGACGTTGGAGAAAGCCCATACGCCTAGCGCAAATATCAGCAATCAACGCCCTTGGTTCTGCATTCTCAACGGCCTGCAAGGTAGCATTGCCAATAGAGCCATCAGCTTGCGGAAGCCCTAGCGCCTGCTGTAACCAGATAATAGATTGTTTCGGCCCTGAATTTACAGCGCCATCAAAGACAACATAATCCACGCCTTTAGGCAGATGATCGCCAAGGCAATTATTCCAATACTGAAAGCGATAAATCTCTGCCACTTCAGCATTAGAGATATACCTTACAGACTGAATCGGAAGATTCTTACGTTGCCGATAGGCATCATAAACCCTGCGCGTAACGCCTTTGTTGGTTTCGCCACCCGGATCGGCAGGATGATTTACGTATCCGCCTTCATGGATAAGAACCTTGGCAAGCGAGCGGTCGAAGTTTTCAGCAGCCATAACTAAACCCTAGCGATAAGAAACCGTGAAGTTAGGAGCAACGGTACCCGTGCTTACAACAGTACATCCCGTTGCAAAGTTAATATCGTATTGGAATGTACCGTATAGCGTGAGCGAGTTGATAATAGCGATTACTGTTCCGCTGCCCGCTGTATTGTCATAGACTGTGAGAGTCGATGCTATCGTACCCAAGCTATTCACGATTACAGCATGAAGAACTCCAGCACCTGATTTAACCACTGTAGTAGTAGCGGTGCTGACATTCGTGAATGAATAACCAGTGAGTGCTACTGCATTCGTCGTGCCATTCGTAGTCTGGTCGATTCCAACTCTACCGATAATGTTGGAGCCTGCTGCGATAGACGCAACATCAACATCTCCAATATTGTTATTACCTGCAGGTAGTGCCCCTGAAAGCGTAGCACTTCCAGAAGTCCTAAGATTTCCATTAAGGTCCATTGAAAGCGGCTGCTGCTGTCCTTCAGTCGCAGTCGGAGCAGATGCATTGGCAGTCGCCATTGCGGTTACTACATTAGTAGGGATTGTTGCAGCCATGTTCGTTATCCTCTTTAGGAAGCGTTCGTGTTTGATTTCCAGCCAAGGCAAGCAAGCCTGCTATTTGCAGTACTAGAAGCCCAATAAATGTTTGTGCTTTCCAATAGCAGATCAAACATTCCGTTTGCTTGAAACGTGGAATACGGGACTGGATTCGTTGTGGAGTTAATCCCGCCGTAACTGTTATTAGGCGCAATAATGATATTGCAGGCATCATTGGGCGAACCAGCAAAACCCATAATCCTAGTTGCGCTAGGCGGCACATAGGCAGACACCGAAACTGCTACAAAGGTTGGAACAGTCGCGCTTCCATTAACGCCACTCGACATTAGCGGAGCATTTGGCGTGGTACTCGCTGCTATCACCTGATATTGAGACTGTTGGCCTTTGGTAATGATTCTGAGGAACGTGGAAGAACCGCCAGTCTTAAACTCTGAAAGTCTGACCTTGTAGGTATAAAGACCCGGCATCGTGGGCGCCGTGGCAGAAAGGCTCAATAAGCCAGCAGTAGTAGTACCATCGCTAATCAGCCAAACATAATACCAAGTGTTTGCGCCTAGCGCTCCGGTATCAATTCCATTTGCACCCGTAGTACCTGCGTTGATCGTGACAGAAACACTTGATGCAATCACAGTTAGATTGCTGGTGTCTGCCATCACGACAGTAGCTGCAGTAACATCTAGCTGTGTATTCGGAGTGCCGGAATTATTCGTGCAAGTATAACCTACTGCTCCGGGGAGAGGGAATGCAGGGAATATCTGGGTATTGTTTGCATAGATAGTTGTGGCATTGACTGTGCCTAAGCCTTTATCTCCTCCGGTAGGAGAACCAACAACTAATCCTTGTCCAACGAATGCCCGCTCTGCTACTGTTCCTGCATTCGCAGTATAGAAACTTAATCTGGCGTCTTCGCTCGCATCGGTAGGATCAAGAATCGCTGCGACAACAGCAGCATATTGCTGCTGATTGCCAGCACTGTCTTCGCCTTCAAAGGAAACCTGCCCAATAGCATCCGATGCAGCAGGAGTCGCGCTATTACGATATAGCGTTATCGTAGGACCAACTGTTGCTCCATCGTCTGCAAGATAAGAAGTCCATCCAGTAGAAGACCAATAGCCTTGCAGAACGCCACCGATGGTAACGCCGATTTGATCCGAAGCTAAGCGATAGAAACCAGTATTCGCATCTGACCCAAACGTGATTGAAGGCGCAGATACAGACCCGTTGGCAGCCTTAAACTGCCCGGTCATGGTTGAATCGCCATTCAACTTCATAACAACCGACAAGCCATTAGAGGCTATGTCATTGAAGTTCTGATTGACGGCTGAAGATTCGATAGTGCTATTTGGTATGAAGGTGTTCACCACAGTGAACGTTTGTCCCGAATAAGGTATGGCTACCTCCCTTGCGTATGGCACAAGGAAATGCTAGAAACCCTAAGTTTATAAAGGGAAGCAGCATGACCAAGTGTAAGATTTGCGGGAATACGCCTGTCGTTGGCAGATGTTTTTGCCAGAACCACTACATGGCGGATTGGAGAAAGCGCATCAAGAAAGGCCATAAACCCGGACTTAAGCCAATTATGGAAAGGATGCTGGATAACCGTAAGATTGCACCGAATGGCTGTTGGGAATGGCAAGGAGCGCACAAGGTTGATACCGGGTATGGCCTTATTAATCATGAAGGCATTCAATGGCGTACCCATCGCCTCATGTACGCCCTTACGCATGGCCAGGAAATTCCAAAGAAAATCTTTATCTGCCACAAGTGCGATAATCCTAAATGCTTTAACCCAGATCATCTCTTTGAGGGCACTAACGCTGACAACCTGAAAGACGCTGCGGAAAAGAACCGCTTTCCACTGGGTCTTAAGCACTGGAACGCCAAACTTTCCAACAAACAGATTTCCGCGATTCGCCGTTCTCAGCGCCCGCATGGAGAATTGGCAGAAAAGTACGGGGTCCATACTTCCTACATCAGCCGCGTTAAGTCGGGTGAGAGAAGGAGTAAAAGCAATAGCTGACATAACCCCCTCCTACCGCTGTCTATTCATCGCAGGCTGTTCCCAGCCGCGCATGAGAATGTTTATTAAATCCCTGAGCTTTTCGGCCTGATTGGCGCTAGTGCCACGCTTATCTGCAAGGTCCAAAAGCACCTGAACGGTCGGATTAACCTTATCCCCCTTAGCCGTGAGGATGTTTGCTACTCCCTGCCGTGTTTTGTCGAAGCCTTCGCTAGTAGCGGCGCGGAATAGTTTTTGTGCCCCGGTAATACCCGCGCCAAGAACAGTTAAGTCTGAACGGCTAGGCGCGTCTGGGCCACGCAAGTCTGCAACGGACTCAGCACGGCGCATGGTAGCTGAGTTGCCAGAGATTACGTTCTTGGTTTGCTGGAATGTCGTTTCGGCATTCAGGGTATTACGAATTGCGTCAGCAGCATCCTTGCCAAGGACGGCCTCAATCTTCTCCATGCTGGCGTTAGCGCTAAGCGCCCTACGCGCTGCTTGTGCTTCATTTCCTGAGTTAGCCATAACGCGCTCAATCTCGCGGCGCATTCCAGCTTTAATCATTGCTTGCTCAGGAATACTCTTGTCTGCGACTAATGCAGCAAATTCTTCCGGCAAAAGACGGCTATTGAAAGCATCGCGCCCGATGTTCAGAGATTCTTCAAGCTGAGGTTTGAGAGCCGCAACATTACGAGCGTTTTTGTATTCAAAGTCAGTAAACCCATCCAAGTAACGGACAAGCGAGTTCTTGGAATCAAGTAGGCCACCAAGATCGGCCTTCTCTTTTCCAGTCAGGTCAGCGCCATTTCGCATGAACCCGTTAATTCTCTGATCCAGCGCCTTCTTAACGTAATCCCAATAGCGAAGATCGGGATTTGCTGCGCTAACCGCAACTCCATAGTTCTTTGCTACGTTCTCGGCTTCTGTCATCGCTTGAGCAATTGCAGGGCGCTGAGAAAGTTCAGTCATCTTTGATGAAGACGTAACAGGAATGGAGTTATACTTCCCCATTACCTGTTCATACAAAGGCTTCGCGTGTTCATCGACAAGCTGAGAAACCCGATTAGTCATATCGACCACGTTCGGAGACGGGCCTAGTTCAGCATCCAATGCTTGCGTTAGTCGCTGCGCTGAACCTTCTCCCATTGGGCCAATACGGTTCTCAGCAGCCTGCATTACAGTATTCTGTGCTTTACCCGGCATAGTAGCCACGGCTTCCGCACGGCTACGCAACTGAGGGCCAAGGTCCATGACCATGCCTTCAGGACCGAGTTCGGCAGCCTTCTGCGCTGCACCAGATGGGGTTAGAGCGTCATCGGCAGCGTTCTGGGCTACCCTATTGGCCGCCGCTGGCCGAATGTTTTGACCTAGGGTTTCGGTGAGTTCTTTAGACGCTTGGTTGCCAGAGAAATAGTTACGAAGTCCCTGCCATGCAGAGCCTGCAGCCTTGGCGATCACGGGAGAAACTGCGCCCCCTACGCCGCCATAAATTGCACCTTGCGTAGGGTCTTTGCCTCGCAAGTATTGATCTACTCCACCGATGGTGGCGCCAGACGTACCGCCCATAAGAATCTGAGCCAACAGAGGTCCGCTTGTGCCCATAGCGAAAGGAGCTGCGCGAGCCGCCATAAGCGTAGCCGGGATGGCGCCAGCCAACTGAAGTCCTAGCGCTGCATTTGGTCTCTGCTTCTCGAATTGATCGCCTACGGCCTGATTGCGCGTAAGGTTCTCTTGATAACGGGCAGAGAAATCAGGTGCTTGGGATTGTCCTTGCGTACCAGTAACGGGTTGCAACGCTGCATTACCAGCAGCAAGAGCCTTATCAGCATAAGCACCAAGGATAGGAACACCTCGTAATGCCTGCTGAACACCCGTTTCGGTAGTTATCTCGGGAGGGTTCATTTCTTGAAATGCAGACAAAGCGGTAGCTTGGTCCGGGGCGTCAACCTCGAACGTCTTACCGTTATGCTGGATTTCAAAAACACCCATTACTTGCGCTCTCGAATCCTTACGCCATTAGGAAGCGTCTGCCATCCCTGAGCATCTGGCTTAGGCGGAGGAGCGACAACAGCCGGAGGCGGAGTAACCTGAGGAGCCCTAGGAACTTCCGCCAACGGTTGAATGCCGGGGAACACATCATCTCGATTGATATTGTTTCTCTTTACGATGCCTTCATAGGGTTGCAAACGCAGATCGAGCGCCCCCTTCAACTCGTTCATGCGAGTAGAAGAAACCTCCAAAAGCGCCTGTCTCTGTTCTGGCGTCAATCGGCCTTGGCCGTTCACAACCTGCGCCATCCAACCTTGTAACTGCTGCGGAATAGATTGAGCGCCCGCCGCTAGTTTCATTTCGCCTTCGCGAACCACTGATTCCGGGTCGAAGATTTTGGCAATGCCGTACACGAAATCCAAATCAGCAGCCGCCGTGTTATTCGCAGCACTCTTGACCATAGATTGAAAGATTGGAGCAGCCTGCCCGTAGCGCTGGTATTCCTTGCTATCTGCAATTTCCTTACGCAAGTTTCCAGTTTGTGCGAAATCTGGCCCAGTATTCCCAGTAAGCGTTTGGAACGATCTTGGGTCTACAAGCCTATCATCCTTGCCAAGTTTTATCGGATCGCGTGGCCCAAGCTGCTTCAAAACCATCGCTTTAGCTTCTGGTGAAGCCCAAGGATCGTTAAGTATCTGAGCAAGGGCTTGGCGGTTAATAGGAGGCGTAGCAGCAGGGGAAGACTGCGGCGCTACGCCCGTGCTGGCCGGAGCCGCACTAACGGGACCCTGCGGGAGCGACGCCGTAGGACCGTTTTCTTGTCTCGTAATAGCAGTACGGATCGCCGCCAACGTCTGCGGGTTGTTCAAATCAACCTGAGCATTCGGCTCAACACCCAACGCCCTTGCAACATTTGCTGCATAGGATTTGGTGGGGTTGTTATCGCTCGGAGGTGCCCAACGATTGATGATAGCATCCGGGGTATTAATCCCACGATTGCCATAGCTTTTCAGTAATGCTTCCATCGCTGCATTGCCGTCATCCAATGACGCAAACTTAGCAAAGCGGCCGTCCCCTCCGACATACCCCGGTAGGTTTCTGGCAAACGGTCCATCTTCGATATTGCCGGGGTTATTATTACGCATTCCCCTCGGCATGTTTGCGTTAGCCTGCGGAGCGGCCATAGGCGCATCGGATACGCTCATGGTCGGCAAGTCAGAAAGCATTGGATTAGGTGGCGGAGGCGGAGCAGCAAACTGCGGCCCTTGGCTTTGTGGAGCCATTGGCTGTTGCATCGGCGGAGCAGTGGGAGAAGGCGAATCCGTATTGATGCCTAGCGCCGCCAACAATGCTTTATTAGAAGCCGTCTGGCCCGTTCGTTCCTGTTCTCCAGCAGAGTATTCTGTATACCCGCCTTGGAGAGCCTTCACGATATTACCGATACCTTGCGCCCAATGATTAACCGGCGCTTGGGAATCCTTCAAAAGCGCAAGCGCATACTCCCGCGAGGATTTCACCCCTTGCGGGCTATTCGGACCCTGAGAGATAGGGTCCATTACGTCACGCATGGTTTGAACGTAGCCAACCATTAGTAGCCCCCGCCACGGGTATTAGTGCCACTACCAAATGGGTTCTGGAAGCCGCCGCGACTCCAGCCACCAAGAATCGTAGAAGGAACAGAGAATAGCCCGCTCATCATCGAACCATATTGCTGAGACTTCGCGTTATAGTTATTCGCAACCGCGCCTTCATAGTTTGGAGCCTGCACGTTTACCTGCGGTGTTTGTGCATAATTTGGTTGTGTCGCTCCTACCGCTGCCCCTAACTGTTGGAATGGGAACATCCCTTCAGTCGTAGCTTCGTTCTGTGCCTGACCACGGCTTTGCAATAGGAAGTTTGTAAGCGCGTCATCCGTATTGCGCGTGTTCAAGTTCATGGAATCGCCGTAGGCTTTTGAACCCGGACGAATCCCCTTATTCCATAGATCAGCCTCTAGACCCTGTTTTTGTTTGCTGAAAATCGGGTCCATGTATTTGGAATACAAATCCATCTGGCGGCCAGTAATGGCATCACCCGATAGATCGACATTCGAGGCGCTCTGTCCTTTGCTCAGAAGGTTATCAATGATGCTCTGGACTTCAGGCGCATAGGACTGATTAACCGAATACTTCGGCGTTCCGTCAGGATTGGTTCCTGTCTGGTTATAACTCAGAGAACCAAACGGAGTGGTTTGGTCATACTGATTCATCTGCTGCGTTTTGGCAGCAGCGTCAGTAGAATATTTCATCTGCGCTTGTGCAGTTGCGTTTGGATCAGGCGCTTTGGGCGCTGACATTTTCCAACCCCTTTATGTATCTAGATGCTTCGCTTTTCAGTAACCCAAACACGACGCCATCATCTCTCTTATAAGGTCCGTATAGCCTTCTTATCGTTCCCTCAAGACGGAAACCATATTTAACAGCGGCTTTCAGAACCCGTTTCTTCCTGCGCGGTATACGAATCGTAATTCTGCCTACGCGAGAGAAAGCAATCATAGCCACGGCTACAATCAACTGCTTGGTCATCTTGCCTACAACGGACAATTCAATGTCGTTGAAGGACCAGTTATGCAGGATAGCCGCCCCCGCCAACTCCCCACGTTCATTCGTAACGCCAATGGCAATCACAAATCCTAGGAAATTGGAATTGAGTTCTTTGGAAGCCCACTCGGCAACTTCACGGTCACGATTGAAAAGAAGGCTCATATCAAGCCTCCCTTTTCGTAAGCCATATCCCAGCCGTTTAACTGGAGCAGAACACCATTAGCAGAGCCATTCTCAATGGTTTGCACTGATGTAATAACCGAGCAGCATTGACCCGTTCCAGAAACAGTTTGCCAGATTGCAGAGGTTAATCCCTCCAATGGCCAGATTGCTACGTCCCACAGAGATACGTCCCATA
>Ga0247757_10001944_pt1 | contig 11965 bp, 7 predicted proteins | sample UWRJL126311R4_FD_180929 | JGI IMG/M metagenome (GOLD analysis project Ga0247757, IMG submission 180929) | Plant litter microbial communities from Arlington Agricultural Research Station in Wisconsin, United States - UWRJ-L126-311R-4 | ecosystem: Environmental > Terrestrial > Plant litter >...
GTCGCAGCCATGTGCCCAACCATGTATTTGCCACGATCGATGCATTGCCTTTGAGTACACACCCGATGACTATGTTTGTTACCGGTGTGATGGCATTACAGACAGAAAGCAATTTTGCCAAAGCTTATGCCAGCGGCATCAACAAAAAAGATTATTGGGATCCGATCTTTGATGATACCATGGACCTGATCGGCCGTCTTCCACGCATTGCAGCTTATATCTATCGCAGGAAATATAAAAACAGTGAACATATCCAGCCGAATGGTCTGCTCGATTGGGCGGGTAACCTGGCGCATATGATGGGATATGAAGATGAAAGTTTTAAAGAACTGATGCGTTTGTACATGACCATTCATGCCGACCACGAAGGCGGTAACGTATCTGCACATACCACACATCTTGTGGGATCTGCTTTGAGCGATCCTTACCTGAGTTATGCTGCTGGTATGAACGGTCTTGCGGGTCCTTTACACGGCCTCGCCAACCAGGAGGTGATCAAATGGATATTTGAAATGCAGGAGCAACTGGGTACAGATGATCCTACCAAAGAACAGATAGCGGATTACGTACAGAAAACACTTACTTCCGGCAAAGTAGTTCCCGGATATGGTCATGCTGTATTGCGTAAAACAGATCCACGTTTCACCGCCCAGATGGAATTCGGTAAAAAGCATATGCCGGATGATAAACTGGTAAACACTGTTTGGAAAGTATATGAAACCGTACCACCGATCCTGCAGTCACTGGGCAAGGTTAAGAACCCATGGCCAAACGTAGATGCACACAGCGGCGCATTGCTCGTGCATTTTGGATTGAAGGAATACGAGTTTTATACCGTACTCTTCGCGGTAAGCCGTGCTTTGGGTGTACTGGCCAGTCTTTGCTGGGACCGTGCACTTGGTTTCCCTCTCGAAAGACCAAAATCAGTCACCACAGAGTCGGTTAAACTCTGGCTGGAAGGGAAGGGGGAGATTTGGGGAGATTAGAAATGCATAAAAAAGTCTTTGTTTCACGCAAAGGCGCAAAGAATAGCAAAGGCGCAAAGGTTTTTCCTTTGCGCCTTTTGCAATACTAAGAGGCTTGTTGATCGATAATAACCGGAGATTTAATAGTATTCACTTTTCATGGGCACTACATCCTGCAGTTTGGGCAAGGGGCTGATTACTATTTTCTTTCTTTCTTTGCTTATTATTTTATCGATATCGTAACGCTCAGATGTTTCAATTCTGAGTCCTGTTACGAGGTTGAAATCAACTGTTTCAAAAACGCCTTGCCCGTTGGAAAATGCTCCTGTAAACCCGATCAGTTCAAAGTTTCCATGCTGAAACCTGAACTTATGTGCATAATGCCCTCGTAATAACTGGAAGTTTACAGTAAGTACGCCATTTTTGATTACTACATTATCAAATTCACTTCCGTTTCTGTATCCATCTCTTCCATCTGGAAATTCTGCTTCAATAATCTTTGTAGAGGTTACCATTAATTGAACTGTCCGGTTGGTTCTTTAAAGAACACCTGCAGCCTGTAGGGAGATGTATCACTTAGGGTGTCCTGTGTTACTACGGCTTTATCCGGTAACCCGTCTTTGTTCAAGTCGCCGGAAACTTCCAGGATTTTGTGGTTGAAGGGATTTTCAGAGCTGGTGGTTTGCGCCATGCCCTTGAGCTGAAATAAAATGCAAATTGTCAGAACAAATTGCTTCATATTGACCGTTGTAGTTGTTGCGTTGTATGCTAAAAGAGCCTATAGCCTTTTTTAAGTTACACTTTTCTTCGAACTGTTCCGCTCAATCAATTTACTCTTTAATACTACTCTTTCGATCCGGTTATTAAAGTTCTTTTTCTCGATCGCCTGGAATAACAGTGCTGCCGATTCTTTGCCTATTTCAAATGCGGGTTGGGTAATGGTGGAAAGAGAAGGAGAGAGCAATGATGCCGTGCGCAGGTTAGAGAAGCTGATGATCTTTAACTGTTCCGGTATTTTGAGTTTGAGTTCATTGCAGGCATAATAGGTGGAGATAGCCAGCTTTTCTATCGATGCAAAGATCCCATCAGGTCTGTTTTTCGTTTTCAACAGCTTCTTCAGGATCTCTACATTGGCCTGGTTATCATTGCTGCAATCGATGATCATTTTTGGATCATCGCTGATCTTGTTTTTTTTCAATGCGGCCAGATAGCCATCCATTCTTTTGCTGCTGGTAGACAGGTGCCCTTTCACACGCAGGCACGCGATCTTTTTACAACCTGCTTCTATCAGGTGTTCCGTGGCTTTAAAGCCACTTTCAAAATCGTCGGTGGTTACTGTATGACATTCGGTAGTATCGGGTATGCGGTCAAAGAAAACAACGGGTACGCCCGATTCATTGAGTTCGAGCAGGTGCGGAAAGCTGGTTGAATCACCGCACAGCGAGATCAATACGCCATCCACACGTCCTCCCTGCAGGTATTTCACCGTGGATTCCTCCGTTTTGGCATCTTCATGCGTCAGATAAGTGAGTACATGGTAGCCTTTCTGTTGCGCAATCACCTGCATACCATCGATCGCCAGGGCGAAAAAGTTATTGGCTATTTCGGGTATGACGACAGCAATGGTAATACTCTTGCGTTTACGCAATCCACGCGCGAAAGGATTGGGTTGGTAATTCAGCTTTTCAGCCATTTCCATTACCCGTTTCTTTGTTTCCGCGCTGATCTCGTAGCTATCGCGCAGGGCTTTGGATACCGATGAGATCGATAGCCCGAGCTCCTCCGATAATTTTTTCAGATTAACACCACTCATGTGCAATTGGGGGTTGAAGTGACCGGTACCAAGTTACGGGTTTACGAAAAAAAAACGAAAACGTTTTCGCCAAAGAGACAGGAGTTGTGGGTAAATCGTTGCTTGGTAGGACAGAAAAACAAACTCCAGACTGCTTGTTCAGTCTGGAGTCTGGAGCCTGGAGTAGGTTTTGGGCCTTTTTATTGTTTGGCTTTCATTGCTTTGTAGCGCATCATTGCTTCGATATAATAATAGTCGGCATAAGTAAGCGGCACATCAACTTCAGAGTTGCCTGGCAGATGGCCGGTGCAGTGTTTCAGCAGGAATCCACCATTTTCGCCAGGGGCGGCAGTGTACACGCGGCTCGACAGGTTACGGATAATCTGTTCTGCGTTTTTGATATAGTTCGCTTTTTTCGCCGCATCCACATAACCGCTCAACTCAAGCAGGGCAGAAGCGGTAATGGCTGCTGCGGAAGCATCGCGGTAGGTGGCGGGGATATCAATCGAATTATAATCCCAGTATGGGATCTTATCTGCAGGCAGATTCGGATTGGTAAGAATGAAATTGGCAATGCGATTGGCCTGTGTAAGGTATTTGGCATCTTTGGTAGCGCGGTACATCACTGTGTAACCGTACAATCCCCAGGCCTGGCCGCGCGCCCAGGCCGATTCATCCGCAAAACCCTGTGCGGTTTGTTTCATACGTACTGCACCTGTTGCCGGATCGTAATCCACTACATGATAAGAACTGTAATCAGGACGGAAATGATTTTTGATGGTGGTATTCGCATGTGTTACAGCCAACTTGTAGAATGAAGAATCACCACTGTACTTGGTTGCCCAGAACAGCAATTCAAGATTCATCATGTTGTCGATGATCACCGGGAATTTCCATTTGGCATTGGCGTTCCAGGACTGTATGCAGGCAACAGTTGGATTGAACCGGGTAGACAGTGACTTAGCGCTGTTCAGCAGTATTTCATCATAAGTTTTTGATGGTTGCAAACGGTTGGCATTTCCAAAGCTGCAGAACATCATAAAACCGAGATCGTGTGTGCCCTTGTTGTATTGCTCTTTTTCGAGCAGGGTATTTCTGCGCAATGCTTCATTCAGCATAGCTGTGTCGTGCGAATACTCGTAGAGATACAATAGTGATCCTGAATAAAAACCACTGCACCACCAGCTTGAACTGCTGGTTTCGAGTTTTTTAGTAGGATAAAAGGTTTTGGGCAATACTCCTGCCGGAAGATGTGCGGCCATGTATTTGTACTGGCTCACAGCATTCACAAGTGCTTTGTCGATCACCTGCAGCAATGGTTCCTGTTTTTGTTGTGCAAGAAGACCGGTTGTGAACAGGAGAGCGATCGCAGACAATAGTTTGTTTTTCCTCATAGTGACTGTTTGTAAAATAGGCGCTGTAAATATAAAAGAGAATGCCATCCGCAGTGATCGGGATGGCATTCATTCTTGCTTAATAAAAAAAGAACAACAACGAAGTTTTATTCAGGAATAACCTCCGATGGCGGCACATTCGAAGAAGCGCCGGAATAACCCTGGTTCTGGTTGATATGGCCATCGGTATTTGCCAGGATCGCTGATTGAGGTATAGGCCACAATACATGGTACTGGCTGATACGGAACACATCCCCGTGAGCAGTTACGAAATTCTTGGCATAGAACACGTTCTTTTCAAGGATACGGTCTACCATGAAATTCGATGTAGAGAAGTTCGCAACAGTGTATGTTTTACCATTATAAGGCAAACCTGTTTTAGCAAAGATGTATGCGATCCTTGTCAACTCTGTTTTGCGTGGCTCTTCGAAATACAGTTCCCTTGCACGCTCATCGAGAATGGCGCCAATGCTCATTTTGGAAGCGAGGTAAGGAGCGCATTTGGCCCTTGTGCGTACCGCGTTCACATCAGCAACAGCACTTCCCATATCGCCTTTCCACACATAAGCTTCTGCACGCAACAGATAAGTTTCCGCCAACCGGAATACATACCAGTCGGTAGCGCCGCCGCGCATTGGGTTATTGGTAAGATCGGGGATATACAGTTTGTAATGCGGCCAGGGGAACCAGTCGCGCAATGTATCCTGGCAAAGCAGTGTACCCGTAGGACCATAGAGTCGCAGGCGCAGGCCATAGGCTGTATCGGTTCCTTTCAGTGCAGGGTTGCTGTAGCGTACATTTTCAGGATACATCCAGTTACCCGAAATCGTATCATGGCGCTGGTCATTCACATCATCCCAGATCTCCCTGTAATAATATGATGTAATACGGCACCGGCCGATACCACGGCCATAAAGCGCCATGTTGTCGAATTCAAGTCCGCCGCCCTGTGTTGCAGCAACACCCGCTTTACCTGATGGAGTAACCAGGTTCGGTGCACCTACAGAAAGAAACGGTGTACCATTACGCATGGTCTGGATACCACCAGAGAAGGCAGAAGGAGCGCCAAAGCGGTCGGTAACAAGGTACAGTACTTCTGTATTGGCAGCAGCTGCTTTGTTATCAGGACGGTGAAGATCCCATGTTACGTTCTTGGTAGTAATACCGGCATCAACACCAAATCTTGCCGTCATCAGTTTGTAAGAGCCTTGGTTGATCACCGCCGAAGTTGCCGTAATGGCTTCATCGAACAGGCCGAGCGCCAGGTAGATCTTGGCAAGCTGGTGATAACAGGCTGCACGGTTGATATCGCCTTTATCAGTTGTCCATGGAACCCATTTTACTGCAAATTCCAGGTCCTGTTGCATGCGCTTCAGGATCACTTCCCGTTTAACAGTTATGAAGTCTGTTTTGGGTGAAGTAACTTCTTTGATAGGGCATGGTACGTCCCCAAACTGGTGTACCAGGCGGTAATAGCTATACGCCCTGAAGAAATATGCCTGGCCCAGGATCACGTTCTTTGCGGAATCGGAAATGCCGGCAGCAGCAGGCGCTTTCACACGGGTGATGATGGTATTCGCGGCGCGGATGCTCACGTACTGTCTGTCCCAGAAATAGCCGATCTTATTAAAATCGACACTGTTCAAGTTCGCGTCTGGTTTGATGAGCTGATCGAGGTTTTGGGCCGGTCCTGTTTTATCATCCGTACCTTCTACGTTCTCATCAGAAAATATCTGTTCTGTGATATTAGGTGCGCCATCTCCATACCATTCCTGTTTCAGGTTATTGGAAATAGAGGCAAGCGCCGATTTAAAGCCCGGTATATCTACCAGTGTATTTTCAGGCACATATATCGAAAGTGGTTTTGGATCAAGCCAGTCTTTCTTACATGCGGTTAATACCATCGTTGTGACAGTGATAACCGACAGCAGAAAAGCGATTTTTTGTATCTTTTTCATGTCTTCTGTTTTGGGGTTATCTTATAAGTTTACGTTAAGGCCAAAGTTAAATTGAATAGGAACCGGCGCCATGTTGGTTGGGTTATTAGGATCAGAGCCTTTGTACTCAGGATCGAAATAGTTCCATCCGGTAAATACCGCGGCATTCACTACGTTGAAATAAGCCTTGATGCTTTCCATACCCCATTTCTTTGCAGTTGCAGCAGGTACATTATAACCCAGGCTAACATTGCTGAGCCTTACGAAACTTGCGTTTCTGTAATAGTTCCATGTAACCGCACCACTGGCATTTGAGTTGATGGCAGCGTAATCGTTGATCGGGTTGCTTGGAGTCCAGTAAGGACGGAGGTAGAAGTTCGCACGGTCATAAAACCTGTCTACGTTCTTCGCCTCATTCATCTGGTAGATCTGTCCGATCTTTCCATAGAGCGTGAATGCAAAGTCGAAATTTTTGTAGATACGGAATTCGTTACGCAGGTTGAAAGAGTATTTAGGTGTTTGTTGGCCCATGAATACTTTGTCTGCGATAGTATAAGATCCATCACCATTGGTATCCTGCAATTTGAAATCGCCAGGTTTGTAGCCATATTTTTTAGCCTCGGCAGCTTCAGATGCCTGCCATACACCAACTACATTATAGTTAAACTGGTCAGAGATGTCATGGCCAATGAACCAACCGTTGTTGATATCATCTTTTTCCGACACGCCGATCTGTTTACCGGTAGCATCGTAATCTGGTGTTGCGCCATACAAGTGAACGATCTTGTTCTTGTTGAACCAGAACGAAAATGTTGTTCTCCATTCGAAATTGTTGCGTTTCATGTTCTGAGTAGTCACACTCATTTCAAAACCGGTGTTCTTCACTTCACCCAGGTTAGCCAGGATGCTGTTAAAACCGGTGATGGTTGGAAGTGTTCTTGAAACAAGCAGGTCTTTGGTATTGGCGTCATAGTAATCAAATGAACCGGAAACGATGCCTTTGAAGATAGAATAGTCGATACCAACATTTGTGGCGATTTTTTTCTCCCATTTCAACTCTGGGTTGGCCAGGTTGTTAGAGAATACGCTTACCTGGTTGTTAGTAGCACCACTTGGGGTGGTATAGATATATGTACCTGCTCCCAATGTAGCGAGAGCCTGGTATGGATTGTCTAGTGCACTGTTGCCGTTCTCTCCCCATGATACACGCACTTTAGCATAGTCGAGCCATTTGGAAGTATTTTTCATGAATCTTTCCTCACTCAAAGCCCAGGCAACTGAAAGAGACGGGAAAACCGCTCTCCTGTTTTCTTCACCAAAGCCCGAATAACCATCCCTTCTCGCTGTTGCGGTCAGGAAATAACGTTGGTCGTAGTTATAAGTAACACGACCCATCAAGGCATCCCTTGTTACATACCTGTCTTCAGTATTGGTAGCATTCAAAGGAGCTGTACCTGATTGCGGGGCGTTAAAGCCCAGGTTGTCGTTGGGTGCGAAGTTCTCTGCATGCATCCTTGTATCCCAATACTGGTTTTTCTCAGCATTGGCTAGGAAGGTCGCTTCGATACTGTGCTTGCCAAATTTACCATTCCAACGCATGATAAGGTCGGTTGTCCAGTTAAAGTCGGTCCTGTTCCTTCTATCAACAATACCTTTCTGGCTGGATTGCACCGGATGTGTTGCATCCACGTGATTATACTCGCGCAGGGTATTGTAGGTAGGAGCAAAATGCGCTTCATAAGAGAAACCATAAGGCAGTTTGCCTTTTGCATAGAGGTTCGCAAAAAAGTTGTCGTACTTATACATGCGGTCCTGGTATTGCTGCGGTATGAACGGGTTGGTATTGTTACCTGGATCGTCGTTCGGACTGAGACGGAGTTGTTTTCCATCATCGGTATAGATCGATCCGTACGGGGTAGTCTGCAACATATCGCTCAAAGGAACCGCGATGGCGCTCTGGTCTCTTTCTGCAAATTGGGCATTGATACCAATGGTCAGAAATTTGGCAACGTTTGACTCCAGGTTGAAACGTGCACGCAGGGTTTTGTACCTGTCGCCTACGGTAACACCCATGTTATCTAGGTAGCCAAGAGAAAAATAATAGTTGTAATCTTCTTTGCGCTGGGCAACACTTACCGTATAATCCTGCTGTATCGCATTCTGCTCGTAGATCAGTTTTTCCCAGTCGAGCACTTTGCCTGCCTGGTAATTAGAGATCTCGATGGGTTTCATTTTCAAACGGTTCATCCAGGCAACAGTGGGATCGCCGGTAGAAGCATCCAGTGCCAGCCATTGTGCAACGGTCATACCCGGAGGCAGTTTGTTCGGATCGGTGAATTTGTATTTCACGCCAGGTTTCGAAGTAGAATCGAAGCCATTGATCGCCCAAAGCGCGTCGGAACGGAAATCAAGGAACTCAGGACCAGTAAGCAGGTGTGGTTTTGCAGATACCCTGTTCAGACCCACATTCGCGTTTACGGTGATAATGGGCTTGCCTACTTTACCTCTTTTAGTAGAGATCAGGATAATACCATTCGAACCCCTTGATCCGAATACCGCAGCAGCACTCGCGTCTTTCAGAACATCGATTGTTGCAATATCGTTTGGATTGATGTCTTCCAGGCCACCTGGATAGATTACACCATCCAATACCACGAGCGGGTTGGTGCTGGCAGTAAGACTACCTTTACCGCGGATCTGCATAGCGCCGCCGGATCCCTTGGTGCTACCATCAAAGGCTACATCAAGACCAGGTGCATTGCCGCGCAGGATATCCTGGACAGACCTTGGATTTTCATTCTCCAGTTGTGTTGCTTTTACCTGTGCAACAGAACCGGTGAGGTCTTTTTTGGTAGAAGTACCATAACCTACTACTACTACATCATTCAAACCAGTAGCCACTTCAGTAAGTGAAATGTTTACCGGAGTGCCGGCTTTCGCTGCCACTTCCTTGTCGGCAAACCCTGTATAACTAAATACAAGCGTTGCATTGGCAGGAACATTTGGGAAACTGAAATTACCACCGGTGCCAGAAGTAACACCGCGTTTGGTGCCTTTGATCTGGATACTCACCCCTTCCAAGGGTGCATTTTTTGAATCTGTTACTTTACCGGTAATCGTTGAAGTTGTCTGAGACCACGCTGTTAGTGCGCTGAGGCTCAGAAACAGCAGCAGACATATCATTCGCGATATGCCGCGCGTTGGAGCATGCCCATAGGCATGAGGGCTTTTTTTCATACAGCAAGATTGGTTTAGAATTCGTAGCAGGGCAGTAATGCCAGAGAGGTGACACTATTGTCCTGCTGCATTTAATGGATTGTTAAATTAACTCAGATTTTAAAGAACGGCCAAATCTGATAAAGTTTTCCCGGAAAATATCTACGAAAAGGTTTTCGTAAAATAAACCTCGTGACAATCAATGTTGACAGTAAATTAGACCTGTCTTTGGTAGTTGCTATATGAAAAACAAACAAACACTCCGCCGCCGGCTCAATTCCGGCCGCAATATCTTCTTTTGCCGGGGGATACCTTGTTTTTTTCGCCCATAACCGCTTCCATTGGAATCGACGGATGTATTTCTATATTTTATATCTGAACAGTTTAGCTATTATTTTTAAAAAGTACTCAAACATGAAAATTCTGAAGCCGTTTTTTTTGATCCTGATTTTTTTCGTCATTGCTTCAGGCCTGCAGGCCAAACCCAACCCTGGTAAACTGAAGAACAGCCGCATTCTGGTGTACACCAAGAACGGGAAAGGTTATGTACACGATAACATCCCCTCCGCTGTTGCCTGCGTAAAGGAATTGGCGGTTTCCAATGGGTTCACGGTTGAGGTTACCGATGACCCTTCGGTGTTTACAGAGACAAGTCTGAAAAAATACAACCTGCTCATTTTTACCAGCACCAATAACGATGTATTTGATAATGACGACCAGCGTGTAGCTTTCAGGAGATATATAGAAGCAGGCGGTGGTTTTGTGGGTGTTCACTCTGTTACCGGAACTGAAAGGAACTGGAAATGGTTCAAGCAGATGCTGGGGGAAACTTTTTCTTGGCATTGCAAATTCCAGAAATTCACGGTGAAAAAAATGGATGGCCAGCATCCTTCCATGCAGGGCGTTCCGGCTATGTGGGAGCGGGAGGACGAATGTTATTTTGGAAAGGAATTATATCCGGGTATCAAGGTATTGATGGCTCACCAGATCAGTTCGCTTGACCGGACAACAAAAGGGCAGGACAGTGCGATCGTAAAGAACCTTGGTTCCTATCTGGATTATTATCCTGCTGTTTGGTACCAGGAATTCCAGGGAGGGAATGTATGGGTTACAACGCTGGGACATACAAAAGAAGCCTACCAGGATACTGTGTACAAAAATCACTTGCTGCAAGGAATTAAATTCATTGCAGAGCAGTATAAGGGACTGGATTATTCAAAGGCCAGGGCGGTAAAGAAGGATGATGAATTGAAAACTAATAATTAGTATTAAAAATTGATAATTGAAATTCGTAATGAAGTATAATAGAGAAGTGAATAGAACAGTTGTAAAGAGTATAGCAATGACGGTGATTGCTTTTGTCGAAGTGATAACAACAGCGGATGCACAGCAACCCGTAAAACTGATCACGCTTGATCCGGGCCATTTTCATGCCGCGTTGGTACAGAAATCGATGTATCCGCAGGTAGACCCAACGGTGCATGTTTACGCGCCCAGGGGCAATGATCTGCAGATGCATCTCGACAAGATCAAAGGATATAATAGTGCGGCAGCAAACCCTACGCACTGGAAAGAAGTGATTTATGAAGGAAGTGATTTCTTTCAGAAAATGATACAGGAGAAAAAAGGTAATGTAGTGGTATTGGCTGGTAATAACCGGCTGAAGACAGATTATATCCTTTCATCGGTGAAGGCTGGTTTTAATGTGTTTGCAGACAAACCGATGGCAATAGACCAGGTTGGATTTGAAAAGCTCAAACAGGCATTTGAAGTAGCTAAGAAGAACAAGGTGTTATTGTATGATATCATGACGGAACGTTATGAGATCACTACCATGCTTCAGCGTGCTTTCTCGATGGAACCGGCAGTGTTCGGTACGCTTGAAAACGGTACCGTTGATAACCCGGCAGTAACCAAAGAGAGTGTCCATCATTTTTACAAATTCGTTTCCGGATCAGTGCTCACCCGTCCGGCGTGGTTTCTGGATGTAGAGCAACAGGGGCAGGGAATGGTGGATGTAACGACTCACCTGGTAGACCTGATCCAGTGGGAATGCTTTCCTGGCATAACGCTGAATTACCAAAAAGATATCCGGATCGACCGGGCAAAGAACTGGCCGACTGTTATTTCAAAAACACAGTTTACAGAACTAACCAAGGAGAAAGAATTGCCTTCTTACCTGAACAAATACCTCGACGCACAGAACAATATCAATATTCTGAGTAATGGTGAGATCAATTATACCATCAAGGGAGTGCATGCAAAAGTATCGGTAATATGGAACTACAAAGCACCAGATGGTACCGGTGATACCCATTACTCCATCATGCGTGGTACAAAAGCGAATATCGTGATCCGCCAGGGTGCAGAACAAGGATTTAAACCCACATTGTACATCGAACCTTTGCAGCAAACACCTGCCTACGAGAAAGCGGTTGACGATTTTGTGAAAAAACTGAATAACGAGTTCAAAGGTATATCACTTAAAAAAAATGCAAAAGGCTGGGAAGTTATTATCCCCGATGCATTCAAAGAAGGGCATGAATCGCATTTCGCGCGTGTAACTGAAAAATATCTTGGTTATCTTTCATCACACAATCTGCCTGCATGGGAGGTTCCAAACATGATTGCCAAGTATTATACTACCACGCAGGCGTTAAA
>Ga0247757_10001945_pt1 | contig 11962 bp, 5 predicted proteins | sample UWRJL126311R4_FD_180929 | JGI IMG/M metagenome (GOLD analysis project Ga0247757, IMG submission 180929) | Plant litter microbial communities from Arlington Agricultural Research Station in Wisconsin, United States - UWRJ-L126-311R-4 | ecosystem: Environmental > Terrestrial > Plant litter >...
GGCTTTCTCGCCAGATGGACAGCTACTCGCCTCAGCATCTCGGGACAAGACAGTACGGGTGTGGGAGACAGCAATAGGACACTGCCGCAGCGTGCTAGAGGGCCATTCCGGAGAGGTCAACGCGGTGGCTTTCTCGCCAGACGGACAGCTACTCGCCTCAGCATCTCGGGACAAGACAGTGCGGGTGTGGGAGACAGCAACGGGATACTGTCGCAGCGAGCTGGAAGGTTGGTCTCAAATCTCTTACATCGTTTTCAATAGCCGGACACTCTGGACTGACAAAGGTACTATCTCTCTGCCGTTAGATCTGATCACTGTTTCAACTATCTCGCACCCAGAGGAACTCTCTAGTATTGTAGTAAAAGAGAACTGGATAATACGCCACAATCGACCTTTTCTGTGGCTTCCTCCAGAGTATCGGGGCTGCGCTGTGGCGATATATAAGCACATAGTGTGTCTAGGGTGTTATGATGGACGTGTGACATTACTTAGCTTTTAACGAGGTAGCGTAAGTTAGTCTTACAGATACGTTATGATCGCTATTGAACGCTCTCTTAAAGGTACTCGGCGGATCTTAGCGCTTGGACGAAACCAGTTAGCGGGGCTGCGACTGGCTACGACTCTGGCCTCCCAATTATTTGTAAATACGCAACGAGAGACAGTCGAAACTATCATTTGTTCCAATCTCCTCACGAGCGTGAAGAATCTGGCAGAAACAGACGTACACATAACAAAGTGCAAGCCTATGCGTACGGCCGGGTGAGCGGTAAAGATATTGTCGGACCGGGAGCACGGCTTCTTGGACTTTGAATATGCTTGGTATGTCTTAGCTGTGTACGGGACGCAACTAAAAGTATAAATTAGTAACAGACTCGAACCTCGTTGGGATTATTATTAGAATCACGTGGTGACGTCGGGACATTGTACCAACCTCATAGATGGCAGAGAACATGCTACCACAATTTGGAACGCAGAAGTTCGACTCATGGTGCTGGATGGAGACGGGGATGATCTGCCTTGTTATTGCGAAAAGAAGGGTGAACCCGGATACTCCTGGTTTGGCCTTGGGCTTCTCGACATGCTCAATGCGGACGCGTTAGCCTCCCGGTTATTAGGGCGGGCCCGTTTTGGTGCTCCTCGTTCGGTCTTAGTACAAGCGACGAATGTCTTTGGGCGACGGTTATGATCTTTGTTCTTGGCCTGGATGAAATCCTCGGCCTTAGGCTTAGTGAAAGAGTCATCCCTAGAGGGAGGTTGCTCGGGTAGGGGCGCGCGGCGGGAAGATCGCTTCTTAACTGAAACGGTCTTGGTGTGATTCATACCATTCTTATGGTTCTAAGAACGATGTCTATCTTGATCAGGGGAATAAAGCATGATGAAAGCTAAATGTTGTTGGTTGGTGCTGTGATCGTTCGGTGTTGGCTTTTGGTTTGTCTTGGTTCCTTTTTAGTTTAGTATCGTCTGCTTCTCTCTTGGGAAGCGGTTCTCCGTTTGATCCAAGGTACAATTAGTTAAAAGATTCGGAGGGCATTCTAAAAACCTCTTTGATGTTTTGCTTCATCTCGCTACTCAGCCGTTTAATTAAAACAAATCTACCACCGTGAGTACTGCATACTAGGCTTCTCGTGTTCAACTCACATAATTTGATGGCTCGCTGGCCTTTTGTCCTGACTCTGGCTTTTTAATAACAAACATGAACATGTTCAGTTCACTGGCTTGTGATATTGCCTCCCATGTCTCTTCTCGCTAAGGAGTTAGCATATGTTACATAAGCCATGCAACTTGATAACTATATCCTACCGGATTATTGTGACCTTTGCCATGGACAGACCTTTCAACTAAAATATCGAATTATGATTGTCGTTGCTAATAAAAACTACAAATAATGCATTATCAAGGTACTTTGAGCCAAGGTTTGACTAACTGTCTCTATATAGTGCAAAGGCAAAGTAGACCAGCCATTAAAACCAAACATTGACGATGAAATGTCCGCGCATCTTTGAGGTATTATCTTTTCAAGGCTACAGCTCATAACCTCTGTAATCGTTTCTATATTCAAGCAGAAAATTTGGAGAGAAACTGCTATTTAAATCAAAACTATGCAAATAATAGTACCATATATTCCTGTTATTAGGGATTCTAAGTATATTGCGCTATGAGTCCGCTCTCACATAGATAACACGGAGCAAGCACGGCGTTTTCAAATCCATGTTCATAGAAAGCTTCACTGAGGGTGGAAATATTCTGTTGCAACTTATTAGCTGATTGAAGGAATCGCGGTTTGACGTCTTTTCCGTTGCTTGTTTACTATGAGTCACCTCATTACGATGCGCGAACCACAAAATGCAACCGAATAATAACCATACTGGGTAGCATGGCTGTGACAAATACATGGAATTAGAGCCCTCACTACTGCATCCCCATCAATCTGGCAACATGCCTGGAACCCTCTCAGGAAGTTTGAATTTTTGCACTCTTGTACGATGATTGCGTGCAGGCTGAGTGCAAATTGCTTGAATGGGAAATAACCTCTCAAATAAAGTTCTATTATCATACTCAGAAGGGAAAACTTAAGGCAGCTTTGGACTTGTGCTTGCTTTCTGGTGTTTATAGCTAGTCGAATGGAAACTTGTTGCTATATTGGGTTTATAATGCCCTTCCAGTGACAGGAGGGTGCTTTCACCTTATGTAGTTCCATAACGATCCACGGTAAAGGTACCGCAGAGCGTCGCGTTTCATTCAGCAAAGGCTCAAAGTGTCTCAAGTAGTTTTAAAGGAAGAACTACAGCGAGTGTATCTCAAGAAGCCACCTATATGAATTTTCTAATGAGGATTCTTCATCAGGAAAGTAGCTAAACCTTGTTGTTGAGCCTGCGCCTGCGCTTGCATGGACTCAGTTCGTCTAGGGCGACTGAGAGGCTTTCATGTAGGCAAAGGTTGCCGTAGGATTTCCTATTCTTTCCTTATCACTTTTTTTTTTGTTAGGGCGACGGTTCGATTCCCCATGTGTGCATGCACTTTAATGATCTTTTTGCACAGCTTGCACTTGCATTGCTTGTGACTCTGTTAGCTACTTCTTTTACTAGAGTAAAAATAGCTTTTGGTTCAACACCTGCGCGTTCTAGCCAAGCTGATCAGTTATTAAGATGTAGCATTAGTATCCAAGCAATGGGAGTCTTAATTTCTCTGCCTATGCCTTCCACCCCCAAGCCCGCGTCAAAGACCTTGGTTTGCACTTAACATTGTTGCTAAGCCAAAAATTGCAGTACTGAAGGTCGGAATCAACAAGATTAAATAAAACTTGGTATTGGTGGGCCAGTCGGCAATATCAAAAGAGCCCATTGTGGCTATTATATTCGGTCGAAAATCTGTAGAGCTCTTTACAACGGAGTTAGGGCAAGGTGGGGCAAAATACTCGTAATCTGGAACGTCCTGAATTGAGTGGTTATGACACCAATCAAGTCTTTTGTCTTCTCAATTTCGTCTCGGATAATGTTGTGTGCCCTGGTCACTTACTCTTACGCGACCTCCATTTCTAAGTCAATTTCTTGTAGACCGCACGAAACTATCTATTTGGGATCCTCTTGTAGCACTCGCTCTCCAGCCTCTTTTTTCTTATTAGCTTGGTACTGCGTCGACTAGTCTTGAGCTTCCTTTTTTTTTTCCTGAGCACCGACTTTCTGGACTTTGTCTTGAATGGTGGTGCATCAAGGGCAATGAGGCGACATAGCACTGTTCACTGATACTAATAGCATGCGCTGAGCTGTGACTTCGCTCAGCAAGATAATGATTGAAACTACTACTGTTTCTCCAGCCTGCACTAGCGTGAGATAATAGCTTGTTCAGTACAGTGTTTAAGACATCCCTCCTACTACTCGCCATATCGTACCTCGCAAACCACTTCTATCAAGTTCGTGATGTAGTTTGGGCTTTGAAATGAGGCGTAGGCCTGTGATCATGAATGGTAGCGACTCAAGTAGCCGAATTCAACCAGGAAAAACTGAAGAGGCTGATTCATACTAGTCTCTAGGATAGCATCGAGGAGGGTCCTCAGACGCTTGAAGAACTTAAGGAGCTGTTCGAGCCGTAGAACAGAAAGCTGGCAATTTGAAACATGTGATAGAAAGGTACGCCGTACAGGTTTAATGGGATAGTAGGGACGTAATTCGTAACTGATAGCAATGCTCTATTCATATAGGTCATTTACGAGTTTGTACTATTCCTACACACGCGGTGAAGCAAGCGTACTCTAACAAGAGTTTAGCCAGACATTTGCATCAGCACAGTCACCGAAATACCCGACGAGTATAAAATCGAATCTTGAATCGACAACCTAGCCTATGGAAAAGATGTATCCAGAGCACGGCATCGCATCATCTCAAAAAGACGAGCCATCGGAATCCGACCTAACAGTCTCATCCTCCGACTCCGAGTCATCAACAGCTTCCTCCATCTCGCCATCGTCACCCACCTCACTCATAACGGGGCTGTCCAGCAAATCCGGGCGCTTAAAACCGGTAGAAGCCGGTCCTTCATCACCACCATCCTCGTACTGATCGTCCTCGTACTTGGTCACAAAGGGATGCGGATCGTGCACCAAATCCCGATTCCGGGACCGGTAGCATTTGAAGCACATGGTGAAATTCCCGCACTCTTTGCATCTGAAGAAGACGCCGACGAGGCCCTGCAAACTCAGGATTAGCGTGAGGTACTTGTCACATGAGAGAGAAACTTACCAAGAGGCAGATGTCGCAAAAGGAATCACCGTGTCTTCGCGCAGTTCGAGGTTTAGCAGCGAGACTCTCATCCCAGAACGCGCGCTGATTGCTCTGTGCAATTTGTTCTTCCGTCGGCGTGACGAGTTCGATGGTATCGTTGTCGAGCCCGTAGTAGCGCGCAACATGGTACGTCGCCCATCTCTGGGGCGGGCCCTCGACCACATCCATAATATCTGCGCCATCCTTCACCAATGTCTCGATGATGGCGGCGCGCTCGGAAGTCTCAACGTCCCAGTTCAACGCCTCGCGGACCGCCCAGAAGAGCGGTGTCCATCCGTCACAGTCTTTCTCCTTCGCCAAACCCGGACGCTGCTTGATGATGTGCTGGACTAGATTTAGTCGGCCACTGATGACGGCAAAGTGGAGGGCGTTTCGTTCCATGTAATCAAGGGCGAATAAGTCGGCATTGTTGCCATCGTCACGGTCGCAGAGCGTGGTTACATGTTCGAGCGTCCGATACAAAGCAAAGTGCACTGGTCTTCGCCCCGCCCTGTCAACCGCATTCACATCTGCGCTGCGTTTGATGAGTTTGTCGACGACATCCGGATCTGTCATCAAACACGCCGTATTCAAGTTACCGCCCCACTGGTTGCTTGTCAGCTCAACGTCCACTAAGTCGTTCTCTAGCAGATACGAAAGGACTTCCGCTCGCGAATCGCCTGCGCTTTGGCAAACAGCTTGGAATATGGTGCCAATGGTGCCTTCGCTAACGGTCTTAGTATTTGCGCCGTTGGCAACAAGAACGCGGAGTATATCCGGTGACGAACACGACAAGCAAGCCAGGAGCAGTGGTGTGGAGTCGAGGTGTAACCCTATGGTAGCGTTCGTATTTACGCCCTCAGAAATGAGGAAGGAAGTAAGCTCAACATCCCCAAGGCGTACAGAATTTGACAATGGCGTGTCGTTCCAAGGCTTGTCTTGGGTTTCCATGTTCGCCCCACGTCTGAGTAAGAGGCGAAGAGCTGGGATGTCTTCCACACTGCTCAAGCAGTTAAGCGCAGTCCGTCCACTTTCATCCACGTGCTCAAGATCGAAGTTGTAAAGCAACAGTCTCTTGAGCAGGTCTACATGTTTGTTCGTCACGCACTGATGAAGTAGCAGTGCGTTAGCAGCTTTGGTCGCCGGATGACAAGGATTTTCCCCAGCATCTAGTAGTAATTCGGCGATCTTCGATTTGCCACCATCCACAGCTTTGAACAATACTGTGTCGCCCCGGATTAAGATGTTCAGTTCAGGTTTGTGCTTGAGGATTTCCGCAACGCAGTCTTCATACCCCCACTTAGTAGCAAGATATAGAGCGGTGTCTCCATCACTTGTCCTTGCATTGACATTGGCTCCGTTGTCAAGGAGCAGTTTCATGATGCGCGGGTTATCATATGCGGCGTGTACTGGCCACCAACCGTCATCGTCATCTTCGAAAATGTTGACATCAGCACCGGCCTTGATTAGAGTCTCGACGATCTCAACACGACCGTGGTAGGTTGCATCATACAATGGCGTTCTGACGCCCAAAATCGATCTTTTGTCCAACTGAGCTCCTTCGGAAATTAACAATTTGACAATCTCCGTTGACCAATTGTCAATGGCTGGCTCCATGTTATTAAGCTGATCGATAAGAATGTCTGGTGTGACAAATTTTCGTCCACGTTCGATGAGAAATTGGACAACATCTGGAGCGGCTGGTGATCTCCTCATTGCACTCTGGAAAACCTCCGGGAAGTTCTCGTCGTCAAGAACAGCAAGCCCTTGTAATAGCTGATGAATGGCAGCTACGTTTCCTTTCGATGCCGCGAGATCTAGAAGCTCGTTCTTGTCGAGTTTTGACTGAGGACTTATGTCTTGGTATAATTCAAGTAATGTCGACAGACACCTAGGTCTACGTTGTAGGATTGCGGTTTCTAGGAGGGATTTGGTGGATGTTGGAGAGCTGTGATTATTTCGAAGGACTTCGATCAATGCCTTGAGAACATTATGCTGGCCATGGTCAATCGCGTAGTTCAGTACAACTTCAACACAGTGTGAGCCGGCGGGAGGGCTCGGTACAGACTCCTTAGAGCTTGCCTCGAGAACTACCACCGCTGTGTCCTCTTGCTCGTCGGTAGTGATATCAGCGTGCTGAGACTCGACAGGGACCTGCGCCTTGCCAGTATTAAGCTCGTCCGATCTCTCGAGATTACCACTATCATCAGATGCGGTGAGCTCATTTTCTACGCCATTCACCGTGATCGTAGAGGCGCCAGGAAGTGCTATGTGACCTTCCTCCTCCTTCGCTAACTTCAATAAATGGGCCATCAAGACGCCCGAGAGGGCCGCGTGCCCGTTTCGGACAGCTTGTAATACTGCCTCGGAGATATCCTGGCCCTGAGAACCTTGGAACCGTTCCAGCAGGCCGTTTATTAGCTCGACATTGCTACCACTGATGGCTGCAGTAAGGATGATTTTCTTATCGTCCTCGTCAATAGTCTCCCATGATATGCGTGGGAGCAGTCGATTGGTGACACTCTTTTGACCAAGTTCCAACGCTTTACGCAGAGCTGTTGGGATTGCAACCGAGCAAGGATAAGTCTCAGGAGCCTCGGATGTGATCATCGATATCGTAGTCTCGTCTTTAGATTGCAAAGCTGCCTGTAATGCAAGGTCGAACATCTCCGAGTCAAGCGACTGATCCTGTAACAGCAAACCAACTGTGTCAGACTTTCCAACACAGGCGGCGGCCAGGAGTGCATTGAAATATTGGCCTTTTATCCAGTCCGTGCCCTTATGCGCTTTAAGTGTGGCCTGAAGCGTGGACTCCGGGGCAAACTCTATAAGAGTCGCTAACGGGCCCGATCGCTCGAGGCTTGGTCTAGTGGCGGAGCTGGTGCGGTGCCAATACACCCTACCCCAGAGGTCGAGCAGATGTGTATTTGAGAGAAATTTCTGAGCCACGCTATCCTCAGGAGACCATTCAGAGCAGGCAAGACTGGCGTGCTTGAGCCAGAATTGTACGGCGTAGGAAAGAAAATCCATTCGACTCTCAGGGGCCCCGACGTCGTCTGAGCTAACCATAGCAGCCTCGAGCCAGTTCATTCCATATGAAGAATTTAGATACTCCAAACATAACCGCGCAAAGAGACTGTGCCGTTTCGGTAGATTCTTTGCTTTCAAATTCGGAAGCAGAGAGTCTTCTGAGAGCAGATAACGACGGAATTCTGGGTGACCGAAGTGCACTTCATTTCCCAGAAGGTTGAAAACCCCAGGATATAAGGAGAAAATCGATGTAGGGTGCACCACTTGAGGAATATAACCTGTCTCCCAGTCTTTGCGAGCTTCCTCCAGATCGGCCAGCTCGAGGTAAGTGAGAGGCCGAACGGCCAGTGCCACAAGCTCTAGGATGTCTAGCGTTGAATTGGGGTTGCTTAGTGCTGGTGCGTCTAGGCTTAAGATCATTTTAAAAGTTGACTCTATGCGTGCATCCGAGATATTCGATATTTGTTCCTGCACAGCCGTCGGACGAACGGACCCCGGAAGATTAGCGAGCCATCTGATGATCAACTCTTTGTGTTTGTCCGCTACGTTAGGTTTTTGCAACAATTTGAATAATTCTAGACCCAGGATCGCCACACGGGGATTTCTGTGTATCACTTCCAGAGTCTGACGTTCTGCTTTCTGAAGGAATATCTGAGTGTGGTGTCCAGTTTTTTCGTCTTGGATGTCCTGTGTCTCATTCACCGACTCCTTTATCTGCTCACTGGTACTGACTAGAATTTCCGGAGGGTTTTGTAAGCCTGCAGAAGAGCGCTCATCTGGTGGTGGTTGCTCTGGTTCAATCCGGTCGACAAAGGTCGTGTATGCGGGATCGAGTCTCAAAGTCGAATCTGAACTGTTGATGAATATTACACGAAGATGCAAATCTGAATTGGCATCCAGATTGTACAGTGTGTCCAGTAACCAAGCTGAGGAATCAATTTTCTCGTCAAAGTCGAGAAGAATCCACACTTCCTCATCGCTTTGGTTCATCAGTGCAACATCACGGTACAATCTGAACAAGTCACTTAGATCCCAACCTAGTTCTTCTAGAGAATATGTTGCATGGGAAGATTTAGAAAGAGTCTCTTTCAGAACGGTGCAAAGTAAATCCCCCACGGTCTTCATCCGCGAGTCCGAGTGTCGAAAATCGAACCTGTGGCACGGGCTAGACCATGAGAATGCCGTGACCACCTGATCGAAGACGGCTTGACACGTAAAATGAACATTCTCAATGTTTCGAAATGCAAGGAAGGAGGTATTTCGACTAGATCCCCATTTCTGGAACATTTCTTTCTGAAACATTGGAAGTTCATATATGATGGGAGTTTGATCCCACCGGTTTCTCCTGAGCGAGGAAGTAGACGTTGCAGAAGACCTTATCTTTGATAGATCCGCCCATTTAAAATCTGTTGGACATCAGAGTGGATTAAACATAATACCATATCTTGAGCATACCAGCAAGGTGCTTTTGAACTAACTCACCGACATGCGAGGGCATCTGACGAGCAAGTTCGGAATGTGGCAGAGTCGTCCCGAGATAGTACTGTCTCTTTACCATCATCGACTGACCCTGGGACTCAGCCAACTCAAAAACCTAGTTCAATGCGTAAACATCAAATCGCCACAACTTTCCCAGGTAAGCCTTACTCTCTTTTGTACATTTTCATTCTCGGAGACGATATTTTGCTCCAGTATACAGAGCTGCGCTCTAATCCCCAGAAATTCCGCGTTGATGTCACGTATTGCAGCGGCAATATAAGCTGCATACAGTGTCTGTGGGTGAGAATTGAGCTCTTCGTTCAAGATCAGGAGGCGATTCAGCGATGGAGTAAGGTCAATCGCGTAATCGATGGCATGCGGGCAACCGATGAAGAACTGTATAGTTTTAGGACATAATACACAAGGCAAGGTTTTTCAAATAGAAGACTTACCAGGATAGTGGTGGAGTGGAATATGTCTCGAAAAGCGACTTCGCCAAACGCGGCTTGAATAAGTGCCTGGGGAGTAAGTTGCGCTCGAGGTTGGGATTGGGCACTCTAACCTGTTTGATCAATGTTCCCCCAATATCATGGCCAGCCAGAATAATCCTTTGTCGTCGTACCCTATCTAGCTGGTTAATCGCTTCGAGAAGCCGATTGGCTTCTCGATTGAGGCCACTAGGCGAAAAAATATTCACTTCATTTTCAAAGAGCGGATAGGTGTATGTCGAAACGCGCGTGTTTTGAACGTTAAAACGGAAGAACTCTTCGAATCCCACCGATTTCGAATCCGAGGGGGCCCATGTGCTTCCCTGATCACCGCAAATTCCGGGAACGAGAACAACGCTGAGGGAGCTCGTCAATCACCCGGTATACACTGTGCCTTCAAATGAAAGCGACTTACTCGATGATCTCTGAAGAAGATCCATCATTAGATAAAGTGTGCAATCCGTACATATCGAACTTGAGCTTTGAGACAAGCGATATGCACCGCTCGTGTCACTTGACACTAGACGTAGTGGATGGACGCGAGAAGTTTATTAGACTGTGTCGCCATCGAGAAGGGTGATGGTATTGCTCCGGTCACCAAAAGATTGACTTCCCACCCCTGCTTGCTTCAGCTCGAGACTCCCAATTGTGGCCCCCGCCACTTCGCGCGGCCAACGAACCACAGCATCGGAGCCTGCGTAATCCCGTATGCAGGCGGCAAGGTTATATTATGCATTGCATCGATGATCTCGCCGGAATGGTAATGGAGTTCAGCTGCAGAATTACGTGGTTTTTGCTATACGAACTTGCTGCCTAGAGTTCCTTCAGAGCGTCTTTCAACACAGTCCGAAATGTCACATCTGACAGAGACCTCAAGTCCACCGCGCCTAGGTTGTCCGCATCATACTTGTGTAGCCTGTTGGTGGACGGCTTTCTGGGGTCATACCAAACGTCGTCATCCTTTTCATCCTTCTTGAACAGCGTGCTGATCCTCGAAGTCGTGTCCGCGGTTGCTTTGACAGAGATGGAGGCTTTGAAAGGGTCCATGTTCTTTCTCTTCAAGAGAATGGCGCCCTGAAAGTATGTGACGACCCCGGTCTTTGCCGTGGCATTTTCGAAAAGGTCCCAAGATACGGCATTCGGCTTACCAAAACCAGAAGCACGAAGAACGTCAATGGATCCACGAACTCTGGTATAGTCTATAGTTTCGCGTTCAACAGTGCTCTCCATCTTCAGAATCCCTCCCACTTGTGCACCTGCTGCACCACCTCCGACGTTCGCCTCAGCACCTTTCAGTACTTGTTCATGTTGTACGGTAGGCTGAATAAAGAAGCTACCATCAGGATACATAGACATAACCTCTGGGTCAGTTTTATCCATCTCCATGGCAGCAAATGTGAAAACGGCATGAGCTTCCTTGATGCGTGCAGCGATCCCGTTGGATTCGAAGCGGAATTGAACAACAATGAGAGTGCAGAGATCATCGATCTCTTCGGAGAAGTATCCATGTGCAATATCTTTGTGCTTGCAACCGATGTTGACACGACCCTTTCGCTGGACTATCGTGTCACGTTGATAAGGGTCGTTTGGGTCGTTGTGGAAGTGAAGACCGGCATCAGCTCCAGTAGGAAAGATCGGAATCTCGAGATCGGACAAGTCTTCTGCAAACTGGTGGCCTTCCATTATGTTTGACGGGTGTCCGACTGAAGTTTAGCTTGCTAGTGAAGGTATTCTTTAATTACGTATAGATGGGTGAAGCGCGATAGTTTTCCGAAGTACGCGCTAGTCCGCTGTCCTAAGCCGTCTCTTCGAATTTGCCGCAACACAACTGCCTGAAGTGTGCACCGCCTCCGCCTCCCGGTGAGGACTACGGTAGGCGACATAATAAGCAGAGTACAGATTAATGGCGCTTCTTGGCGTAAAGGAGTCGGAGCCGAAAGAGGAAATGCGGTGTAAAGATTGATTAGTTGAAATGAGGTGGCTCACGCTGTGTAACGAAGTGTCTGTGGTCAAGCTGCCTTATCCGGCGCATACAGCAGGCTGAGCTGCAAACACATAACAGGGATGAGGAGTTCGGACCGCTCGTTCGCCGGGTGCCGAACAAGAAGTGGAGTAACAGTTATCGAATGTAAATGAGTGATCTGTGCAGCAAGCCGCCTACAAGGGGGAGCATGAACGGAGCACCCCCCCCCCCCCCCCCCCCCCCCG
>Ga0247757_10001946_pt1 | contig 11959 bp, 10 predicted proteins | sample UWRJL126311R4_FD_180929 | JGI IMG/M metagenome (GOLD analysis project Ga0247757, IMG submission 180929) | Plant litter microbial communities from Arlington Agricultural Research Station in Wisconsin, United States - UWRJ-L126-311R-4 | ecosystem: Environmental > Terrestrial > Plant litter >...
GGTTGCAGATCGATTCCACATCCGCCTTGCGTATACCATCGATATTGATCCAGGTAATGGTTTCGGTATCGATATAACAGAATGAATCCTCTACACCGGCGAGGTCTTTTTCATCCAGCCGTTGAGCGTTATAATCGAACACGCGGATATGTATCTCGGATGCTTCTTCGCGTATCGGTACTATGGTAGGGTTTACCTGGAAAATATCCCGGGTACGCCGCGTATTAAAAAGCGGCAACACATTGAAATACTTGAGGTATTTATTTTGCTGCATGGATCGCGGATTTCAGGATTCTAAATATGATCACAGATTTCAGGATTTTAATATGACGGGTATGATTAATGTCCCAGGCGACAGGATACCTAAACAAATGTAGGAACGAATCATATCACAATTATATCAACGAATCATATTAATCATACCGAAAATCATGGTGTCCGTGATTTAATCCCAAAATCTGTAATACATTGCTTTATGCCCATTCTTCCTAAACCAGATTATAACCCACCGCGCTGGCAGTTCAATGCCCATCTCCAAACGATCTGGCCGAGTATGTTCCGAAAAATCCCTTTCCACTACCAGCAACGCGAAAGACTGGAGTTGCCTGATGGGGATTTTGTAGACCTCGACTGGAAACTGGCATCGCCGGAACAAAATAAACTCATCATCATCACCCATGGCCTCGAAGGAGATTCGGGCAGGCATTATGTGCTGGGGATGGCGCGTTTGTTCTTTGAAAATGGATATGATGTGTTGGGATGGAATTGCCGCAGCTGCAGCGGCGAGCCCAACCGCCTGCTGCGTTTTTACCATCATGGAGATGCCGGTGATCTGCGGCTGGTGATCAATAACGCGATACAGAAATTTCATTATGAAGAGATCGTTCTGGCAGGATTCAGCATGGGAGCAAGTTTAAGCATCCGTGCATTAGCCGAATTCCCCGGCGAAGTTCCCGAACAGGTAAAATGCGCCATTGGCTTTTCTGTTCCCTGCGATATCAAAGGAAGTGTAGACGCATTATCCAAACCGGGAAACGGCATTTACACCAGGCGCTTTCTGCGGAAACTGGGGAAAAAACTTCAGCAGAAAGCATTACTCTTTCCCGGACAAATAAATGTTGATGGCTATAAACAGATACAAAAATTTGAAGAGTTCGATAACCGTTATACCGCTCCCTTACATGGTTATAAAGATGCAAACGATTTTTACACCCGTGCGAGCATAAAGCCTTTGTTGAGGAATATCCGCAAACCCGTACTGATTGTACAGGCATTAAACGATCCCTTTCTCACAGAAGCATGTTTTCCCTATGCTGAAGCAGAACACAACGCCCATGTTTTCCTCGAAACACCTGCACAGGGCGGCCATTGTGGTTTTATGTTGGGTGGGAGCCTGTATTCCTGGGCGGAGTTGCGGGCGCTGGAATTTGCCAACTGGTCGGGCCGCTCCTGGCGGTCTGACCATTGTTAGGCAATTTGCCATAACTGGAAGCCCGTTTTTTGTTTCACGCAAAGACGCAAAGTAAGCAAAGGCGCAATGTCGTTGACCAACGCGTAAATCATTTGCATACGGAAACCATTTGCGCCTTTGCTTACTTTGCGCCTTTGCGTGAAACCTTACTGCTTTTCCTGAAAGGCAACAACCATTCTTATTTCTGCATAACTGGTGTTGGCAGGCAGATTATCCTTGAGTAGTTTGAGGCTAAGTGTCCCGTATTTCGTTATGGCCTGTTCGATGAGTTCCTGTTTTTCTTCCGTCACAAATTCGCGGATATTTAACTCGCCGGTTCTTACAAAAGAACTAAGATGTGTTTCAACAGTCGTTACCGCTAATTGGCGTATCGATGCGATCTCATCGATGCTGTTTCCCTGCCGGTACAATTCGAGGCTGGTCTGTTGGGTACCTGTTGTTCCCCTTTTATTGCCTGATTCGCGTTTGGGCTTTTTGTGCTGCTTCAGTCCTATTTGCGATTCCACTTTGTGTTCGTTACAGTAATCCTGTACCACCTCGAGAAATGCATTTCCATAGCGCTCGATTTTGTAGGCGCCAAAGCCCGAGATCTTTGAAAGATCTTCTTTCTGCTGCGGTAAATAGGTTGCCAGGTCCAGCAAAGAGCTATCACTGAAGATCAGGTAAGCGGGCACATTTTCTTCGTGAGCTATACGGTTCCGTAGTTTTTTCAATTGCTCAAACAGTGGTTTTTCATAGCTCAGCGGTTGGTATATCTCCGGTTCTTTGGCAATAGTTACCTGTATCGGCGCTGCGAGATATACCGGTTCCTTTTTGAACAATACATCATTGCCTTTATCAGTTATTTTTAAAACAGGATACTCACCACCGCTTTGTTCCAGGTATCCATAATGCATCAGTTCTTTGGTATAATGGATCCATGCCTCTTTGGGTTCTTCCTTTCCAACACCATATACAGACAGCTGTTTGTGTTCAGCCCGTATTTTTTCGCTGTTACTGCCTTTGATTATGTCGACCACATAACGCATACCATAGTTCTGCTTCAGGCGGTAAACAGTGCTGAGTATTTTTTGTGCAACGATGGTGCTGTCCTGTAGTTCCGGTTTATTCAAACAATTATCACAGCCGCCACAATAAGCTGATGACTGTTCACCAAAATAATTCAACAGGTATTGGCGGCGACAGTTGCGGGTTTCGCAAAAACCCACCATCTGGTCGAGTTTTTTTAAGAGTATGGCTGTTTGTTCGGGGTTGTTCTCTATCTGCGCAAAATTCCTCAGCTTCATCACATCACCCCCGCTAAAGAAGAGGATGGCTTCGCTATGCAATCCATCGCGTCCTGCGCGACCTGTTTCCTGGTAGTAGCCTTCAATATTTTTCGGCAGATCAGCATGTATCACAAAGCGCACATTGCTTTTATTGATGCCCATACCAAACGCGATGGTGGCAACCATGATCCGCGTATCATCTTTTAAAAACCTGTCCTGTCGCTCATCCCGGGTGGTTTTATCCAGCCCGGCATGATAGGCTTCCGCGCTATAACCATCAGCAGCCAGATCCGCAGCCAGTGATTCGGTAGATGCCCTGCTCAAACAATAAATGATCCCACTTTCTTCCTTACGCTCTTCGAGATATTCCGTTAATGCTGCGTAGTAATTTCTCTTTGGCTTTACATAATAGTAAATATTGGGCCGGTTAAAACTACTTCCGAATACTTCGCAATCGTCGATATGGAGCTGCGCGATGATATCGTCTTTGGTAAGATCATCAGCGGTTGCAGTCAGTGCAATGATCGGTGTGTTGGGAAAAGTGGATTTCAATTGACTCAGCACGCGATACTCCGGTCTGAAATCGTGTCCCCACTGGCTGATACAATGCGCTTCGTCGATCGCAAAAAGTGACACAGTGATCGTCTGCAGAAAACTAAGGAAAGGAAAATCACCGCCTACCAATCGTTCGGGCGCTACATACAGCAGTTTCAATTCACCCCTGCGTAATAATTCAAAAATGGTTGCCTGTTCAATGCCTGTTTGTGTGCTGTTCAGGTACGCGGCTTTGATACCATTCAATAACAAAGCATCTACCTGGTCTTTCATCAATGCGATCAGGGGACTCACCACGATGGTCACACCCGGCAGGCAAAGCGCAGGTACCTGGTAACACAAACTTTTACCACCACCGGTTGGCATCAGCACCATCGAATCTTTTCCCTCCAGCAGATGCACGATAATAGCTTCCTGGTTATGCCGGAAGTCTTCATATCCAAAAACAGAAGAAAGCACCTCTTTAGGCCTGGCGATGGTTGTCATGGGTGCAAGATAAGGCCGCCGGTTTATCCCGCCTGCGTATTTATACCTGATAAAACGGGAAATTTCCCACTGTATAAACCGCGGTTTTTTTTATTCTTTTACAGTTGCTAATCCTTACCATACACCAAAACCTGCAACATGTCAAGCATCGCATCTTCCAAAGGAAAAGGCTGGCTGAAAGACCTGCCGGATTTCAGGGACCAGAGTCCTGCCAGCACCAAAGTAAACGACAAGCAAAAAGCAAAAGGGATCGATAAATCGGTCAAGGAGATCCTGAAAAAAGTAGATACCGCTGCCGCTAAAAAGAAAACTGCTGCAGTTCCCACCAGCATTGATCTGCGCAAATGGTGTTCCCCGGTAGAGAACCAGGGAAAACTCGGATCATGCACAGCGCATGCAGCCATTGGTTTGTATGAATATTATGAACGAAGGGCTTTTGGAAAACACATCGACGGGTCAAGACTATTCCAATACAAAGCCACCAGGAACTTATTAAAAATGGCGGGCGATGATGGTGCCTATCTCCGTACAGCGATGGCTGCACTTGCTTTATTTGGTGTAGTGCCCGAAAAATACTGGCCTTACCGCGAAGAAAATGTGAATGAAGAACCAACCGCCTTTCTTTATTCCTACGCGAAGAATTTTAAAGCGATCACTTATTATCGATTAGACTGCCCGGGTATTACCAAAGCTGTTCTGCTGAATAATATCAAAGACCATTTGGTAAAAGGATTGCCATTGATCTTTGGATTCACCTGCTATAGTTCGCTCGACCAGGCGGATAGCGGTAAGATCCCTTTCCCCGATGAAAAAGAAAATTCCGATGGCGGTCATGCGGTGATGGCGGTTGGATTCAATGATAAACTGAAGATCGCCAATCCCAATAATCCCGCCGTTGTTACCACCGGCGCCTTCCTGATCCGCAACTCCTGGGGCGAAGGATGGGGTGATGGTGGATACGGATGGCTGCCTTATGATTATGTACTAAGAGGCATTGCCGAAGACTGGTGGACGATGACCAAAGCAGAATGGATTGATACGGGGCAGTTTGGGCTACCCAAAGGGTAGGAATGGGAATATCGAACAAGAACAAGGAATGTCGAATATCGAATGGAATTGAGAACTTCGGAAGTGAAGCAACCTGATTAAACCAGGCACTCGGAAGCCCAATTCTAAATTCCTAATTCCGATCGATATTCGACATTCCTTGTTCCTTGTTCGATATTCACCAAGATTCTCTAGGCCGTTTTTCTTACTAAAGACAGTCTGATCCTCTTTGGCAGCGGCGTTGCATTTTCTGTTGGGAAATCATCTTCGTGTAATTCTATTCTCCTGGTAATATCATTCAGCGAAGTAAGTCTTTGCACGGTGTAGGGAATGGTATCTAACCCGGAAACAAACTTCAGTATGTAATTATAGATCCCGATCAGGTTACCCGCCAATACGGTTGTTCCGATAACTGAATGCGTAAGCAGTAAGGAAATACCGATCACCAGCATCACCAGTAATTCCATGATGCCAAAGTTCCATGCTTCCTGGTCGCTGATGCGTACCTGCCAGTGACGCAGGTTATTGAAATGACTGGTAATGGATTTTCTGTCTCCCGATGAAATAATGTCTACCTGTTTTTCCAGCTCATCATTCTTATACCGGTTGAGCTGTTTCATCCGTTTCCCATAAAAATAACTGAGGAACATTACCGGCACCAGGATCGACAAACAAAGCAATACCACCGAACGGTCGTAGAAATACAACAATACCAGCGATCCTAAAATATTGTATACCGCCTCGATGATGTACACCAGATCGAATTCGAGAAAATCCACAAACTCCCTCGCGAGTGTTGAATGCGCGCTCAGTCGTGATACATCTGTTTTTTCAATACGCCGGGATAAAAATTTGCTGACAAGCGATGTATAGATCGCAGAATAAGTGCGTGTATCATACCGGTGACGCACCGTACCTATCACCAGCCAGGCAAGATGCACAGCGGAAAGCCAGATCAATCCCTGGTAGCTGCCTTTTACCAAACCATTCACTGCTTCACCCAAAAACCAGGGCCGCATCAGGGCGCCCAGCATTTCCAGGGAAAATAAAATATAGGTCAGCACCAGTTGCGTGCGGTGCTGTTTCATCAGTTTCTTCAGAATCTCAAAACGCGACATGAATCCTCCTTCACTTTTGTGCATACCGGTAGCGGCGGCAATGCCGAACACAGTTGCGTACTACAAACGTCTGCTACTTAGATGGGAAGTAAGTTTGACTTTGTAAACGGTCCAATGTTTAAGACTGGGTCTTATTTTCTCTTGCGGTCACCGAATTTCCCGGTATGCCCTTGATCAGGCCCTGGCAATTGGCTGCACCACAGCGGCATTCAAAGGGCTCCATCCGGTCATCCAGAAAGGATGCATAGTTGAGGGTTAGTTCCTGGCCGGGTAAAATGAGGCGCGTTGCCACCACATTCAGGCCATCATAAGCAGTATTGGGTTCGCAGCTATGGTTTTGGGGAGCCCATGCCGACGGATCATTATCCCACAGCAAAAATACTTCATTGCTCAGCGGATATGCGTAACGGCGGAAGATTTCTTTCTCATTTTCGTCCCAGTTTTTTTCCACATGGCGGCGGGTAACCAAGCGCTGGGACCTGCCTTCTCCATTGAATATCAATTCATTTGGAGATATTTGCCGGGTAGCGTAGATACCGTAGCCGGCAATCGCATTTCCCTTAATGATATATTTTTTCTGAATATGTTGATGCCTGGCGATGCCTTCGGCGATGATATGCCGGAGGAAACCAGACTGGCCGATACCATCGTATTTGAGGATATAATCGGCCGAGCCTTCAAAGCCATCCTTATAAAAGACAGAACAGGTAAAATTGATCTCGAGAAAGAACAACTCGCCCTTATCATTCATCCGGAAATCAAGCCGGGCATAGCCGGTTCCGTTAAATCCTTTGAAGATGCGTGCAGCTGCCTCCCGTAATTTTTGTTCGATGATCGGATCAGTAACGGGAATATTGGCTTCGGGATGAAGTTCGGATGTTTTTAGTGCATAGGTTTTAAAAGCAAACCCCTCGGGGAAGATAAACTCCACCGGTTTGAATGTGGTGGCAGTTTTCCCATCCGCATTCGCGGCGATGAGTATGGTGAACTCGCGGCCTTCGATGTATTCTTCGGCTAACAGTTGCGGGTACTCGTCTATCAATGAGCTCACTTTCTGTTGCAGTTCTTCTTTATTACGCACAAGCGAATGCTGGTCGATGCCCAGGCTATCTCCTGCTTTGGCAGGTTTGATAAATAAGGGAAACTGAAGTTGTGCTGTTGCGGTATCTACATCCCCGTTCTTTTCGATCAATACATACGCCGGTGTTTTCACCCCTTCGCAATACGCCACGTATTTCATCAGTTCTTTGGTGGGATCATAGAGCAAGGTGGTTGGGCCAGTGAACGGCATTTCGAGCAACTCCAATGTATAGATCACGTCAATTGATGGCACTTCCCATTCGAGATAACCTTCGCAGAGGTTAACAAATACATCATACCCGGCATGCTGTAATGCTTTGAGCTGTTTGTACGTGGTGAGCTTGTTCAACTGTACATGATCAACCTGCGCTCCGGGTAATAGCGCGGTAAGATCGCGGGGCGGATCGTAGTATTGGTAATCGACAGCAGTAGTGGAATAATCGGGTTGTAGTACGCAGACTTTCATTTTATCTTTTTTCTCGCCCTTCCGGCAGACAGTGGCACAACGGTGGCGCCCGCGGATTCGTTCATCATAACTGGTTGCGGTATCTTTCTTCTGAAGGCATCGTTGATGATCTCCATCACCAATCCGGTAAAGCTGGCCTTGCTTACACGCAGTATGGCACCGATAGAAGTATAATCTTCGTCCTCACTCAACCCACATTGTGCATTTACCTCCAGTACCAGCAATTCACCGGTCTGCTGGTCCATGCGGAGATCAACACGCGTATAGCCGGTTCCTTTTACGGCAATATATGCATCAAGGCTTAGCTGTTTGATCTTTTCACAGAGTGCTGTATCAGCCGGTAATTCGTACTCATAAAAATTTTCTTCTCCCGGCATCGGTGTTTCTTCTTCATAGATCTCCCATAAACGGTCGAAAGAAAGAAAGCGTTCATGATCGGGAAGGGAAGGATGAAACACGCGTTCTACCGGTTCGTACACTTTGCATTCATCGGGATGTTTATAAGAGCCCACTATGAGTACCGTGAATTCTCTCCCTTTGATAAATGATTCTGCGATGATGCCATCAGCGGCAAGATTCCATCCGCGGTAGCCATCAAACATGCGTTGTACCTGTTGATGCAGTTCTTCTGTATCGTTTACAACATTCTTGGTGCCTACACCCATACTGCCACCGGATACAGCTGGTTTCACGATCAACGGGCTGCCCAGCTTTTGTACAACAGCGCTGATATCCTGTTCACGCGAAAGAATGGTTTCCCATGCAGCATTGGGCACTCCTGCTGCATCAAAAGCACGCTTCATCGGGATCTTGGAAGTGGTAACATGGTAGAAATATTCATCCGAACCGGTATATACCAGCCCGTTTTCTTCCAGGTATTTTACTACGGAAATGCCGGGAGCGCCATTCACTTCATCACCATCGCAAAGATTCAAAACCAGTGGAACAACAAGGCCCGCTTTTTTTTCGGCGAGGATCGTATCAATAACCGTTGTATAGCTATCCAGGGTGACTTCCTGCCATACCCATTCAATACTGAGTTCGTTAAAAACGCGTGTGTATTCGGCAATACTTTGAGAGAAATCGTAGTAATAATCAATATTGGCATCCTCACTTACAATTGATGGCGCCAATACCCATACTTTGAGCCGGTCAACTGGGACCGCAGCAATAAATGCGGGGGCAGGATCCATGAAAATTATTGAGCAGTTCGGTTATTGATCTTTAGCTGGATGAACTGTGTGAGGCGATAACGCATCGCTTCCTCGTCTGTCAGATGTGCTGCGCCTTTTATCCGGTGCAGACATTGTGCTGTGCCGCAGAAACAATCAAATGGCTGCGCCATATCCCACTCTGTAGAAGGATAAAAAAACAGCAGCTCATCACCCGGTTGTATTTCTTTCAATGCCACCAGCTGCATGGCGGTGGTATCAAAGAAAACATTAGGGCTGCAACTGTGGTTGATGTACTGCAGGAATTCCGGTTTGAGTGTGATGTGTTCATCATCGCCCGTTTGTACGGTCAGGTAATTGGGCGTATCGAGAACCTTGTCTGAACCAAAATCACAGATCACTTCGCCCGCATCAAAAAAAGATGATGCGTGGAGTGATTTCTCGCCGGTATTGTTGTTTTGCATGATGTCGGCAAAGCCATGCTTGCTCAACATTGCATAGGCGGAAATGACAGCGGTTATCATGACTAACAATTAATGGGTTGTAATTGGTTTTAAATTTCAATAAAATAAACAGGCTTATAAAATCAACAGCCATATAATACTCCACATTTGAGGGGCAACTTATTAACACCAGGGAGTAGGGAAAATTGAATATTGAACAGGGAATGTTGAAGGAATTAGGAATTAGGAATTGGGAATTGGATCTATTTACTCCCAATTCCCAATTCCTAATTCCAAATTCCATCCGCTATTCGACATTCCCTGTTCAATATTCGATATTCCCTTCCTTTTGGAATAGCGCATTTCCTGTTTGGTGTAATACCTTTTCATTCGCTTGCCGGGATATGCGGAGAAATGTACTTTACATGGTATCGGGTAGCAATTGTACCCGGTGTTTAAATACCGCCTATGGAGAACAGAACGATCAGGCTATTGATAGCCGATGACCATGATGTATTTCGTTCGGGTTTGCGGATGCTGTTATCGCAATTCAAGCATGTATCGGTAGTGGGTGAGGCAAGTAATGGCCAGGAACTGGTAAGAAGGTGCGCCGAACTGCTGCCCGATGTGGTGATGACCGACCTGATGATGCCGGTAATGGATGGCATCAGCGCTACGCGTGAACTGCTGCGCCGTAAATATGGTTGCCGGGTGATTATTTTTTCGGCCTATGGAAGAGAAGAAGCGATCCTGCAAACACTCGAAGCCGGCGCATTGGGTTATTTATTGAAGACAGCTGAAAGCGCAGAGATCTCTGAAGCGATCAGCACCGTGTACCATAACAAACCCTATTTCTGCAGAGAGATCACGGAAAGACTCACCGAGATCGTTTCCCGCAACTACCAGTCGCCCCTGCGAATGAGTATCAGTTTTACCGACCGGGAAAAAGAGATCATTAAACTGATCTGCAGTGAATGTACCAGCAAAGAGATCGCCTACAGCCTTCATCTCAGCAAGCGAACGGTGGAAGGACACCGTACCCGTATCATGGACAAGATCGGGGCACGCAGTATTGCAGGGATTATTACTTATGCGGTGGAGAAGGGAATGAATCATTAATGACGTAACTGTGCGTCATGTCCCATGGCCTGAATAATACAGCCGCAGATTCGCAGCGTACAGGAAAATAATCTGCGAATCTGCGGCCCGAAAATAGCTGGTAAAAAAAATTACTTAGCCAATATCGCCCCGGCCTGCTCATTAACGGCGTTAACGATGGCGGATTTGAATAATGAAACAGCAAAAGGCACCTGGCCCCGCACTTCTACCAAAGAGGAAGTAACGGTAATCGTACCTGAAATAGGAAAGCCCTTTGCATTGAACCGGAAATGGCCGGTATTGCCTTCCCAATGCTCAGTAAGGTCTTCTATGCTTCCGGCCGCTTTTTGGCTGGTTTTTTCCAGTAATTGTTTAACTCTTTGCAACGCTTCATCACGCGTAAGCTGGTGTGGAATGTCGATATCAAGTGTTGGCATACATATTAATGCCCAACAATCATGCCGCATGTATGGTTTGGTTATTTTTGTCAGGCATGGAGACCTTTGCAGATCGTGTCATACAATTTAATAACCGGCTAGCGTTCAAGGGCCAACTGCCTCCTGGCATCCGTATCATGAATCCTTTCAGGGAAGATCGCCAGGTAAAAGCGCTGGCAGCCGCTTTCTATCAGAAATTCTACAACGACCGGCAAAAACGGCATATCATCCTTGGTATCAATCCCGGTCGTTTTGGCGGAGGCATCACCGGAATTCCGTTTACCGATCCCAAAAGACTGGTAGAAAAATGTGGCATCGATTATCATGGCAAACCTGCGCATGAGCCATCTTCTGTTTTTATTTATGAAATGATCGATGCGTTTGGCGGGCCGGAAACTTTTTATGAAAAATTCTATATCAATTCCATTTGTCCATTGGGATTTGTTGCGCAGAAAGCAGATGGAAAGGAAGTGAACTACAATTATTATGATAGTACACAATTGATGGCCGCAGTAGCCGGTTTTATCGATGAAAATATCCGCAAACAGATTGCATTGGGTGTGAATACAGACCTTGTATTTTGTTTTGGCACCGGAAAGAATGAAAAATTTCTCCGTGCGCTGAACGAAGAAAAACAATATTTCAAAAAGATCATTGCCTTAGAACACCCGCGGTTCATCATGCAATACCAGTCGAAAAATAAAGAGAAGTATATCGATAAATACCTGGCAGCTTTTAACAGCATCGATTAAACAAAAAAGCAAGACCGGCTAAAACACCGTCTTGCTTTTTCAATATCATCCGGGAATCACTAATTCCTAATTCCCAATTCCTAATTACTGCTTATCATACACGGCCTTATTGCTAAAATCTCCCTGCGGGCTGCTGATACTGGTTGCCACAGTTAAGGTTTTTCCATCGGCGGAAATACTCCACGCCTGGTCAACTTTAACTTCAAAACTCTGGCCATTGAATTCGCCGCTTACAACGTTTGCGATGGTAAGGGACTGTTCATCCGCGGCCCATTTGAGTGTTGATTTCTTTTTTGAACCAGGGAACCCACCGGGTCCTTCTACTTCTTTACCGGCTGTCAGGTTATCGGTAGCTGTAACTTCTTCTCCCTGAAAATTAGTGGTAGTGGTAGTAACTGCCACGGTGCCATCTGCTTTCTGATCAACCACGATCTTACTGGCTGCACCGCGGGCGCCAAACTGGCCCAGTTCGCTTTTCCCCTCGTTCAGTTTCCATGTGCCGGAAAAATTAGCGGGCGCTGTGCGGAAAGAAAAAAGTGCCGCAGCAACAACCACAAGCGACAAAA
>Ga0247757_10001947_pt1 | contig 11946 bp, 9 predicted proteins | sample UWRJL126311R4_FD_180929 | JGI IMG/M metagenome (GOLD analysis project Ga0247757, IMG submission 180929) | Plant litter microbial communities from Arlington Agricultural Research Station in Wisconsin, United States - UWRJ-L126-311R-4 | ecosystem: Environmental > Terrestrial > Plant litter >...
CTACATCGCCAGTCGCGGGGTAGTAGTCCGCAAGGCACATGACGTGGCCGGTTTCATGGTTGATCAACTTGAAGCCCCACTTCGCATACGAGTCATAACCCACCGTGACGGCTTTTGGTGCCACAAAGGTCCCGTTGCGCGTTTTAACCTGGCCCATGAACGTTGGAGAGTAGGTTATCGCAGGGGCATTGCGGGTTGCGACGACGTACAAGACGTCGACGGGGGACAGAGTCATCCCAGAAGACTCGGTGAAGGCGGCGAGCGCATCTTGGATGTATGCTTCGTGCTGTTCGTAGGTTATTCCGCGGTTCCATGCATATTCCGTCGCGTTCATCGGCATGCGGTAGAATCTCGTCGTGTCGGCTGCCACGTTCATGGAGAGCTTGCCGTAGGAGGACGTCTCGTACCAGTCGTTAGCACCTGGAAAGAAGAAGTCGTATAAGCCATTAGTGGTGTCGTTCCCAGCAGGCTGGTCCTCGAAATCAACGAAGATGGCCGCGGCCTTGATGGTGCCGGTTCCAGACACGCAGGCAAGGTAGTCGGGAAAACCGTGACCGACGCTCAGGTAGACATCTGGAGATGTGGGGAGCCGACACGCAGATGGGTCATTCCTTGGCTTTACATCCGTCCTGGGAAGAGCGGGCGGGAGAGAAACTGCGACAGGCGACATGGCCAGGGCCACGAACCCGACGCAGAGGATGTGATTTTGCGGCATGGCAGGTGTGCGTGCAGACTGGACCTGCGACTTCAGGATATATATTCGACATGCCGCCGCTCGGCATGTGTTGGCCCGGTCGATGTTTCGAAGGCCGATCGTAGACGAGGGTTGTGCAAAGTGTTGATGCGAGGGGCATGCGTCGGCCACATCGACCGGTCCATCTGTAGGTGCCTTATCTTAGATATCGGATCTTATGCCAAGTCGAGCGATCTGACAGGGTTGCAGTTCAGTGTTATCCCTTCGCGTTGCTACTGTGTATGTGGCTAAATATGCACCGGTTGTAATTAGCGTGCAACGAGTTTGCACTTTTGGACGAAAGAAATGGCTTCGTAATAGGGGCGGACTTGTGGCGCGCGCAAACATTGGGTTGAATTTGATGTCGCTACAGTCCCTCCACTTGTTTAATCACTATTCGCGCCCCTCGACAAGCTTCGATTCCGACCACACCAGACTCTGTATAGTAAATCTAGTGACTCAGGCTAACTCGTAGACCGTTTAGTAGCTGTTGTTTGCAATAAGCTTCCAGGGGTCGAGGAATAGCTGTACGCAACTCGATTAGGCTCCATACCCAGTTTGTCTTGTACGAAACCCATGCGCAGTGAGCATCCATCGTTACAACATCGCTACAATATCACATCATGTTAAATCAAAAAGTTCTAATACTTGGCTGCGGTGCTGTCAGTTTGTTGCAGGGCTACTATCTAAATGCAGGCGCAGATGTCACTTACCCAGTGCGCTCTGGACGCAAATTAACTGCTGCTAGCCCTAAACATCTCTCGACAGAGTGCAGATTACTATATGTTGTACGTCATTATTGGTTTGGGCATAAAAGAATACGCCGCCCGCACCATGTGCACCCACGCGCCTGTTTTCCGCAGTTAGTACGCTAGCGCACCAGCCCACAACTCAAAACTCGGTACCGGAGACGCCGGAGAAGAATCTGGTGGCCAGTCCCGGCTTACTATTCGCGTACATAGTACCTAGGGTTGGATTGACTGCGTTTAATATTCAGCCTTAGCTCGCCACAAAACTTGTAGCTATCTACGGAGGAAGACGAGCGATCTCCTTTCATAGAGTCTAGATAGGCCATCCATCCAATTTTTAGGTAGTAATAGGCATAAGCTCTCGTATCAGCGACGAGGAGCTAGCATGGATCAACAAACGACCCTTAAACATGATGTTGAGCCGGGTCGTTTGTTACGTTCACCAAAACCGAAATATTATTTCGAATATCACCTCCGTAGCTCTGATAAGATGGCAATTTAAAATGCACTGGAGCAGCTAACACCACTAACGGAAACTGGAAACTAGCTGGGACCTCCGCCAGTGACTGGGATCCGTACAACTCGAGAGTCGCCGGGCCTCTTTGCTCATGCCCACTACGTTGCACTTCTCGCTTATATCTTCTCTGGCGAAAGAAGAAATAAGGTCTAACCAAACAGGCACCAGAGATAGTAGTAGTGCTACTTGACAACCCGCCGCTATTATTCTTGCCTTCCGTTGTAGACAATGTTGGTGTTGCTGAAACTGTCGATGATGTTATCGAATCTATTACAGTAGAGCTTGTTGTACATATAGACCGAACCTCGGTACTAATTGCAGAGAAAACTGACATCGGTATCACGAAAAGTATTGCAAGCGCCGAGGACGCTGAAGCGTTAAAGAGCTCAATCGTTGGATCACTGCAATTCGGATTGCCATCGCCAGTCTCACCATAACAAGTCTAGAGTCCGGGCCCAGAAAGGAATGTAACGTCCGGCCTCTCGTAGTCGGCTGTTTATTACTGGTTATTACTGGTTAGTGATCATAGCTCCGTTTTTAAGGGAGGCTAGAAAACATAAGTAATTTGGACACCCTTTGCCTTCTCCTGTGCTAGTCGTACACCCCGCGATGTAGTATCCGCTCGCGAGCTGCTGTGAATGTGTGAATTTATATAGTCGTTCTGAGAGATATTGGTCACCCGAGACTCAGCACGAGATATTGGGGGTTGTGGAGTTGACGTTTCCACATGGATCTCCCTAGGGGGCTGGACCAAAGTTCTTCGATCGATAATAGGTAATGCTCATACTAACAGCAGAGTACTGTCCAGTGAGAAGCTTTATGTTAACAAGGCTGCGAAATAGGTTATATTATAAAGTAAAAATAGTTGCATAGCTGCATAGGTGGCTCGGACTAAGATTGCCGATTGGTTCGAGTATTTAGGTCTTTATGCGCAAGGGAAACCAGCTCGCCATATCGAGCGCTGGCAATGTTTACTGTAATGCGCATTTGGAACCGAGGTCCCTTTTTGAGTCCCCAGGTAGAAATACCACTCTCCCCTTCCTCCTTTTTTAAGTACTATCAAAGATTGCCCTTAGGTGCAACCATCAGGCCTAAGCGATAGAGGCAATGGAGGTCGTCGGAATTAAGACCAACATAGAGGCCGTCTCGAGCGATGGTCGTTGTAGTAATGATGACTTCACTAGTACCGAGGCAGAACGCAACCGCCTGGCTGCAGGTTTGCCGTCTACAACATAGAACACATATCGGGCACTTAATAGTCTTCAAAGCTTTATATGTCCATTGAAAGAACTAGGAAAATTGGCAATTTGAATTCAGTATGCCGTTTTTTCAGCACGTAATCTCGGCTTTTTATGCGTTGGGAAAGCTGCATCGCTAGCTAAATGCGTGGACCCGAAAACATGCTATAGGAATAACACCTCTTGCTCAAAGCTGTCCACCAAATGTATGTACCTAGTGAAACTCGAGGATAATTCAGCTTCTTCGACAAAACTGCTTTGATAAGCTGATCCTCAGCCCTTTATTAGATTGCTTGCTCTATATCTGTTTGCGGCATTAAGTGCCCTGTGTGCATTTGCAACCGTGCATCTACTCTACCATAAGCCCGGATATTCTCTCCCGTCTATCTTTAACCGTCTATTCCTTTTCATTCACTACGATATAGATCTCTACCTTCTGTGATATCAAAACATTCTATAGCCGCTATTTTGACGTAGCCGTCGTTCATGATGTCGAGGGGCAACTTTGTTTCCGCTCGTATACGCACAACTTCGAAAAAACACGCACAATGCTTTGGCTAAAAATAACAAGGTTCTCTTCCTAAATATACACGCATATTCATATCCTAACTAGCATTTTATCGTCCTGTTTGTTCCGTGCCAGGTGCTTCAGATAATCGTGTTTCTTTTAGGCCGAGTACTTTATGATATTTGTGAACCCGGGTCCAGTATGCAGTGCGAAGCAAACAACAACACTATGTTGTAAAGACATCAAGACGAACACAAGACTATTGTATATGCCGCCAGTGACCCCCTCGGCATGGCCACCAATTCACTGGAAATACCTTGACCGATGAACCGCAGTCTTCGATATTATTCCGGTCAAGACTACTTGCCACCAAATAATTTGAGCAAGACGACTAACTCATACTCTGCTTTCTTGGTTGCATCCGCTCCGGCCAGTTGTCTTGGGGATAGATCCTAACCTACTACATCCGGAATTGCATCAATACACGCTTGCATAGCCAGCTAAAACGAGGCTATCAGCAATCTTAATGGCGCGTATCTGGGAAAAAAGATGGGCTTGTTTGGATTACTTGGACTGAATAAGCCAGCATATGATCACTGTATGGCCTGAGGAAGCATCTGGAGTCCGAAAATAGAGAATCAGGCAACCACTTCAAAAGGAGAGCTAGCCAGGGCTTTAGCTTACTGGAAGTAAAGTGTTTAACTCGTAAGGTAGAGCCTCATAGGTCTCATCAATGAGATCTATGATTCAGAGCCGCCTCGTCATTCCAGTTTCCGCGGCCACCCGGATCACGGCATCGCGGTCATCATGATACCACTTTTTAGCGCATGTGGTTGACAGGGATACATTTCATGCTGTCCCTCTTGCCTCGCGGATGAAAGTAGAGCTGGAGAGTCCCATTGACAGAGAGTGTGCACTTTACCAGCACTAAGCGTGAGATACAAGATGGTAAGCTGTAGCTTGAAAAGTACGGCCGTATAATGATTCACTGCTCAGGATGAGGGAAAGCCAGCGAAGTGTTTCACGCCCGGGTATCAAGGGACGGGAAGAGAGAGCACAGCACCTTGTAGAAAAGGTGGATCTAGAGAATATCGGTGATGATGATATTCTGCGCAAGACTTGTCCATATACTACCCGTTACTATTCCAGTCTTCTATGCTATAATTCTGATATGGCGTCCAAAACACCGCCCAAGGAGTAGTGCAGCGTCATCACCCAAGGCCAGAAGTCGACTACTTGTAATATCAATGAGCATACATGGCTAATACTATGCATAGGATGCAGCATCAAACAGACACGGATTCATCTGAGGGCCAGTTCTTCTCTGGTATTTGTCGCAGGCCCAATCCATCGCCGGGACGAAATAACCCCATCCGTACACGTTAACCCGAAACAACCCCTATCTCATCCATATTATGCACACCTTGCATAGATGTAGGCTCGAATGCCGGTGGCCTTAGGAGCGCGTGCGGTGCGACTCGGGTCGATAGCCTCCACTTGCCGGGCATCTGGGTACCCTTCAACCATGGGTACGGCGCGTAGATTCTGGCGGATGGGGCGCGGCGCCTAGAGTTTGGCTGAACCTCTCGATTGCCATACATTCGTAGAGCTAGATGTGGTATTTCTTTCAGGCTCAGAAACACGCACCCTCATCTTCAGCATCTATTGACCAAGGAGTTATCCTTGCCCGCGGGTTGATCACTGACGATGTCGGTGGCTAGCTGATAGCGCTGCTCATAGCCCCTTGAGGCGGGTTTTGGGCGGGATCGGAAATTGTGTGCGCCTCGGAGTCGGTAGCTGGCCTGTAAATATATGCATTGCTGATAGGCGAGGAGCATGGTGTGGGTATCTTCGCCGCGTGGACAGGCCAGCGGAACATCATCCATCCGATGCTCCGATACCCCACCGCCATGCGCTAAAGAGAATCGCTCCACCGCGCCGGCCTTCCCCAGTCAGCACAACCTTCTCATCCAATACTACATTTCCACACCCGCATCTGGGAAGCCTAGTGCTACTAGTAAACTGTTACAGGCTTTAAATCTGTTAAAATGTAACCCCTCTCGCACCACGGCTACCAATCACCCAGTCCCCCTCCAAAATCCTCCCTCGACGACCCCAAAAACGAAAGCCTCGCGCCTGCTCTCCCTACCTCTCCCAAGAACGTCCACGCCTTCCTTAAATAGCTTTCTAGATTCCTGGAGTAAGCTCAGGTCGCTATACTCATACACTGGGTTCAGCAGCGCCCTCCTCGATACACCGGCCCAAGGTGCGTCTTTTCAAAATAGTGCTCTGTCGAGACTGCTATCGGGAAAGATCCGTCCGTTATAGGTCCGCCGCTGCTGTCGTATATGGATGAGGAGCTGTGTAGGATCAATAGCATTTAGGTAAAGTTCGCCTATATCATAGCGACGAGTTCGCTATGAGGGGCTATTCTTGGCAATTAAGCAATTTTCCAGTTATTAGTTCCTATCTCTTCGCCATTCCTTACAGTAATTACAATTAGGAATCCTTTAGACGTTTCCGTATGGCAATCTAGTAGGCAAGATAGGCCGCGGGACGGTTCTAAGTTTAGGATGTTGGAGAAGATATCAGCTTATTTTCAGGTTGTGGCTGTTTGCATGCTACTCCCTTCTACGCTTGAGAGGCGACGTCTTAATCTTTCGCCTTGGCAAGTTATTTCACGAAATCTTCCCCGCGCAGCTTGTGCTGTTATCCCTTGTCTTCGCTATTATAAGGGGAGGGTCTAAGGTCATCTCTGCCTTCCATTCGCCCTACCGGAAACACTAGGAAAATCGAGTCCTACAGACGGAGCGAGCGAAGAAAGGGCTGATATCCCACATCGTACGTCATCATGGTGATCCCACCTACCTTACAATTACCCACACTTCTATATCTAGGTTGTAGTACGCATCGAATCCTGGATATAGATTTTTAATACCCAGTTACTGCTTATCATCTTCTTCATTATTACTAAGACGTAACTGTAATAACTAACATATCTACTGGAAAACAGTAAGCTCCGAGAAGCTACATTCTAAAACCTACACCTCTAGCGCCATCTACCATACCTCTGCCAACATTTAGTAAGAGAAATAGAGAGCGATCTTCATAGCGTCTCACAGCGCGGCCTGGCCTAACTCCTAGCCATCCCGCGAAGGTCACCAGTCTTATGCATTCCCGCGTGCATCCGAATTCCAGCCATAATTTTACCACACAAAATTTTCACTAGGCCCTTGAAGATGGGGCGTAAACGTTGGGTAATCCTTCAACATAAACATTCCCTAAGTACTGTAGAATCGTTGAGCGCCAATCGGGTAAGCCTAACTCGCAGTCACTCCCTAGCACGTCATAACCTCTGCACGTAGCACGCGATAAATCTCAATAAGTATAAAGATTGGTATCAGCCTCGGTGTCCGAGGGCATACGAAGCTGTGTCCTGATGCCAAGCCGTCACATCACGTGACAGAATGTGTTGGCAAACGGAGATATTGCGAAGTTTTGAATGGGCAGATGGATGAATAGGTAGGAGTGCTGTATAAAGAGATGGGATTATGGGGATCTTGCTACCGCCATTCTCTAATCCAGTATAACCAGGCCAAAGGCACCCCTGTCTATAACGATGTTACGCTTTAGCTTAGAAGAAACCCTTACCAGCTAGAGTGCGGCTTGGCTTCCTAGAACAAACCCCTGAGAAGGCCTCTAATAGCCTCAAATCTTCACACCAACTATCTTCACCTCGTGATTAATCTTCTAGGTTTCCCCTCCTAATTAAGCATTCCCTTTCATTGTACCTTAGGAATGAGGAGTATGAATGGGTAAGTGGCATAACACGCTAAGTTCTTGCTCAAAATACAACAATGAATACTAGATCTGGTGGTTTGCGCGAGTGGCCTTATCAAGAACCAAGTTTTTCTTTAGGGTTTAGCGTATGAAAGGGATTCGCATCCCAGCTTGCCAGTTTTCATTTACCTTCTTGCACACACTAATCCCCTATTTTACGAGCAGTAACAACCTAATTAAGCTGTAGCATTTTATTGTTCTTAGACATGGGTAAGAGCTCTCCCGCGCTTCCCACAGTCTCGTATTACTTATCTGCGACGCGCCGTAATGGTTCGACCTTTATCTCATGACTTTATACGAGGACTATCTCACCCACCGCTAAAATCTCACGTATCTCTATCTAAGCCAATCAAACAAGTGTCCTAAACCGCTAGCAAACATCAATGAATATTCTCAACAAATTTTCAAGGATTTCAACAGAAGTTAGTGCTTCCTTCTATATTCAACCAAAAATGTTCCTTCATTCGTTCAAGCTTACTTGCTTTACTTTGCATTGACTCGAGGTGTTTGATCAAATCAATCTTTCTATTTAGCTCGGCCTATAGCAATATTACTCTACTGGTGAGTCGAGTGTTGGTAGAGCCGAGTACGCCCCATCTTCCGCCCGACGCGACCTCGTGGCACAGACCGAGCGTTCCGACCGTGTTGTTTTTCGCCCTTCGGATCAGCCCGGTACAATTCTGTACTAAAGAGCTTTGAAGGATATACTTATTAATATTCCAATTCATGGAGATCGTTGATGCACCGTCAGCCAGATTCGCAAGCACCAACTTCAGTTTGTTTCAATTCAACTTGAAAGATGGTAGAACCTATTGCCGTCATTGGCTTGGATGCCAAGCTACCATGCGACGGAGACAGCGTTGAGAAGTTCTTTGAGTTCCTGGTTGCTGGAAGATCTGCTAGAAAGCCTATTCCAAAGGAGCGGTACAACACAGGTGCTTTCTCGCACCCCGACAAGCATAGAGATGGAGTCGTACGAGATACACATTTTTCTATACTATGAGACAGAGTTGGCTAACGAGATTTCAGATTTGTGGGGAAGACGCACACTTTATACAAGCCAACCTCAAGGCTTTCGATGCACCCTTCTTCTCCATGACACCTGCCGAGGCCGCATGCTTGGATCCGCAGCAGCGGTTGCTGCTCGAATGTGCTTACACGGCCATGGAAAATGCAGGCTACAGCATGGCCGATATGAAAGGATCATCCACAGGCGTGTATACGGGAGCATTCTTCTGGGACTATCGTGATATTATGATGAAGGATGTCGATGCCTCACTGACGTACACGGCGTGCGGAACAATTGCGAGTACACTGGCCGGGCGTGTCTCATGGTTTTATGACCTCAGGGGGCCTGCTTTTGTCATCGATACTGCTTGTTCGAGTAGTATGGTAGCTATCCACCAGGCGGTTGTCGGTCTGAAATCACGTGATTGTGATATGGTATGCATCATCTGGTTCGAGGAACGCCTCATTTCTATTCTGACAAAACTCTTCGTTAGGCACTTGCGTGCGGAACCAATTTGATTCTCACTCCGGAAACGGGCCTGGTATTAAACGCCATTGGTGTTTTGAACCCGGCAGGTGCCTCTTATAGTTTCGATAAGAAAGCAAACGGATACGGAAGAAGTGAGGGTATTGCGGCTGTCGTCCTCAAGAGGCTGTCTGATGCAATACGGGATGGAGATAGTAAGTTTTTGTCTTTTTCTTTCTTCTTGCTCGTGCCTTCTCTTCCCTCTTGGTTCAAACCCAGAGATTGGTAGGATACTAACTTGGCTATTTGGAATAGCTATCCGTGCTGTTATCCGAAACACTGGGTGCAACCATGACGGACACTCCGCTGGTCTTACGGCACCATCAAAGGAGGCTCAGGCTGAGCTCATGCGATCGACGTATGCTCAAGCCCAGCTTGATCCTTCAGAGACACGGTTTTTTGAATCCCACGGAACCGGAACTAACGTAGGTGACCCTATTGAAGCCGGTGCTATTAGTGAGATGTTCACTCCGTACCGTTCGGCAGAAGAGCCTCTTCACGTTGGCGCTCTCAAAAGCAATATTGGACACTCTGAAGGAAACTCTGGTATTGCTTCGTTCATAAAAGGCGTACTATGCGTAGAAAAAGGCATTATTCCAGCAAATGCATGGTTCGAGGAGAAGAACCCTCAGATTTTGGATGAGTGGCATCTGCATTTCCCGACCACTGCAATGACTTGGCCCAGGACCACCTCAGGGGTTCGCCGAATCTCTATCAATTCCTTTGGAGTTTCGGGAACTAATGCCCATGTTATTCTTGATGATGCTCTTCATTTTCTGAAACAGCACAACTACGTAGCGCCTCATCGAACTGTCGAAGTCCCTCGACTACCAAGCCGTAAGTCTGCGCCAGCGTCCAGCTATTGACACCTGTTAATGCATAAGCTAATGAGGAATCCTCTCCAGCCAACCAAATACTTCCTGCGATCAACGGAACTGAGTATTCCCCACAGCTATTTGTGCTAAGTAGCCAAGATCAAGATGGCATTTCCAGACTTTGCGATTCATATAAGGCATACTTGCCATCTATGAGTGATCCCCTTTACGATCTAAGCTACACATTGGCGAATAAGAGGTCCAGACTAACATGGCGCGCAGCCATTGTCGCCAGTTCAGCAAAGGAACTAGAAGATACATTATCGAAAGGTCAACAAGCTACCCGTGCTGCTACTGAGCCCGGTCTCGGGTTCGTGTTCACTGGCCAGGGAGCGCAGTGGGCTCAAATGGGAAGAGGACTCATGCACTATCCACCCTACCGACAAAGCCTCGAAAGTGCTGATGTGTATCTTAGAAAAATAGGATGCGAATGGTCTGTGATAGGTGAGTTTATCTCCAATTCCCAGTATTAGATGACATCGGCAATATCACCAGCTGACTTGTCTTGATGATAGACGAAATTTCAAAGGCTGCCGATTCTTCTCAAGTCAGGGACGCCGAATTCTCGCAAACCCTATGTACAGCTTTGCAAGTGGCTCTGGTCGACCTGCTCGCTAATTGGGGGGTTGTGTTTCATGCTACTGCTGGTCATTCTTCTGGTGAAATAGCGGCCGCCTATTCTGCGGGCGCTATTTCGCAAGAGTGTGCTTGGAGGATTGCATATTGGCGTGGTGAGTGAACCTACATTATAATAGACAAATAACGCTAGCTAACAGCGCTTCATTATTACAGGGAAGCTCTCTGCTAAATTAGCTTATTCTCCTGGTCGAACAAAGGGCACCATGGCTGCTGTTGGGTTAGACTTGGAAACGACATGGGAATTTATTGAAAAAGTAAACGCATCTGGATTTGAAAGCATCGGAATGCTCACCGTTGCTTGCATGAATAGTAAGACCAGCCATACTGTAAGTGGAGACGTTGCGCAGGTTGAAGCGTTGGTCAAACTTCTCAACGAGGAAAAAATCTTTGCCCGCAAATTGGAGGTGGAGGTGGCATACCACTCGAGACACCTGGAGCCTATTGCGAAAGAATACACAGAGCGTATAGGGACGATACAACCTGGCTCACCTCCCTCTTCTGAGGTACTGTTCTTCTCATCCGCATATGGGTCGAAAATACAACACTCGATGTTGCGTGAAGCCCGGTACTGGACCAAGAATTTGACATCACCAGTCAGGTTTAACGAATCCATGACAGCCATGTTCAACACCTTGACCGGTGCGAAGGGAGAAGGCAGTCAGTCCAACCTTATCACAGACATTATTGAGATCGGACCACATTCCGCCTTACAAGGTCCATTACGCAACATTATCGACGAGGTTAGAGGTAACGGTGGTGTGAAGTACCATCATTTGCTCAAAAGGGGCGAGCCAGACTTGGAGGTTGCTATGCGGGGGGCCGGATCCTTGTTCACTCGCGGTATCGACGTTGATCTGCTCAAAGTCAACCATGTTGCCAAGGTGAAGCCTTCTATGATAGTCAATCTTCCTCGGTACCCCTTCAATCACTCTCGAGAGTACTGGAACGAAGGTCGACTCAGCAGAAACTTCCGCTACCGTAGATATCCTCGCCATGAGCTGCTCGGGGCGCCCGTGAATGATTGGGACGGAAAGCACGCTGCCGTGTGGCGTAATTGGATTCGTCTTTCGGAGAATCCATGGGTGGAACACCACACCATCTCAGGTTCCGTGCTGTATCCTGCCGCTGGTATGCTCGTCATGGCTATTGAGGGCTGCAGGCAACTTGCTGAGCGTTCAAATCCCGAAAAATCAATCAAGGGAATTCGGTTCCGCGAAGTTTCTTTCCATTCCGCATTACAGGTTCCTGACGACAACAAGGGCATAGAGTCGCACCTATACCTACGACCTGTGAAACAAGCTGCCTTGGAGTCA
>Ga0247757_10001948_pt1 | contig 11941 bp, 7 predicted proteins | sample UWRJL126311R4_FD_180929 | JGI IMG/M metagenome (GOLD analysis project Ga0247757, IMG submission 180929) | Plant litter microbial communities from Arlington Agricultural Research Station in Wisconsin, United States - UWRJ-L126-311R-4 | ecosystem: Environmental > Terrestrial > Plant litter >...
ACCGGCGCGCGCCTACGCTTGCGACCGATCTTGATGACCTCGTTTGCGTTCGTGCTCGGCTGCGTTCCACTGTGGATCGCCACGGGTGCGGGCGCCGCCGCGCGCCGCGTGATGGGCACCGTGGTCATCTCGGGGATGCTCGCCGCCACCTTGCTCGGTATCTTCTTCATCCCGGCCCTGTTCGTGATGGTCGAACGCATCAAAGCTCGTGGCGGCCGCAAATCCACGCCTCCGCCCGCGGCCGAGGCACCCGCGCAAGCTCGTTGAGCGTGAGCTTCCGTGTGATTCGAGCCGGGGCGCTCCGAGGTCGAGCCACGCACCTCACTCCGCGCCACTCGGCCCCACTGCGCGTTCCGCGAACCAGACGAGGTCCTTCGCCTGGGCGCTGATTGAGCGAAGCTCGCGCACGCAGAACCGCGAATTGGTCAATCTTCCGCGCGCGGATGGGGAGCCGGGAGGGCGCGGTTGGGAGCTGCGCTCACCCGACGCGATTGCTGGCGCTGGCTCAGTGGGGGGCGCGGGCACGCTAGACCCAGTTGCGGTTTGCCACGGTGCGTCGCGCTGCCGCGGAGGCTAGCGACGACCGCTGACCCGCAAAGTGCGCCCAACGCGCCCCAGCGGCGCCCATGGATTAGAGTCACCCGCTGCACGCGATCGCGTTTCTCGACGCGTGAGGCGCGATAACCGTCGGCCCGGCGTCGGGTCACGCGTCACTGGGCTCGGTTGTGAAAAATTGATCGAGCCGAGTGGGCTGGCCTCGAATAGGGTATTCTCTACATTCGTCGAAGCGTGATAGGGGGCCATTGGATCTTCCGAGGAGGTGTGGCGTGAGGGTTTCTCTCAAGCTGGGGTCTTGGGTGGGTGTGTTCACGGTTTGCGCGTGCGGCGCCGGAACACCGGACGGGGCTAGTAGGGACCAGGTTTCGGTGCGCCAGGCCGCGCTCGAGCCAGCAGCAGTAGGCCCGGAGATAGGCACTGACGCGCCCGTCTTGAGGCCGTCTTATCTCGGCCACAACCCGGTCATCGCCAGTGATGGCAGCGGGTTTCTCGCGGTGCAAGAGGTCGACTCGCGCATTCGGGCGGTGCGTGTCGATGCCAACGGATCCGTCTTGGACACCACCTGGTTGGATCTCGGCGAGCCGTCCGAATCACAATACTACCCGAGTGTTGCGTTCGGCGGAGGTCACTACTTGGTGTCCTGGTCGGCCTTTGGCGCGCAATCGACGGTGCGCGGCCGCTTCGTGCGGCCCGACGGCAGCTTAGAGGGCTCCGCTGCCTTCAACGTCTCGAGTGGCGAAGGGCTCTATCCGAGCGTTGGTTGGGCCGGCACGCACTTCTTGGTGAGCTGGCTGGCCCTCGGCGGAGGGGGCGACAACGCGGTCAGCGTCGCCGCCTTCGATGCGAACGGCAGTCAGCTTGCAAATTCGGAGCATGCACTGTCGAGCTCCGGCTCGATCGCTTATCCGCGCATCGCGGTTGGCAGCCATCGTGCCCTCGTCACGTGGGAGAAGTACACCCACAGCGACGAAGCGGGTGACGTGGGTCGCATCTACGGTGCGCTCACCGACTTGAGCGGCACCCCCGTCGGCGCTGGAGAATTCGCGCTTTCGACTAGCGCGAGCAGCGAAACCACGGCCAGCGTGGCCGCCGCCGGCTCGCACTTTTTGGCCGTTTGGCAAACGCAAGACGACCCCACCCGGATCTTCGGTTCGTCGATCGACGACAGTGGGACGTTCGATCTCGAGGACGTGACAATCTCGCACTCAGCGCAGACGGTCGGGCTCGCTTCGCTCGCCTTCGATGGCACGAAGTACCTCGTCGCTTGGGCTGATGCGCGCGACGAGGGCTCGGTCTACGGCACCACCGTCTCCACGACCGGCCTCGTGCTGGCGGACACCGACGTCAAACTCGCCATGGGCTCTCCGCAATCAGTGTACGGTTCGGACCGCACCGCGCTCGCGTGGAGCGGCTCGAAGTACCTGCTCAGCTTCTTGGGCTACGGTATCGAAGGCAGCCTGATCGCGTCGGATCTCACGCTCCAAAATGGCAAGATCGCGCTGACCGGGGTGGCGAACTCTCAGAGCTTTCCGCTGCTGACGTGGGATGGCTCGCAGTACGTCGTGTTGTGGACCGACGAACGAGATCCCTAACCAGACCTGAGCGTGCGCGCGGTTCGCATCGGGACGAATGGCCAACTACTCGACCCGAATGGGATCGTGCTCTCCACCGCCGAAGCGCCAGCGTTCAGCGCGTCGCTCGGCTCGACGGGCAACGGTAGCTCGGTTTCTCTTTGGTTCGGCTCAGACGGGGCAAGCCACCGGCGGTCCCTGGCTGCCGACGGCACGCTCGGCGAGATCTCAGCATTTGCCGCATCGCCGCTGTATTCGCCGGCCTCGTTAGCCGGTAGCGGCGCCGGCACGGGTTACCTCGCCGCGTACATGACCGGCGACTCGAGCAACGGCGCGGTCTTTGCGCGCCTGCTCGACGCGGCGGGCAATGGCAGCACGGACTTTCCCGTCGACAGCACGACGGCAAACACGTCGCCGACGGTGTTTACGGCTGCCGGTGGCGGATACTTGTTGAGCTATGCTTCTGGTGGCACGCGCCTCGTCAAGATCAGCGCGACGGGGCAAGTGGGCGCGAGCGTCGAGTTGACGCCGAGCGTGACCATCGTCAATGCGGCCGCGGGCACGGACAAGACGCTCGTGACGTGGACTGATTTCAACGACTCGCAAGTGCGCGCTCGCTTCTTCGCTTCGGACGCGCTCTCGGGTGACACGCTCGTGCTGTCCGAGACCAGCGCCGGCTACACCGCGGCGCTTGCATGGGACGGCTCGAGCTACCAAGCCATTTGGGAGACTCCGGAGCACCGCCTCGACGGCCGCAGCATTGGCGCCGATGGCACCCTCGGCGCCGTGTCGACGCTCGTCGACGAACCCAGTTACGCCCCAGTCTTGGCAAGTAACAAGCAGGGACAGCTGCTCGTCAGCTACACCAAGTACAGTGCGAACTTTCAGAGCCGACGAGTCGTCTCACGGTTGATCGGCGCGCCCGTCCTCAGCGGTGGCGCGGGTGGCGCGGGTGGCGCGGGCGCGGGTAGCGCGGCGGGCGCGGCGGGCAACGGAACTGCGAGCGGCGGAACCGCGAGCGGCGGAACCGCCGGCACCCCGAGTGCCGGATCGGGTGGGGCAAGCGGGGGCACCCCGGGTTCGGGCGTTGGCGGCCGGTCGGGTGGGGGCACCCCAGGCGGTGGTGGCGCGACGCAACCGCCGGTCATCATCAAGTGCAGCGTCAGCAACGCGGGCGAGGGGCGAGCGTCGAACAGCGCCGCGTTTGGCTTTGGTTCATTGCTCGCCGCCGTGGCCAGCGTGTTCGCCCGCAGCAGGGGGCGCACTGGCGTGAACCGCGTGCCGTCCCGAGCGCGAAGCGAGTAGCATCGCCATTACCGCGGGCGAGCGCGAGCACGCGCCGCTGCACACCCAGCTCGCGGGGCGCCACGCGCGTGAGCTGGGGCCGCGCCGCAATGCGCAGCCGGTTCATCCAACCGGCCCCCCAGGTCACCCCCGTCGTGTCGTCAAAAAAGTGGTCGGGGCGGGCGGATTCGAACCGCCGACCCCTTGACCCCCAGTCAAGTGCGCTAACCAGGCTGCGCTACGCCCCGGACCGCCCTTCGCATCGGTATTCCCGACCGGAGGGCTCGCGGAACGTAGTCGTTTCGGCGCTGATTGCAACACGAAAGGGAAGGCCGCGCGCTGTTTGATTTGCGCTAACAAAGTGCGCGGCGCCTCGGGCTCCTTTTGACGATCGCCCAGTAAACATGCGGTTCGCGCCGTCGGGCGCCTCAAAATTCCCTGAAAACGATATTGACATCCGTTTTCAAGAAGGTCATGAGAGCACCTCAACTTGGCGGTTGGGCGCTCCGACCGCAGCGAAGGAACGGCGAATGTCTATCAATGCTCGAACAGTTTGCGCGTGCTTGGCGATCGCCACGGCGATGGTCGCTTGCGGTTCGGATGACGACTCATCCGGCGGGACGGGTGGCGCAGGCGGCAAAGCCGGTTCATCCGGCGTGGGCGACGCGGGTTCCGGTGGTGATGCCGGCGCAAGCGGTGCGACTGACGCGGTGAGCCGCGTGGACGTGGTCAAGACCTACGCGGAGAACCTGGCTGCCGGCTACAACGACGCCGTGCAAGACGAGAAAGACTTCAAGGAAGTCGTCGAAGCGTTCTTGGACAAGCCCACCGAAGACAACCTGACCAGCGCGCGCTCCGCTTGGCTCGCCTCTCGGGCTCACTACATGCTGACCGAAGGCGCTCGCTTTTACGACGGGCCGATCGACGTCGATCCACCGAACAACGAGGGGCTCGTGAACTCCTGGCCGCTCGACGAAGCGTACATCGACTACACGACCACGCTCGCCGCGAACGGCGATCCGGAGATCGACGACAGCGTGGGCATCATCAACCAGCCTGAGCTGCTCGCGACAATCACGGCCGAAGGGCTGGACGAGCTGAACGCCCAGGGCGGTGACGAGAACATCTCCGCCGGTTACCACGCGGTGGAGTTCCTCCTCTGGGGCCAAGCCCTGAAGGACACGGGCCCCGGTGAGCGTCCGGCGAGCGACTACGACGCCGATGGGCCGCGCCCCAACGCCGACCGTCGCGCGAAGTACCTGACCGTTGCCATCGACGGCATCATCAGCCACTTGCAAGACGTGGCCGACGCCTGGAAGCCCAACGCGGACTACCGCGTCGGCTTCGAAGCCGCTCCGAACGAGTCGCTGACCAAGATCTTCACCGGCCTGGCGAAGTTCAGCAAGGGGGAGCTCGCCGGCGAGCGCATCCGCGCCGCGTACAAGTCCAAAGAGCGCCACGATCAGCACAACTGCTTCAGCAGCAGCACGCTGACCGATTACACGCGCGACGCCATCGGTATCCAGAACATGTACCTCGGCAAGTACGGCGACCACGATGGCCCGGGTCTCGATGATCTCGTGCGCGCGGTCGACCCGGCCGAAGATGCCAAGCTGCAGAAGCTGCTGCAGGAGTCGATTGATGCCGTGAGGGCGATTCCGGAGCCGTTCGAAGAAGCGATTGCGGGCGCCGACAGCAGCCTGGGCCGCAAAGCGATCTTGGCCGCGATCAATGCGCTCTCGGCGCAGGGCGATGAGTTTGGCATTGCGGCGGACAAGCTCGGGCTGACCATCACGGTCGACGACCCAGAAGAATGATCGCCCGCCGAACGCTGCCCCTCTTGTTGCTCGCGGTCAGTGGCTGCAGCGGTGGTGGTGTGTCGAACTCGAGCCAAGATCTGGGACCTCCCGATCCGAACTCGGGCGGTGAAGCCACCACGTTGGATGCGACCGCGCAGGCATACACGAATAGCTTGCACGGGCTGTCCTCCGAACAAGACGATGCGTTCAGCTTCGGTCATTCGACGTTCAACAAGAACTGGGTGACCGCACCCGCGACGACCAACGGCATGGACGGACTCGGCCCGCGTTTCAACGCGCGGGCCTGTTCCTCGTGCCACTCGAAGGACGGGCGCAGCGCGCCCTTCGATAGCTCGGGCGGGCTGCTCGGTATGCTGCTTCGGCTCAGCGTGCCCGGGGTTGCCGAAAATGGCGGCCCCAATCCGGACCCGGTGTACGGCGACCAGTTGCGTGAGCACGCGCTGCTCGGCGTGCCGATCGATGGCACACCGCACGTGGACTACGTGGAGGTGCCCGGTTCGTACGGCGATGGCGAGGCCTTCTCGCTGCAAGCGCCCACGTACACGATCAGCGATTGGAACTACGGCGACCCGGGGGACGGCCTGATGATTTCCGCGCGCACGGGCCCCGCGCTGATCGGCCTGGGTTTGCTCGAGGCCGTGCCCGAAGCCGAAATCCTGGCCAATGTGCATGCCCCGGACGAAAACGGCGTGAGCGGCACGCCGAACTACGTTTGGGACATGCGGCACGAGAGCACGGTGCTCGGCCGCTTCGGTTGGAAGGCCAATCAACCGACGACGCTTCAGCAGTCGGCGGGCGCGTTCCTGGGCGACATCGGCATCACCTCCTCGCTCTTCCCCCTGCAGAACTGCGCGGCGGTGATGAGCGCGTGCAACGAGGCACCGAACGGGGACGACCCGGACTACGAACTGACCGACGAGCGCTTGCACTCCACGGGCTTTTACATGCGAGCGTTGCTGGTGCCGGCTCGGCGGAACATCGACGATCCGATCGTGCGTCAGGGAGAGCGGCTATTTCGCGATTTGGGCTGTGCTTCGTGCCACGTCACGACGCTGCACACGGGGGATGCCGACGCCGCCGCGCTCGCGCACCAAACCATCCACCCGTACACCGACCTGCTACTCCACGACATGGGTCCGGATTTGGCCGACGGTCGGCCAGACTTTCAGGCCTCGGGCCGCCAATGGCGCACGCCTCCGCTATGGGGCATCGGCCTGCTGCAAACCGTCAATAAGCACCAATTTTTGCTGCATGATGCGCGCGCGCGCGGCTTTGCCGAAGCGATCTTGTGGCACGGGGGGGAAGGGGCTAAAGCGCGCGAGAACTTTCGGCTGGCCGCTGCCAGCGATCGCGACGCCCTGCTCAAATTCCTCGAGTCGCTATGAGCCTCCGCTATTTCGCTCCCTGCTTGCTCGCGTGCTGCCTGTGCGGCTGCGACAACGATACGGATGCGCCGCCCGCGACCTACGGCGCCTTACTCGTCGACTTGGGCGAGCAAGTGATCTTGCCCACGCATCGTGAGTTCGTCACGAAGGCGGACGAGCTAGTCACGGCGCTTCAGGCGCTCGAGCAAGCGCCCGATGCAGATTCGCTCACCGCCGCCCAGGCCGCCTGGCGAGGGGCGCGCAAGGCATATCGCATGCTCGACGCGATCCAGCTCGTACCCGACGTGAACCTGCGTATCACCGAGCGCATCGACGTCGCGCCCGCCGACGAGGCCGGCATCGAGAAGCTGGTCGTGGGTTCCGGTGCGGTCGATGATGATGCCGTCAGCAACGCGGGCGGCAAGAAGAAGGGCTTCCTCGGCTTGGAATACTTACTGTTCCGAGCGCCCGACCGCGCCGCCCCCGCCCCCGTGTTGCAGGACGACGCGGCGGCTCCGCGCCGCTTGACGCTAGCCGTCAGCATGGCCGACGAAATCGCGGCTTCGGCGCGCGAGCTGGACGACGCGTGGGAGCTCGACAAAGACGGCTACATCGCCGAGTTCGAACACCCGAGCTTGTCGGCACGTCGCTACCAAAGCGAGCTCGACGCCGTGAACGACTTGGTGGGCGCCGGCAATTACGCGCTCGAGACCATCGTCGGCATCCGTTTGGCCATGCCGCTCGGACGCAAATCGGGCGGCGATCCCAGTCCATTGCTCGATCCGACTCGGCGCAGCGACAACGCCGTCGAGGACATGCAAAATGGCTTGGCCGGATTCGTCGCCGTGTACACGTTACCCGCGTTCACCCATGCGGTCGCCGAGCGCAGCGCGGTGCTGGATCGCCAAGTGCACTCGGAGATCGAGGCCTCGCGCGTGAAATTGGCCGATATTCCCGCGCCGTTTGCCCGGGCGGTCGTCGAGCAAACGCCGATCGTGCAGTCCGCTTACGACGCGACTCAGGCCCTGAAGCACACTTGGAACGCCGATGTCACGAGCGCGCTCGGCGCGACGTTCCGAGTTGGCGACAACGATGGCGATTGACGCGAGTCGCCCGCCGTCGCCCATTCTTTTGTCTGCGCTCGGGCTCGCCGCCCTGTCGTGGGCGCATTCGGCTCGTGGCCAGGAAACCGCGCCGAGCGCAAAGGTCAGCCCGAACGACGACCGCGTGGTGAGCGAAGTCACGGTTCAGGGCAACAAGGTCGACGCGCTGAAGCGTGCTTCGGGTTCGGGCACGACCATCGGCAAGCGGGAGATCCGCAATGCGCAGCCGGAGAGCAGCGCCGAACTCCTGCGGCGGGTGCCCGGAATGCAGGTCCGCACCGAAGATCCCATGGGTTTTCGGCTGAATCTGGGGGTGCGCGGCCTGAGCCCGACGCGCAGCCGCCTGATCCTGATGGAGGAAGACGGCGTTCCGGTCGTGGTCAGCCCGTACGGCGAGCCCGAGCTCTACTACACGCCGATGGTCGAGCGCATCGAGAGCATCGATGTGCTCAAGGGCAGCGACGTGCTCCGCTATGGGCCGCAAACGGTGGGGGCCGTCGTGCAACTCCACACCTGGCAACCGACCGAGCGTCGTGGTTGGTACGTCGGACACAAAGTCGGTTCTCGCGACTTCGGCTCATTGGTCGCGCGTTACTCCGACACGAGCAAGAACGTCGGCTACGTGGCGCAGATCGTGCGCAACAGCGGTGCGGGCTATCGCAACATGGGCTTTCATGCGACGGACGCGTTCGGCAAGGCCGTACTCAGTGGCTCGGCCGTCGGCCAGTTGTCGCTCAAGCTGGGTTTCCACGACGATCTCGCGCACACGACGTACACGGGGCTGACGCAAGCGCTATTTCGTGAAAATCCGCGACGTGACACGATCACACCGCAAGACTACTTCGCGGTTCGCCGCTACGAAGCCTCGCTTCAGCACGAAGCGCAGCTGGCCGAGCGGAGTACGCTGCGGACCAGCCTGTTCGCGTACGAAATGCAGCTCAACCAGCGCGCGCAAGATTTCGACCGCAGCGTTTACCCTGGCATTCAATACGCCTCGATTCCCGATCCGGCGGCGTTGTTGCTCCGGAACACCAACTCGCAGCGCGAGCGCGTGTACGATGTAGCGGGCCTGTCGACGGAGCTCGAGCACCGTTTCAACACCGGCCCCGTATTGCACCGGTTGCGGGTGGGAGCCCGCGCGATGACCGACGTCTCGCGTCGCAAGTTGACCTTCGGTGATTCTCCGACCGCCGAGGGCGGCGCGCTGCAAACCGACGACACGACGCGCATCTTCGGCGTATCGACTTGGATCGAGCATCAGCTCGCGTTGACCAATCAGCTGTTGATTACGCCCGCGTTTCGCTACGAGCACTCGAGCTCGACCAAGGCCATCCATCGCAAGCCCGATGAAGAGGCGGCGGGCGCCCCCCGGGACGTGAACATACGAAGCTCGAGCCGAGCGGGCGGCGCGATGCCGGGCGTGGGCGTGATTTACGGCACCGCCAAGCTGAACGCTTTCAGTAGTTTTTACCTCGGCTATTCCGCGCCGCGCATCAGCCAAGCCATCACTCCGAACGGCAAAGACGCCAATCTGCACGCGGAAAGAAGCCGAAATTACGAGGTCGGGGCGCGCGCTCGCAACGACTGGCTGCGCGCCGAGGCGAACGCGTTCTTGATTCAGTTCGACAACCAATTGGTCTCCAACAATCCGCTCAACAGCGATTCGGAGTTCGTCGATGGCGGTCGCACGCGGCACTTGGGCGCGGAGGCCACGGCGGCGCTGCGCATCGGCAAGGGGCTCGAGTTACCGCTCGATCTCAACCTCGCCGGGCAATACACGTTCGTCCGCGCGCGCTTCGTCGGCGGAGATTTCAACGGGCGCACCGTACCGTACTCTCCGGTCAACAGCGTGAACGTGACGCTCGACGCGGCGCACCCGATCGGCTTGAGCGGTCAGGTCATGCTCAGCTACATCGGATCGCAATACACCGACCAAGCCAACACCGTCCTTCCCGTTGCCTCGGGGCTGAACGGCAAATTGGATGCGTACACCACGCTCGACGTCGGTGCGCGCTATCGCTACAAGCCGAGTGGCGTCAGCTTTGGCCTGAGCGCGAAGAGCTTGCTCGACCGCGTGTACATCTCGGATCGCTTGCCCAACGGCATATTTACTGCGGGCTTCCGCCAAATTTTTGCGACCTTCGCATGGTCGTCGGACGACTGAGTCGCGCGCTCGACCGCCCGGTCGACGCGGCCTCGTGCGCGGTCTTCCGGGTGATGTTCGGGCTGCTGCTGTTGTCGTCCACCCTGCGCTTCATGTGGCACGGCTGGGTCGCCGAGTACTATCGAGATCCCCAGCTATTCTTCTCTTATTGGGGGTTCGCCTGGGTCAAACCGTGGCCGGGCGTGGGCATGAACGTTCTGTATGCGCTGCTCGCGCTGGCGGCCGCGTGCATCGTGGTGGGAGTCGGCTACCGGCTAGCGTGCGCCGCGTTTGCGGTTGGCTTTGGTTACGCGCACTTCTGCGACAAGGCCACGTACCTCAACCACTACTATCTGATCACGCTGCTCGCGGGCTTGCTCGCCTGCCTGCCGCTCGACCGCGAGCTGTCCGTGCGGGTGCGGAGGCGACCCGGAGACCGCCGAGGGCAGGTAAGGGCGTGGGCGCTGTACTTGCTGCGCTTTCAGGTGGCGGTGGTGTACGTGTTCGGTGGCCTCGGCAAGCTGAACTCGGATTGGTTGCTGCACGGCGAGCCGCTGCGCATCTGGCTGGCCGCGGACGCCGATTTGCCGCTGATCGGTCGGTACTTTCGCCAGCCCGGGGTGGCTTTGGCATTCAGCTGGGCAGGCGCGCTGTTCGACTTGAGCGTCGTGCCGCTGCTTTCGTGGCGCCGGACGCGCGGCTACGCTTACTTCGCCGTCCTCACCTTCCACGTGCTCACGGCGCTGCTGTTTCACATCGGCATGTTTCCTTGGATCATGATCGTCTCGGCCACCCTGTTCTTCGATCCGGCTTGGCCCCGAGCGTTCGCGAAGCGCTGGGGTTTCGCGCGTTCGTTCGCGCGAGCGCCGGGCATTGCTGGTGAACCACTCGGCCTGCTCGCGCGCGCCCTCGCGGCCGGCTACGCGCTATTGCAGGTTTGCCTGCCGCTGCGCAGCGCGTTCTACCCCGGCAACACGCTGTGGACCGAAGAAGGCTTTCGCTTCGCCTGGAAGGTGATGCTGATTGAAAAATCGGCGAGCTTGGAGTTCAAAGTCGTCACCGATCGAGGGCAAACCTACTTCGTCTCGCCGCGTGAGTATCTCTCGCCGTTCCAGGCTCGTCAGGCGTCCACCCAGCCAGACATGATCCTCGAGCTTTCGCACTTCATCGCCCGGGATTTCGCGCGGCGCGGGCATTCTGGCCTGCGCGTTTATGCGGATTCTCAAGTGTCGTTCAACGGGCGCCTACGAAAGCGCATGATCGACGCAGGCGTCGATTTGCTGCAGGAGCGAGATACGCTTGCGCCCAAGCGCTGGATCTTGCCCGCGCCTCGCGAAGCGCCCTCATTCTGAGCGGTCAGATCGGGGGCGGGAGCACCGAGGGCCGCGCGCGCGGCTCACTGATGCCCGCCAGCGTGTCGAGCAGCTGTGCGACACTGCCCGGCGCTTGCAGCATCCGCGGCTGCAAGTAACGCGCGATGTCACCGAGCGAGACCATGCCGACCAACACGCCGTCGGCATCGGCCACCGGCACGCGTCGGATCTGCCCTTGGCGCATCAGGTCCTCGACGGAGCCGAGAGAGTCGTCGGGTGAACAGAGCGTCAACGAGCGCGACATGGCGCTGGCCACGCTCGTCTCCGCGAGCGCCACGCCCTGGGTGAGCGCCGCCATGCAGATGTCGCGATCAGTGATCACGGCGAGGACGACGCGCGTCGAATCGACCACGGGCAGGCAACCGCAGTCCTTTTCCCACATGATTTGCGCGGCGCGATGCAGCGTGTCGTTCGGGCTGCAGGTGTGCACGCGCACGCGCATGATGTCGTGCACGGGCGCCTTGCTCGGACCGCCCTCTTGGCTGCGCACCGAGAAATCCTTAAAGGCTTTGACGACTTCGACCGCGAGCTCACCGGCCGCTTCGAAAGCGCCTTCGCCCTGCTGTTCGAGGGAGCGCTCCAGCCCGAGCAACTTGGGTTCCACGCTCTCCCACTGCGCGCGCACCTCGAGCCCGGCGAGGTGCAGACGCACGCGCAGCTCGTCCCGCAATTGCGACAGTTCGGCCAGCACCGAGCCAGAGGAATTGCGTTTGGGAAATCTCGAG
>Ga0247757_10001949_pt1 | contig 11931 bp, 12 predicted proteins | sample UWRJL126311R4_FD_180929 | JGI IMG/M metagenome (GOLD analysis project Ga0247757, IMG submission 180929) | Plant litter microbial communities from Arlington Agricultural Research Station in Wisconsin, United States - UWRJ-L126-311R-4 | ecosystem: Environmental > Terrestrial > Plant litter >...
CGTCATCCTCTTCATCCTCCTCCTCCTCCTCCTCCTCCTCCTCCTCCTCCTCCTCCTCCTCAGCCTCTTCAACTTCTGCAACAACACTCTCTCTGTCGCTGCCACCCCTAGGCCCAGCTTCCGAAGACTGGGGAGGCCGGATGTCGTTGGATCTCAAAGATCTGCGTGAGATAGCTTTGGAAGCACCATGGCTCTTGGAAGATCCTGTGTGATCTGCGTCCTGTTCTCCTTTTCGTGGTCTCCTTCTGCGTTCGAGGACCTGGCTGGGTTTAGGGATCGGATCTTCAATACTGCTTACGCGCGCCTCTGCCTCTGGCGCTTCAGGCGTCGTTTTGTCATCCTCCTTGGCTCCTTCTCCTACGGGTATCACCACCTGAGGATGTTTCCGTAGCGACCGTCTCAGCTCTCTACGGGATCCAACCTCGGCTGCAGGCACTTCTACTGGGGAAGGACGCTCTTGGATTCGAGACTTCGGAGACCTCTCGCTTTCTCGTGCTGCCGCTTTACGCTTGGGATGAATCCGTAAACTAGACTCGCGATCTTCAGCCGGTATATCCACCACCTCTTCTTGCTGCCTTTTGCCTGTCCGTCTCAGTTTCCTGGAGGGTTCAGCTTCATCTTCTCCAGCAGCCTCAGCAAGATCCAGCTTATTCGCCTTCTTCTTCCCGACTATCCTCAATGGCCGACGATTAACCACATTTGGTAGCTGGTACGTCCGTCCTTTCTCAGGCGACTCAGGTACGTCGAAGACATTCGGCCGCGCCGTATAGGCGGCAGACGAAGATAGATGCTGACGACTGCGGGAAGGGACTGGCAGCTTGAGTTTTCCGGTACTGCTCTTAGGCGCCCGCCGCATGGAAGGCGGTGGGGTTAGAGCAGGAGTGATGATGTTGCGGTCGACGCGAGCAGCGTTTAGGAGGTTCGCGCTTTCGACTGCGGCGTCGGCGCGTTGAGCTTTAGTAGCCGAGGACCGAACCTCGGCGAGAAGCTGCTGCTCAACCGACTCATTGCTTGAAGGCATAGTGAATGGGCTGCAGCTATGACAATGGGTGAGCTCGGCCGATACGTGTGAACGAGGAGGGGCTTCCGCCCAGCTGGGCGCTGGAAGCTTGGGCGTAATGGCCCGGGCTCGACTTACACTTTCACGCCTCTCCAGAGCCCCTCCAGCCCCTTCAAGGATGATCGTTTTCGCGAGGTGGGTGGCGATTTATCTATGTCATACTAAGGAAAATGTGAGGAGTGCTAGTCCAGCTAGCCGAACGGCGAATGGACGGAAAAAAGGGAGGTTGGTGCGAGAACCAGACATGCCAAACTGCAAACGCACTGTCACGAGCCTAGAATCATCCACGAAGCCAAGAGTTCTACAGCAACATCCCACACCAAGCTCAACCACTCAACATGGATAAAGAAAGTGCACGCTCCTATACCCTCAAAATTCTGGATCGAAATGCAGACCACACCTTCAAAGTGCCCGTCAAGTGCATCAACGATGGCGACGACGTCACTTTCTTCCTTGCCAGCAAGGCCTACGCCGACATCATGACGTTTATCTTCCAGCTCAATGCAGCTATGGTTCCGCGAAAGATAAGAAGCAGCGAGAGTGGTTCTACATCTGTCAAAGAATGGACGCTGCAGGACCCAGATGTGTCGCCGCCCCCAGCTGTTCAAAAGCTCGCTGCATTGATAGCTGCGCTGGAAAGCATCATCGACGAGGCACCCCCAGACCCGGGCCCGCGCAGATTCGGAAATGTTAGTTTCAGGAAGTGGTACGGAATAGTTGGAGAGCGAATTTCAGGCCTAATGGATCTGTATCTGCCACCCGACGTTCTGTCTTGGGGAGCGCCATCAGAGGTGCCGGCCAAGAAAGAGCTTGAAGCTTACCTAATTGGGAGCTTTGGTAGCTCACAGAGACTGGACTATGGGACTGGCCATGAGCTCAGTTTTCTGGCTTTTCTTGCATGCTTGTGGAAACTGGGAGCTTTTGCCGCTGACGAAGACGGGGCGCAAGAGCGGGCTATAGTGCTGGGAGTGATCGAACCGTACGTCTCGCCGTGTAATTGGCTGATGCTGGACTAACGTTTTAGGTACCTCCAACTCATTCGCCGCTTGATACTTACGTACACGCTCGAGCCTGCAGGATCCCATGGTGTCTGGGGCTTAGACGACCACTCATTCATCCCTTACATCCTTGGGTCCGCGCAGTTCTCACCCGCGATTTCCACCCCGGCAGAGATAGCAGTGGAGGGCTCTATGGCAGATGCGCCTCATCCCGGGGAAGTTGCTAAAGAAAAGGCAGTCCAACGGGAACGAAAACGAAACATGTACTTCAGCGCCATTGGGTTCATTTACGACGTCAAAAAGGGGCCGTTCTGGGAGCACAGCCCCATTCTGTTCGATATATCCGGCGTCAAGGCGGGGTGGGCTAAAATTAATAAAGTAAGGCAAGTCTCCGACGAATATCTAGCACTCTAACGGTGTGGCAGGGCATGCTGAAAATGTACCACGCCGAAGTGCTATCCAAATTTCCCGTTGTGCAGCATTTCCCCTTTGGGTCGATGTTTGCTTGGGAGAAAGATGCCGCCGCCAAACAAATCCACGCTAGCGTACACACGTCCAGCCAGCCCAAATCGAGTGCGTCGTCATCGAAACAGACCCCAGCACTCCGCGATCCACTGGCCGAGCCAGGGATGTCGACCAGCAGCAGCAGTAGAGGAATGCCTCCTGCCAGTGGCACCGCAGCGCCGTGGGTATCCGCTCGAGTGCCTCTGCGAGGCCAGGGCCCGGCAGTTCCTAGTGGACCAAACCAGCCGACACGGGCACCATGGGCATCTTCAACACCACTGTCACCAGAAAATGCCACAGCGGCGCCATGGGTCAAGCCGGGAGGAACCGCGTCGACGTCGAAGACACAGGGCACAGAACCAAGCACCCGGGCTCCATGGGCGGACAAGAAGCCGCAGACGTGAAGCCACGATTGATATGCCCATGGTTCGTGAGGAATGCTGGGGCGAGGCGGAGTGGGGGGCGGTCAGCGAGTATCATGAGGGTACGGCCAGCGGCTTGCAGGCAGGCAAGGGCAGATCAATGCAATGGGACGGGAGGTGAGGATTGCACATGAATGGCGATGGGGATGGCGATTGCATGTCGGACACGGTGCAGAGGGCAGTGCTCGCAGCTCGTGCCAGCGCAAATGAAGCACACGGCGGAATTCTGGCGCAAGGTGAAACACAAGTCTCAAACGGGCTGCAGCCGTCACGCACAGGCCGCTATTTTTAGGGGCTAGATAGCACAGCGCCCCACGCTCTTGGGAAGCTGCTCGAAGCCCTTGCGAAGCTGTGGGGTGACGCGCCCGGCCCCTGATTGGCTGCGCTGCGCAGCTTCCAGGCCTGGCCCATCGCAGCTTCCTCGAGCCCCTTCCCACGCACGCACTTACTTATCACGTCCAACGCTCCTTCCGCTGCTTCCCTTTGTCGTGTTTCTTCGCTTCAGCATCTGCATCTGCATCTGCATCGTCCATCGCCCTCTCTCTTCTTTTCTGCTTCATCTGCAGCGGCGAGGAGCCGTCGCTGTCCGAGTCTTGTTCAATTGAATCCGTCGAGCTTCACTTCGACCCGTCACCATGCCTGGCGTCCGTGAGTATCCTCGCTTCACCTCATTTCACTTCACCTTTCACTCGAGGCCTCTCTCGCCCTGCCATTGGCTCCCTGCGCCCGCCATGAGTCCTCTTCACCACGCCTTTTTGCGCCTGTATAACCCGCCCGCTGGTCTTCTGACTCTCCCATTCCGCAACACCACACTCCCGCCATCAGCACCCCCACACCCACCCGCTCTCACCACGCAGTAGCTGCCCCTTTCCAAATCGCTACAGCCACCTGACACTGCTAACGTCATGTCTCCGTTCAAAGCTCCCGACGCGTTCGACAAGGTCAAGGGCGCCATCAAGGGCATCTTCAGTCGCAAGAAGAAGACCAAGGACCAGCCCACGCCCTCTGCCACCACTGACGCGCCCGCCTCGACCGCAAAGCCGACTGAGACGAAGCCCGCTGACCCAGCCCCCGCTGCGGTCCCGGAGCCTGCAAAGACGGACGCTGCTCCCGCTACTCCCGCCACTCCCGCCGCACCTGCCCCAGTCGACAACAAGCAGCCGGAGAGGGCCGCTCTCGCTGAGGTCAAAAAGGCCACTACAAGTATGTCCATTCCTCCTCCTCGGTTTTCCTTCAGGGCTCCCGACATCTTCGATACGCCCGCCTTCCGCAATACCCCCACCGCTTCGGGTTTTTACGGACACAACATGGGCAACTCGTCTGGCGATGGATCGCGCCGCAGGCTCAAAGCTGCCAAGGACTTTGAGCCCGTGGTTCCTCGTCGTTCAAGTGGAGACGATGGTCCCCTCTAGGTGGCCTCCGATCCCCGGACGACTTGGTGCTTAGGCCGATAGCATCAACGACGGAAACGATTAACGGCGTTACGACTCACGACTCACGACTCTCCCTTACCATGATACCCCGCCACGGACCCCCTTTTTTTCTTTTCTTAAGTACATTCACTGATTCGATTGTTTTACAGCCCCAGAACCTGCCGGTGCAGCTGCTCCCGTACCGGCAACTGCCACAGCAGCTCAAGAGCCACCTCCACCTGCAGCAACCGAGCCTAAGCCAACTGACACAAAACCCACTGATCCCCCTGTTCACGAAGAACCCCCCGCAATCCCAAATACGAAACCCGCTCCTGGCATGAGCGCAACCAGCGGTCCCATGGGGGACGAGCCCGACTTTAGCGCTGGCAACACGGAGGAATTTACCCCTGCACCGGCCGCTGCTGCTACCGAAGCTCCGGCTACAGAAGCTATCTCTGCTGACAAGAAATAAACTCCCACAAGCTGAAGTTCTTCGTCCTTTCTGCGCACGTTTCTATTTTCTCGAGACAGTAGGGTCAGTCTTAAGCCGTCAGACACTCAAGAGCAGATACTAGGATCTTATTTCGGTGCTTGTATTTATGTTCTGGGGTCGTTTTGCATATCGATGAAGGCAACGGGAATCCGTTACCTTCAATTCCTTTTTTCTTTCTTCTATACCCCGGGGCTGCTGTTCAGCAAGCGATAGCTTTTTATTGGTCCACCAGTGGCTTACATGGACTAGTTAACGTGGAGTCAGAAAATCGAGATTGGTATCTTCTCGTTTGTTCGTGCAATGTATTGTGACAATGATGCCAATAGTGAAGTCTAAAGTGTTCTGAAGGCTGCCTTTGTCCAAGAGGGCTTAGTGCGGTAGGCGACGTGGGGCAGTACCACGTCAATGACAATGTGAACCGCGGCGCTGCCCCTCAATCGAGGTCAACATCCCAAACAACACAACGTTAGTAGCTCTAAAAAATCAATTTCGCCTCATATAAAGCGCGCTTTGCCGCGTCTCTAGCTGCTCTTTCTAAAACTCTCCCGTTACACCTTCTCACGCGATCAGCATAACACTGCAACACCGAAATCTCCCCGACCTCAACCGCACACGACCTTGACACGATGGCTCCCAAGTCTGGCAACCAACGCGCAAAGGCAATCGACTATGATGATGACGATGTGTATGACGACGACGAGATATATGGGGAGGAGGAGGCTGGGGACGGCATGACAGACGAGGATAGAGAGCAGATGCGCATAGGTACCGCCAAGGTTAAAGAAGCCTTAGGGTCTAGCTTCAGTGTTACCGATGCACAAATCCAAGAAGCGCTATGGCATTACTATTACGATGTCGGCAAATCGGCCACATATCTCAAGAGTGGACCTCCCTTTCCAGTTTCCCATTGCTATGCTGACCCACCTGTTCTAGACAAATTTGCTCCGAAAGCGCAAACGCAAGCTCAACCGGCCAAGGCAAAATCAGCATCTCGATTTGACCAGGCGGCAGGTACCGCTGGATCCAAAGCCCTCACAAATGGTAAGCACACGTTTGACTCTAGCCCATGTCTGAGAGAGTCACCTGTCCATCGCACCGTCACGTTGAGCCTGGAGCACGCACGGTACCACAGCAAAGAGCAGTATGATAGTTACGACTGCCTTCCTTTCGATTGTATATCTGCACGTGCGCGCAACTTCTTTTGGGACACTCCTTGGGGAAACGTGCCGTCTGATCGACTGTCGACATTTACGATGCAGTCTGTGAAGCCTGTAGGAGGTCTGCTTGGTGGTTCTAAACTGGCTGCTTTAGCTGCGAAGCGCAAGCAGAAGCAGCAGCAAGAGGATTCAGCATCGTCTGCTGGAGCCGCCGAACAAGGCGTAGAAAAAGCCGTCGCCCTTCTCGATAAACTCCAAATCAAAGAAAAATCTCCTACGCCACGACCTACAGGGGAAGAATCCAGGTCTCGATATCCGCGGAAGCGATCATTGTCACCTGAGCCTGCCAAGCCAGAGCCAACGGAGGTTGAGCCTGCTCCTGTGCCAAAGAAACCCGCATTTGAGATGCCGGTCAGGCGTCTCAAGAGACCCTCTATGTTTGGCGCCGTCCTCTGCGGTCTGGATCAGGATCCGGAGAATAAGGAGGAGTCTCGCCAGAAGCGCCGGCGAGTAGAAGAAACTTTGACAGAGTTCCCACTTCCATATGCCAACTGCAGGATGTTCATTGAGGCGGATCCATTCTCCAAGCCAAGTCCCGATGACATCGTCCGCCAGGCTCAGGCACGTGCTGCTGGACGCAGTTGACTCGTAGACGAACATCCTCTATAACAAACATCATCTAAGATGTGCACAGGAACACCGAAGCAGAAGCCTAAAGCAGCAGGAGACAAGCTAGCGGACTCGGTTGAGAAGCTGTCCGTTGCAGATGCTCCTAAGATAAAAAGCAAAAACTTTAATGTCGTAGAAGAATATAGAAAAAGTGGAATGAAACGGATGGCTAATTTTGTAGTAATTGGTGAGTCCTATCTGTCTTTGCAAGGTTTTGGGTTGTGTCTGACTCACGAAAGGCCATGTTGATCACGGCAAGAGCACTCTGATGGGCCGCCTACTGTATGATCTGAAAGTCATTGATGAGCGTTCAGTGGACAAGCTCAGGAAGGAGGCTGAGACAATTGGTAAATCATCCTTTGCTCTCGCATGGGTCATGGACCAAACCAGTGAGGAGCGCAGCAGGGGAGTTACTGTAGATATCGCCACTGAGCATTTCGAAACGGAAAAGACGCACTTTACAATCCTCGACGCGCCTGGCCATAGAGACTTTGTGCCTAACATGATCGCCGGGGCGTCCCAAGCAGACTTCGCTGTGTTGGTGATTGACTCGCAGGAAAACAGTTTCCAATCCGGACTCAAAGGACAAACCAAAGAACACGCCCAAATCGTACGGAGCATGGGAGTGCAACGCATCATCGTTGCCGTCAACAAAATGGACACGGTGTCATGGAGCAAGCAAAACTTCGACAAAATTAAGCAAGAAATGACGCTCTTCTTCGAAGCCGCCTCCTTCCAGCTCAAAAACATCACCTTTGTGCCCTGTGCTGGCCTCACAGGCGACAACGTCACGCAGCGCGTGCAAGATCCCCTCGCAGCGTGGTACACGGGTTCGACGCTCATCGACGCCCTCGACGCCTCGGAACCCAGGAAACGCGACCTCGAAAAACCACTCCGCCTCACCATCGCAGACGTCTTCCGCGGAAGCATCGTCAACCCGCTCAGCATATCGGGACAGATTGAGGCGGGGACCCTGCAAGTTGGCGACACGATCCGCGCTCTGCCGTCCAACCACACCGCCACCATCAAGGCCATCGAAATCGACCAGGAGAGCGTGGACTGGGCCGTCGCGGGGCAGATACCCACGCTCCATCTCGTGGACGTTGATGCCGTGCATTTACGCCCCGGGGACGTCGTCTGTCCCCCGACTGCGCCTCCTAGACTCGCGGCGGAGTTTGGGTGCAAGATGCTGGCTTTCGAACATGTTTTGCCGCAGTATGTGGACGTTTTCAGGGGGAGGATGCAGGCGGAAGGGAGGATTGCGAAGCTTGTGGCTACGCTGAACAAGAGTACGGGGGAGGTGGTGAGGAGGAAGCCGAGGATCGTGAGACCGGGAGAGGTGGCGAGGGTGAGGGTGTGCCTGGAAGGGGAGTTGCCGTTGGAGGGAGGGACGAGGATCGTGCTTAGGGAGGGGGGAAGGACGGTGGGGGCCGGGTTGGTGGAGGGGTAGCTGTGGTGGGATAGGTTGTCCTTCGTGTTAAATGGATCAGAATCTCCATAGAGAAGTTTTGTGCTGTCAAGTGCGTGGATTTTTGTGAAGACGCGGTGGGTCAATGATGAGTGTGTGTTGTTGAATTCGTCCTACCGAGCCTTGGGCCTGAGGTTTCTGGATCCGAATCGATTTGGGCCTGCGTGTATAGTTATTGCAACGGCCCAGATCTATTGGGTACCACTGTGTCGGCGTGAGGTCATTGCTACTAAGCTATATAGAACAGCGCTCATAGTCTGCTCTTGAACTACCGCCGTAACGGAACAATTCGTAGGTACTTCGATTTTAAAGCAGCACAGCTTCTTCGCACGTCATTATCCGATCATATTCAACTTGGGTCAGACTCCAGGACTATTCCTTCAACGCCGTGAAGCTTTTTACTAGAAATTACACTTACACTGAAGTCTCCTTACACAACTCATAAAGAGCTTCTATTGAAGCGAAATCCAACCTGCAGTACTAGAAGACTACTACTAAGATTTTATTACTGTCGCAGCCAGTCGAGCAACACTGTCAAAGCAAGGAGAGCGCTCTGCACTACCAAGAAGTAACGATTGTGGCCGAGGACAGCGCTCAATTTACGCAGGACGGTATTCCCGGCCAGTACCTCTAGGAGGAGCGGTCCAATGAGAGCACGGACTAGTCTTTGCCGAGATCACCTAAAGCAGCTTTCAATACATTGTATTCTAACGTTAGCTTTGGTAATAATCCGACACGAGCTGTCTGCCAGCGTCCAGCGTTCAGCCGCGGCAGCCTTCTCAGCCTCGCCGCACTCAAGATGAACAGCGACATCTTTCACACCCACAGAGTGACCTCACCGCTTTGCGAGCTTGTGTCGGAGCCGCTACTGAGCTGCGTCCGCCACAGCGCACCGCATCATGAACGGCCTTTCAGAAGCGGCAAGCGTGATCGCTGTCGTCGACATATCCGCCAAGGTCGCGTCGCTCTGCCTGCAGTACTCAGTCCAGGTCAAGCAAGCAAAGGGCGATATCGAGCGCCTCTACCAAAAGGTTAACGATACTAAAAATGTACTCCAAGAGCTTCAACAGCTTCTAGATAAGCAGGGCAAGTCGCGGCTCCCTACTACAAGTACATTACTGGACCCGCTCCAAAGATGTTCGCAGGAGTTAAAAGAGCTCGAGGCTACTCTCCAAGCCAAACTTAAGCCTAGCGGACGTCGTAAAGCAATGCAGCGACTCGGTCTCCGAGCCTTGGTATGGCCATTAACGAGCAAAGAGGTAGAGAAGGCAGTTCAGAATCTTGAGAATTACGAGCACACTTTCAACCTTGCGCTCCAAGTTGACCAGACGTAAGCCTCTACACTCAGACCTGCCGTCCACAAGCACAGCGTCTCACTGATCACTCAGAGCCCTTGTGGCTGATATAAGCCAGCAGCTAGACCTAACCAAACTGCCTGTCGCAACAGGCGCTTCTTTCAACGCGCACGCCGAAGAGCACAACGCACGATGTTTGCCAAACACCCGCACTGATCTACTGCAAGCTATTGCAGATTGGGCGAACAATAAGGATAGTAAACCTATATTCTGGTTGTGCGGTATGGCTGGCACGGGAAAGTCCACGATCGCGCGGACTACTGCCGAATCATTTAATAAAAACCGTCAGCTAGGAGCAAGCTTCTTTTTTAAGAAGGGGGAAGGCGAGCGTGGTAACGCCTCCCGGTTCTTCAGTACCATCGCTACTGACCTAGTTGCCCGCGAGCCAGGTATGCTGCCGGGCATCAGGGAAGCACTCGATAAAGACTCGAATGTGTCAAAAAGAGCATTGAATGATCAATTTGAAAGACTCATACTCCATCCACTTTCGGGGGTCCAACAAACACGCTCGACTATTCCAGCATGGATAGTTGTCATTGACGCATTGGACGAATGCGAGAGGGAAGAAGATATTCGAGCTATACTGCAGCTTCTCACTCGGGCTAAAGATATACGGCCGGTATCATTGCGAGTGTTAGTGACGAGTAGGCCAGAGCTCCATATTCGTCTTGGCTTTAAGCAGATGCCGAACGGAACGTACCAAGACTTCGTCCTTCATGCAGTTGCAAAGAATACTATTGAACATGATATACGCCTCTTCTACGAGTATGAGCTCAGTATAATACGCCAAGCGCGTATGCTGTCTCCAGACTGGCCGACAACAGATCAAATCCAGGCCCTAGTCGAACTGGCTGTACCGCTATTTATCTTTGCTGCTACTGTATGTAGATACATCGGTACAAAAGGCGGTCACCCTGAAGGATACCTAAAGAAGGTACTTGAGTATCAAAAGTCGACCTTTTCACAGCTTGATCGAACATACCTTCCTATTCTTGAGCAGCTGCTTGCCGAACAGGAGGAAGATGAGAAGGAAGCGTGGCTCTATGCGTTCCAGAAACTTGTAGGCAGCATCGTTGTACTAGAGAGCCCGCTTTCTATTACTTCTCTTGCACATCTCCTGCAAGTCCCGCAGAAAGAGGTAGAGTGTCGGCTGGATGCCTTGCACTCTGTCCTCAGTGTTCCTGACAGTCAAGACGTCCCTGTTAGGCTACTTCACTTGTCTTTCCGCGACTTCCTTATTGATCGCCAGAGACAAGGTAAAAACCAATTTTGGGTAAATGCGAGAGATACGCACAATAGTCTTGCGTCTTCCTGTCTTAAACTCATGTCTGGGCCAGGTGGCCTACGTCAGAACATATGTAACCTATCAGGACCCGGGACTATGAGAAGTGAGATTAGCGAAGGGATAACTACTAGTAGTTTATCACCCGAGCTGCAGTATGCGTGTCGTTACTGGGTTAGTCATATCGAGCAAAGTCAGCAATGGATAGGTGACGGAGATATAACACACGTCTTTCTCCAGGAGCATTTCCTACATTGGCTCGAAGCTATGAGCCTTATGAGAGAGTTAAGTAGATGCGTCAACTTACTTGATAGGCTCCAAACTCTTGCAACTGTAGGATCTCTACCAAAAGAACTCCTTAATGTTATACTGACGTGCAATATAGCCATCAGCAGGCATTATTTCTAGTTTTCTTAGAGACGCTAAGCGATTTATACTACGTTTTCAACATATAGTAGCAGACGCTCCGTTGCAGGTTTATTATTCTGCACTTACGTTCGCGCCAGAGAAAAGCTTAATACGCCAAACCTTTAAGAACCGAGCCCCTCAGGATATCAAGATAGTGTCAAATAGGGAAATAGATTGGAATGCATGTCGTAGCACGCTCGAGGGCCACACCGCCAAAGTCATGGCGGTAGCCTTCTCGCCAGATGGGAAGCTAGTCGCGTCCGCGTCGAATGATAAGACGGTGCGGCTCTGGGAGGTAGAGACGGGGGCGCACTATAGCACGCTCGAGGGCCATACTGATTACGTTAGTACGGTAACCTTCTCGCCAGATGGGAAGCTAGTCGCGTCCGCGTCGGAAGACAAGACGGTGCGGCTCTGGGAGGTAGAGACGGGGGCGCACTATAGCACGCTCGAGGGCCATACTAATTACGTTAGTACGGCGACCTTCTCGCCAGATGGGAAGCTAGTCGCGTCCGCGTTGAGCGACAGGACGGTGCGGCTCTGGGAGGTAGAGACGGGGGCGCACTATAGCACGCTCGAGGGCCATACTGATTACGTTCGTACGGTGACCTTCTCGCCAGATGGGAAGCTAGTCGCGTCCGCGTCGGACGATAAGACGGTGCGGCTCTGGGAGGTAGAGACGGGGGCGCACCGCAGCACGCCG
>Ga0247757_10001950_pt1 | contig 11923 bp, 7 predicted proteins | sample UWRJL126311R4_FD_180929 | JGI IMG/M metagenome (GOLD analysis project Ga0247757, IMG submission 180929) | Plant litter microbial communities from Arlington Agricultural Research Station in Wisconsin, United States - UWRJ-L126-311R-4 | ecosystem: Environmental > Terrestrial > Plant litter >...
ATACTACTTACTAGGGTATTAGGTATAACTATTATTAATTATTCTTCTTATAGACCTATTAGGTAGTTAAAGTATTACTTACTAGCGTCTTACCTAAGATAATAGCTAAGTATATAGGATTATTTAGTATAATCTATAGTAGAGAAGATAATAAGGGTTAAACGAAAGTAATTAAGGAGCCTATACTAAGGTAGTTATTAGTTTTAGTACTAGGTTCAATTTACTAAATAAAGTTAACTATAAGGAATTAGAATTACTCTATAGGAAATCCTCTTTAAATATATTCTATACCATTCTTGCTTGTCTAATTATATATAGTTCTACTTATCCTTAGAATCTACCTTAACCTCTAATCTTAGCAAGGTTACTACTCTTGGTAAGGATACTTTCTAGGTTATATAACCCCTTAAATCATCCTACCCTACCATTATATACCATCTAGCCTTTTATAAGGTATATTACCTATAAATACTCCTTACATCTCCTTATTTAGTAATTGTTATATTATTACCATCTAATAGATAATAATTAAGTACTTAAGTACTTCTTAATAAAGTAAGAGCTAATACTCTAGTAAATATAATAGGTAATTATTATTACTAACTATAATATACCTCTCTTATATTACCTAGGTATTATAAATATAGTTGCTAACGTACTATTATATAAGTAAGAGGAACTAAAGATTTAGAAGGAAAAGAATTAATTAGTTATATATAAGCCTTCCTATAAGTAGAATAGCTTAATATTAATATAATTAATATTACTATTAATAACCTTACTCGACTTACTTATAATAGACTAGAATAGATACTTAAAGTAGCGTCTTTTAATACCTTTATAAGTTTACCCTCGTCTAATAACCTATATATAGTAATTAATTATATATTATAAGCTAATTAGAATTATAAAAGCCTATAACCTCTACGTGAAAGGATATTAAAAAGTAAGGATTAGAAACTAAATTTAGAAGGACTACTACTATATAAAGAATAATTATTTATCCCTATAGTCTATTTCCTATAAATATACCTAATTTATATAGTTTATATAATATAAATTATAGCTTACCCTAATAAAAGGAAAATAGTAAAGCTACTTAAGAAGTAATATTTCTAGATAATATTATAGAAAGATATTAATACCTATATTACCACCTATAAGGCCTACTAATAGAGTTATATACTATATAATTATATATTAGGACTACTAAAATCGCTGCTAATACTAGAATAAACCTAGTAAGATATCTTAATAGACTTTAAGTCTTTTCTACCTAATAAGAAGGGATATAATTACGCCTTCGTCGTTATAGATTATCTAAGTAAGCGATCGTTTTCTTTACTTTACTATAAAATAATAATAGTAGAATAAATAGTAGATATATACTATTATTATATCTAGTATATCTATAGTCCTTCTAAGTCTATTATCTCTAATTAAGGACCTTAGTTTATCTTAGTATTTATAAATAAACTCTATAGGTTAATAAGAATTAAATAGAAGCTTTTAATAGCTTATTACCCTTAAACTAATAGAAATAGAGAGATTATAAATTAGTATCTTAATTAGTATCTTTAACCATTCGTTAACTTTTATTAAGATAACTAGTTAGACCTATTATCTTATATAGACTAGGTATAAGCTATACTACTATATAAGACTACTAGACTATTACCCTTTAAAATTAAGGTTAGATATAAGCCTATCTATTATTAGGATTAGAAAGAATATATAACTAAGTCTAGAATAATCTATAAGTAGATAACCTATTAGGAAGTATAGGACTATATAAAGGCTTATTATAATACTATTAAAATAGCTACTAAAATTACCTAATAAGGAATTAAATAAACTTAGAGATATTAGGCGTGATAAGTAAATAAGAAATATTATAAACCTAATTTTTCTATAGGAAACTAAGTATATATTACGCTGAAGGGGTTTACTATAGATTACCCTAGTCTAAAGCTCGACTAATAGATATATAGCCCCTACCCTATTATCGCGATAAAAGGATACTCCTACTAACTAAAGTAGCTACTATATATATATATATATATATATAATATTTTCTATATAGACTAATTATATAAAGCTTCTAAACCCTTACTAAAATAAGTTAAACTAGAGGAAAAACTTATTAAAATTAATAGTAACCCTAAATAACTAGTAGAAGAAGTTCTTAATAGTTATATCTATAGAGGTTAACTATAGTATAAGGTTTTCTAAATAGTTTATAACTCTAACCTAACTTGGTATAATATCTAAAGCTTTATTAGAGCCCCTTATAAGGGTTAGAACTATTATAAAGCCTATCTAGAGAAACCTAGTCTACCTATACGACTTATAGCCTAGTTAAAGGCCTATAAAGAAGATATAAACCTAATAGTAATAGAAGAAGATAATAAGGTAGTAAGTTAAGGATATTCAACTTAAATACTAAGAAGGAAATAAGTAAGGAAGAAAGATTATAAGACTTAGGGATAAGCCTCCCTTAGAAGGGGGTAATATAATAGAGCTACGCTGCCTATTATATAATTATAAGGTTTTATTATATACTTTTATTATATATTTAGATTTTCCTAGCTCTAGTAATATATTAGACCTAGTAGAAAATTAGACCTAGTAGAACCTTAGAGGTTAACTACTCCTAATAGTATATAGTCTCTTTAAACCTTTATACCTAATTCTCTCCTTATCTTAGTATAGCTAAAATAGAGCCAACCTACCTTATTATCTCTATACTAATATAGGAGCCTATGCCTATCCTTATAAAGACTTTATAATTTATATTATATATATATTATAGCTAAAAATAAGTACTAAATAAAAAGTTATAGATAAGTAGATTTTTGGTTTTTTTTCGTCTATTATATTTTATAACTTATCTTCCTTCGTACCTACTTAATAAGCAGGATTACTAATTATTGAATTAAATTACTAGATTTTTTCTTTAAAATTCTTATTTAGTTATTATAATAGCGTTGCAATTGAATTAGTTATAGCCTTTTAAAAATAGTGTTTTTTTGATTGTTTTTTTGTATCACCCTACTATATATAAGGTAGTTAATATACCGATATCTTACTAGGGCCGGTATTCTATTAGTGGTTCTATAACTAGATTATATAACTAGTAGTATAGCTTTATTATAGTAAATATACTATATCTTTTATAGGGTAAAGATTAGTAGTTTACCTCTCTACTTAGGATAATAGTATATTCCTCTATAGGTAAGGATAGAATACCTTATAAAGGTAAAGGGGGAGTTAGAATAGCTATATACTTAAATTAATAAAAATATTTACAATAAAAAGCATATATTACCACGTAGAAAAAAAAAAGAATAATTAGAAAATAACTTTTATCAATGGTTTAGAAACTATTATAGCGACGCGGGCCATTAGTAACTATAATCTAGCCATCGGCAATAAGTACAAAATGGTTAGCGATAGATGCTGGGATTGATAGGATGCAATTCGTTGCTATCTCTACCCTTCGAACTGGTTTATTCTGCTTATAGCTTAAAAACTAGCTGCTATCAAGAGCAGAGGGTGGTTAGGATCCATGCTAGACTACAAGAAGAGAGAATTGACATCGAATTCGCGCATACACGCGTTTTTAGGGCAGGGCGCGTGACTGCCTGACTAGGAAGAATCAGGGGTCGATACCACGGTGCATCATTTACTAGGCTGTCAGATATCAGGGAAAAATATGATCCAGAGCATTCCCTCGATTACTAGAAATGCGTTGGCTAGTTGGGCGAACTATAGTACGTATGATCCTTGCGGTTAGACTTACACCCTTTCCATACGGATCGCTGATAATGCTCTAGTTCCTCCTACTCCTATTACTACTACCTTTAAAATTGGTCTTGATGTTGATTTATTGGAGGACAAGGATTGAGAGAAGCACCTCTTCGACGACGAGATTACAGATGAAATATTGCTCAATTCTTTTCACACGCTCCACCTCCAGAGCCAAAAAGGCAGTTATTCCGAGCATATGCAATCGCCTGTGTAGGTTATGTACGGAGAGGAATGTCAGTGTGTATAAGACATAGGTCTAGTTTTGTCTAGTTCGAAGATATATCCGATAGACACAGCTCTTGTATGTCTCTACACATTCTAACAAGCGTAGCTTGAGCGTACTATATCTGGCCCCTGAGAGGCTTCAATGAAATGATTTATTTGATAAGATTGTGTACACTTGTCGCTATGAATTACATTGTTCTCATTTATGCTGCCCCGAAGAATGCTTCCGCTGAGTCTCGCAAAACGACAGACCCAATCCTATCCGGCCATCTTGCCTTCGCCAAAGCTTCCAGCTCCTGCCATGTTTTCGCCCTTGTGAGCAGTTCCCCCCAGCCTCTAATATAATCCTGCGTCTCTTGCAAGTGTCCATGTCCAAACCCTTCTTGTTCTTGCGTGTGCGAGGGCACAACAACCTTAGGCTTAAGCGCTTTAACCTTGTCAAGGGATGCTATCCATTGGTTTCGCAGCTGTGGAGTGAGGTTCTCCACGAGCCACTGGTAGCAGTGTCCGTAGACAACATCGCCGCCAACCACAAGATCGATACTCGGAACATACATCACTGTCGAGTGTGTAGTATCGCCCTCGCCCACCTGGATCGCACGGAACTCAAATTTCTTGTTTGCCTTTCCATTGATGAAGAAATTTGCTGAAGAAGACAGTGGCTTCACCAAGGAAAGATTGGCTTGCTGCACATCGGGAAATAAAGCTTGCCAGAGTCTATCCCAAGTCGGAGGCTCATACTGCAAAGGCAGATGTTCAATCACTCCCTGGGTAGCGACGACTTGCGCCTCAGGAAACTTGGCCAGTATTTGTGGGAACGAGTTGAAGTGGTCGCCATGTGCATGTGTAATATACATATACTTCAACGTCTTGCCTGGTGCTGTCTTAGAGATCCAGTTCGCAAGGTCGGTGCCATCTTGAGCCACGATAGGTGCATCGATCAGAACAGCTTCAGTTGCTGAGTGGATGAGGGTGAACGTTTGTGGCGACCAGAAGAGGGAGACGTTTTGGAATTGCACGGGTGCGGACGCTAGGTGGTATACATCCACCTGAAGCTCATCATTTTCGCAAACGCGGCGAGCAGCCACATCCTGGGTAAGAACCGAGAAGGCTGCCACGAGTTTGAGTAACCACTTCATCTTGACTTGATTTCGTAACTCCTATTGTGAGACTGTCGTGGGGCTTTTATACTGGGAAGATGGCTTTGGCGCAGTCAGTTAGCATGTCATGCTTCTCTACACTCTTCACCAAGAGAGGAAATATCCAACTTCGAGACTACATTGTACCTTGCTTGGTAATTGAAGTCTATTAATCATAATGGTCTTACCTACACCAGGCGCCGCAATAATTCGTCCGACAATTTTGAGTGTGCTTACTTAACAAAAGTGTCGCACGAATTATTGCAGCACCTGGTGCCTACTAAGTTGCGTAGTAATCACAACCGAACTTGTGAACAAATAGTTCGTCTTTACTCATCCTAGGAACTACCTAAACTAGGATACCTGCATCGAGTTTCTCAAATAGTGTCCTAACGTCCCTAGAGCTTGTATACTGCTAGGGCACACTATGACCCGTGCTTCTTTCTATCAATTTCCCTTCCTGTCTACTTCTCCGCCTTGCCATTAATGCCTGTAAGTATCCTTGCAGTCAGTTGCATCGTGCTGACGGATCCTTACCAATCATACGAAACCTCTGATAAATCCATTAGAAACTCATTGACCATATATAATCAAGCTTTCCTCTTCAATTCTCATTTTGACAACAAAGACACTACTTTGGCTGGAAACCTCGTACAATTCTAGCAAAGCCACTACCTCTTTGACTTACCTTGTCCAAATTTTGTCACTCCGTATTTTACTCTCCGAAGGAGGTACTCTCAATTTACCAAGATCGGAACGAAATACTTCTACACGATGTACTTCAGCAAGACATTTTGACCTCTTTAGTAGCTATGTCTATAGCCCATTTCCAAGTCTCTATCCCCTCTATCTCCACTAGTCAGTTCTTGTGTGGGGGGTCATTTCAATGGAACGCACGTTCTCACCAATGCGAGGTGTGTAACGGGTCGCTCTGCATCTGACCTTCTGGTTACCACTCAATCCGGCGAGCAAGCGGGGATCAGCTCAATTGCTATAGAGTCGGTCCCTGAAACCACGACAATACTAACCCTCAAGAAGAGTCTGGATTAGTTGTCTAAGATAACTTAGCGGACCCTTCAACAACACCCAGACTCTGGAAGCTTTGCAACTAGGCTTGCTACAAGGGTGGATATTAGTTAATGCAATTGCTACAGCGGATTATATGATTGGGTATCTAGCTATATAGAGTAGTGGTTGATAATTACCTTTTCTCTGATGCACTTTGTCTATCTCTCTTAAAACCTAGCTATTTTGCGTGGCTTCTTGCGTGTTGCATGGTTCTTTTTTTTTACAATAGGGCCGCATTAGTACTAGGCGGCCTTCTTTTTAGAGCGCGGTCATAAGTATCGCTGCATAATAATCACGTCCGCAAGTACTTAAAGACTACACTATGCACCCACTCATTCAACTTTTCCTCTCAGCCATCTTTTCGATCTCATCTTCTCAGCATATATTGAAATCCTACCCAACCAACATGTCTGGATTCCCATCCTTAAAACCGGCTATGACCTTCCGTGTAAGTACTTGTATCATGTCAGCCCTGTAGCTAACGAGCCCTAGGTGACGGCTGCTCCAGCGTTTCCAGTTGGTAGCATTTCTAGAGGAACGCCTCTTTTAGTCGTGGTGAGAGAGTGCCATACTTTACAAAGAATGTAAAACTGAACACGTAAAGCCAATAACTGGAGGAACCTTGAAAGCGGAACCAGGCTTCGAGCCCGCCATCGATGCGGAGGTGTAAGTGCCAGAAATCTTTGCCATCTCCTGAACACTCACTAACCATACAGACATGGTGTGGGATTGGACTACATTCGCGGTGATCCAGCGGGCGGGCACCTGCGGTTAGATGCGCGAGTTCAACTGAAGTCAGTTTGCGATTCTTATAATCGCGCATAGACTCGAGCTGACATTTGAGTAGAACCAAGGATGGCGAGGTACGGCATTCAAAACAGACAAGGTCAACACGGCACAGTTCACTTACTTAACAGCCAGCTCCTTGCGATTTACTACAAAGGGACCGTTGCCGTTACAGCTGAAGTGCAGAAAGTCGTCTCAAGCACACCCGATGCCACTACCACCGACTACGGCAATTTATGTATGCCACTCTCAATTCATGTCTGTCATCTTCAATAGTCTAACCATCACACCTCCTCTTAGTCGCAACGTTTGAGTTTGAGGTAAGTCGTCTCGCACACAGTAATGAGGCCACACCTGACCGAGGGCGATAGACTGGCTCGGAAAAGTACAAGTCTCTGGAAACGACCTCATTCGCTGCTGCAGGGCATTACGTTGTGGAGGACGGAGCGCTGGTGGTGGAGTATAAGCTCAGCAAGGTCGTCAAACAGTGAAATCAGCAGATGTTGATCATTACCAATTGTGGTGGCCCAACTGTAGTGCTCGAATATTCGTAATCTACTTGCTTTGAAATATTTCGCATGCCAGCATGCTCTCAATAATCATGCATGTGAAATGATAGGGGCACTAGCCGTGTGCTAGACTTTTGCGGGATCTGCGGACACTGCGGAATCTCTATGCCGCAAAGACAGGGGCGAATGATTGTTATCCCCCCGCCGCAGGACATGAACATTACAACCACATGGATTGTTGAAGAAACGTTTTGATAAAAGTTTACTCATACGGCGCTCGCGGGAATGAAAGGGATGAGCAATCAAAAGCTTGCAGCGCGCAATTTTCATCCGGTCCACGAGAGATAAATACTGCCAATGGGCTTGGGGTAGTACTCAAGCCAGCAGAAAACACTCCAAACCTCCAGCTACCAAAAGAAATCTCAACTACTTCTATACCAATCCAGAGCCATGCCGTCTTACTTGGTCACTGGCGCGGGACGCGGTCTTGGACTTGGTTTCGTTACCAACCTGGTGCGTTTGCATGGCTCAAGCTGTGATACAGAGTAACTAACGCCGAGTATTCCAGCTTCGCAACAAGGATAATATCGTCATTGCAACAGCCAGGGATACGGCCGCATCATCAGGTCTGCAGGAACTAAAGACCCGTGACGAGAATGGGCGGCTTATCCTTATCGATCTCGATGTCTCCAATGCCGAGAGTGTCAGCAAGGCCGTTGAGGAGGTGGCCAAGGTCCTGCCAGATGGTCTGGACAACCTCATCAGCAGTGCTGGGGTGAGCGCTAGCGGGCCACTCAAGACATTCGATGAACTGTATGCGGACCCTCCTTCGCACGAAAGATAGTGGATTCATCACGCCCAATCGTCAATGGAAGCTGACACGCAACATTCAGGGATATCGGCGAGCTCAGGCAGGAGGTGGACTTTTCCATCACCACAACTTTTCTGGTGGTTCGAGGATTCCTTCTCCTGGTGCGTAAGAGCAAAGAGAAGAAGATTCTCGTTATCAGCTCCATCATGGGTTCGCTCACCATTGCTCCCAACGCCTTGGACCTCGGGAATGGTTACGCGGTCGCTCGAGCAGCGCTCAATATGTAAGTGAAGCCACTACAGGCGAGAGATGAAGATATGCTGCAAATGAACCTCAAAAACTAAGCCCAAACCGCTGCAGGTTGGTCCGAAAGTGGAGCATGCCGCTGAAGGCCAAGCATGTCGCTATCGCTGTCGTTCATCCAGGTACGTCAACATTTTCCCGATCTTATTGCACTCGTACCTAACCATGCTAACGTATTGTCGATATAGGTTGGGTTAATTCTACAGAAATGGGCAGCTCAATCGTTGCTTGGGTGGACAAAAACCCAAACAGCTTCTCAAGCATTACCGTGGAGCTAAGCGCTGCAGGGGTTACAAAGGTGTTGCATGATTTGACCATTGAGAATACCGGATCTTTCTTCAACTACGACGGCATACAGCTCCCTTGGTAGATTTGTACCTAGAAGTGAGAACACTCATCTGATTAGAAGTAGTAATCAAAGATGTTGGCTTCTAAGTCAACTCTGGGAATCCTCTAAGTTTGACTGGACGATACCACCAGTACCCGCCGCTACAGTGGTCTCTCGACTATCCAGAAGAGTTAAATAAACGCCTAAAGATCTCATATGAGCACCAGTTCGGAGCAAATGGTTCATGGAAAGGACTAACCGGCAAGCCGCCACCTCAAATTGATAAGATGGAGCACGCTTCTGAAAACTTTCGTGTCCTCCTGCATCTTAGGTGTCAACGTGTCTGGTGCGAGCAGCATCAATACACAAGCTGCGTGGTACATGACTTGTATCATGAATATCGGGAGAGGGTCAGAAGCTTGCGGCTCGTGGGGGCAACTGGTGTAATGAGAAGTGGCCGCTGCCGACAGTCGGTCCAAGGCGGTGCGACTCTCCTCCCAGAGGTCTTCAAACAACATCCTCCCTTGTCTATGGTTGGCTCCATTCTGTAAATGCTTATCTTGAAGTAATAAGATGGTGCTGCACATCTTGTCAGCTGTCCTCCGAACTGGGCCTGCCTCAAGACATGGCTGGGAAGCACTACTGACCTGAAACTCAGCCCAGACTGGGCACAGAATTCTAGTCTCCTAACGCTCGCCTCAGCGTCGGTAGTATGCACAAGCGCGAGCGAAGTACGTCGTAGCTGTGCCATTCTGCCGACGCAGGTGGCTTCATCTTCAATCGATGGGTGCTTGATCAATTCGAGCGCTTGGCTGGTTAAAAACGTTGCCTGCGCCATTCTCGCAAAGAGGCCCATCTTGAGTGTAAATCCGGTTGATATCAGTGAAGCATCTGCTGGCTTCGACGTCTATGTTTGACCAGCGTCAGTGCCATTGCAGTAGGTGTATTTTATGAGAGGTGTCGTGTCTTACGCCTTCATCCCAAATTGCATCGTCCACTGGTAGGTAGGTATCGAATGTAGGGTCATCGGTCGATAGCGGCCTCACAGGATTGCTGAGGCTTAGGAATCTAGCTAGATCAGTCACCCATCTGCGTTGTTGGGTTACGATACAAACTCACCGGTCGAACATCTGCACCGCCCACCAAACCCGCCTCCTCTCTTCAATATCATTCCATGAGAGTAGCCCGTAGCCATCAGTAGATGACGCCACGGCAAAACTGTTCACGCCCATCGCTAGTCCGTATCGCGCGCAAGCACCCACGGTTAGGTAGGCGGCGGGATAGATGGCCTGACCGAGTTCATAGAGGGCGATTAATAGCCCTGCCTGAAGCACGTGGACGGATAGAAATCCAGCTCGCTCGACGTCGTAATGGAAACGTTTGACTGCATCATACAGGCTGGTTTTCACGGCGCTCTCCCCTTCCTCATCTGCGGGGATCGTGCAGCAGAGTTTCATGGAGAGGGTGAGAAGGCTGAGCTCTGTCCGTCGCCCTGCCAGAGGATTGAGCAATCGTTTGTAGAAGACTTGTTTGGAAATGATTGGGAGCCATGGGTGGATGGTCGCAAAGAACGAGGATGCGATGCTGTGGATTGAGGAAGCCTTGTCAATCAGAGGAGACAAGCGTGCTGGGACCGCTAGAGTAGGTCTTGGGAGTTCGAGCTGTGCCTGCAAATGAAGCTGTGGTGCAATAAAGTATACAGCATTTGCAACAAATTGTGTATCTTTGGAGAGTATCGTCAAGGAAGGTCTGGAGTGGAATTCGTTCTCGTCGCCATGTGGGCATGTCCCTGGCGAGAGGCCCGCGACCGTTGGGCTAACCGATTCATTGGCTAGAGGATCGATCTGGTACTGAAAGCGACGGTGGGAATAGTGACATTCGGCCTCCCTGCGTACGCAAAGGCTGCAGCTTGGGAGTACTCTATCACATCGTCGCTTGCTCGTCCGGCAGGGTAAACAAGCCGTACGTGCGCGCCCTATAATCTCGTCTGATGGTGGCATGGGTGTCCTAAGAGAACTATCTGCAGTAGAGCCGGATTGGAAGCTTGTGCGGACGATGGCGGCTTTTGCGGACGATGGCGGCTTCTGCGGACGCTAGCGGCTCCTGCGGGAATTGGAAGGCTAAATAATGAGGGAGTGGCAAAGTAGTGGAAGACGGCGGGGCTATGGTAGACGAATTGTGGTGAACAAGGTTGCTTGCTCTCCTCGGCTCTGGTGCTGTCGTAGAAGGAAGGACTATGATGCCCGATACGAAACAGCTGACTAAGAAACATTTGGCGGGACACTTGTGCGAAAAGGTACGTAGGTGTACACCCGTCCCGACCGTCTACCTCGATGATCACCCATGAGCATCCGCATTCACCACGTTATGGCACATTCGATTTCTGTTACAAGAAGTACCTCTGCCCTAGTGGCGGTTGTTCTTTCGCGCCCCTGTCATCCCACCGAAAGATATACATTACGTGACAGGAAATACGACCTGCAAGTAATGCTCCTTGCCTCCAAAGTACTCTACCAAGGAACTTCAGCACCTTTGTGGTTGAGAAAGTGGCCGGATGTCTCTTTCTTGGTCGACTTTTTGATCTGCCACAATAAATAAGCATTATCTCCAAGGATATATCACGAGGACTGACCAGCTCAAAAACCGCAGCAGCGCTTTCTTCCTCCGTTATGGAAGCCTTTTCCATTCCAATGGCCGTTGCAATTGCATTACCAAGGTCAGTTCTGACCCATCTAGTACCGGTATCAGCTCATTTTACCTCCGTGACGGAGTTGAAGGATATTCTTTACCCTGGATGGATTGGAAACGAGATGATTTTAGGTTCCTCATGATGTACTTTGTTCACGAAGAAGTTGACTGCCGCTTTGGACATGCCGTAGGCAACATCTGGGATCTTGCGCTCGCCTTGCATGCCAATGCTGCCGAGCTCCGTGGAAATAACCAC
>Ga0247757_10001951_pt1 | contig 11916 bp, 9 predicted proteins | sample UWRJL126311R4_FD_180929 | JGI IMG/M metagenome (GOLD analysis project Ga0247757, IMG submission 180929) | Plant litter microbial communities from Arlington Agricultural Research Station in Wisconsin, United States - UWRJ-L126-311R-4 | ecosystem: Environmental > Terrestrial > Plant litter >...
CTCTCCGGCTCGCTCATCGGCGGCCTGCCCGAGACGCAGGAGATGCTCGATTTCTGCGGGAAGCACAACATCACCTGCGACATCGAGATGATCCGCATGGATGAGATCAACACGGCCTACGAACGCATGCTGAAGAGCGACGTGAAGTACCGGTTCGTGATCGATATGGCCACGCTCGCGTGAGCGAGACAGTGTCCCAATCTGTCATTGCGAGGAGGCCCACGAAGTGGGCTGACGAAGCAATCCAGCTGGATCACCACGGCCCGCACTGCGGGCCTCGTGATGACAGACATTTTTAAATCACGCCCTGGCTGGATCGCCGCGGCGCGCTTCGCGCCCCTCGCGATGACAGGATATATGGGGACACAAGTCGTGAGTGAGCCGGCGCTGCGCGCCGGTTGTGGGTTAGGTGTTAGGAGTTATTGATCCGGGCTGTAGCCGGGGTCGTCGACCCCGGGGGGCTCGAGACCGAGGTCGCCGACCTCGGCTACAGCTTTGCCGGGCCCGAAAAACTACCGTAGTGACCCTCGGGAGACGGCCCCCGGAGTATAGGCCCCATCGTGCGGCCGGCGGGTTCGGGGTATGGTGAGGGCGACGGTTTCATCCGTCACTCAACCCTCAACATTCCATCCCCCATGAAAGACAGCACCCAAAACCGCATCGAAGGCAACGCCAAGGAAGCTTCCGGCAAGATCAAGGAAGTCACCGGCAAGGTCATCAACAAGCCGGGCCTCGAAGCCCGCGGCCAGAACGAAAAGATCGAGGGCCAGGTTCAGAAAAAGGTCGGCGAGGTCGAGAAGGCCATCGAGGACTAGAGCAGATTCAGTCGAAGTGTAGCCGCGCTTGAACCAGCGGCGAAAGCGTGGCCCGCAACGGGACCACGTTGTCGCTTCGCTCCAACGCGGCTACGACTTCACTTAAGCCGCTGCGTATCGTGAAAAGCGCGCAGGGCTCAGCTGTCAGTTTTCAGCCAACCCCGATCCGCCGGGCAGCGAAAGCTGCTTTGGCGGATCGCTGACACCGGCTACGGCGCGCTACTGCGCGGCGTAGCCCCGCCACACCCACTCGAGCGCCTCGGGGAGCGTCTGCTGCTTTACCTTGGAGTCGCAGTGGCGGGAGTTGAGCGAGAAGACGTACTGGCAGTGGTAGCCCTTGTCGCGGAGCACGGCGGCCATGCGGTGGTTCGCCGTCACCCAGTCGTGCATGCCGTCGCGCATCACGTTGGGATTGTAGAGGTCGCCATCGCTGACGTGCATCCAGACCCGGATCGGCTTCGCGTCGGCCGCGGCGATCAGCCGGTTGTGGTATTCCCACGCCCCGCCCGGCGTCACCGGGTCGTACGGCCACTGCTGGTTGATGTAGGTGCCGGAATAGGAGACGACGCGGTGGTACCACTCCGGGTGATACCACGCCATGGTGAAGGCCGCCGCGGCGCCCGAACTGCAGCCCATCGCGGCGCGCCCTTCGGGATCGGCGGTCAGCTTCACGTGGCACTGCGCTTCCACCGCCGGCAGGACCTCCGCCTGGATGAACTCGGCGAACTTGCCCGACATCGTGTCGTACTCGAGCCCGCGCTGGTTGCCCTGCGCGTCGCCGCCGCCGTTCTGGATCATGATCGCGATCAGGGCGGGCACGCGCTTCTGCGCGATGAGGTTGTTGAGCGTGTTCACGAGCAGCGGATCGGATTTCCCCGCCGCGGGGCCGTCGTGCGAAACGAGGAAGGGCGCCGCCGTGCCCGGCACGTACTGGCTCGGGATGTAGACCGTGATGACCCGCTTGTAGGGCGCCGGGTGGGTCTGCACGACGAGCGTGAGGGGGTTCGCCGGATCCACCGTGCCGAACTGGTCGCGCGCGATGCCCGGGTAGAATTTGCTCTCGGCGGAATCGAGCGTGATCTGCTCGACGCGGCCCTGCGGCACGCCGGCGACCTCCATCGATTCCGGCGCCGGCACGTAGTCGGGGCCGACCAGCCAGTCGCCCTCGGCGTCGACCGGCGGGTTCGCGCCGAGCATCGCGTGCAGGGCCGTGTCGCCCGGTTGCAGGCCCGCCGCCCGGAAGCGCGGCGCGCCCGGGCCATCGGGGGCGCGGGTCGGCATCGGCGGACGCACCGGCGGCGCAGGCGGCTTGGCCGAGGCGGCATCCGCCGCGAACATGATCGAAAACGAACCCAGGCAGGCAACCGCCAGGCCGACGCGAACCAACGGGAATTTTTTCATGAGGGGTGGGCGCGACATTCGGCCGCGCGGGGTGCCAATAGAGCTAATCGGCACGCCTCATCTCGCAAGCGGCAAGGCGAGAGCGCACGCCGGAGCTGGCGGCAACCTGTAGGGGTCGAGCTTGGGAGCGTACACAAAATCGATTTCTACGCGTGGCGTCCCCGACACACCCCGGCCTGCGGCCACCCCTCTCCAGAGGGGATCTCAAACCGACGGAGCGAGAATCCCCTCTGGAGAGGGGTGCCCAAACGGCGGGGTGTGTTGGTTTGAAGACACTCCCTTGCTCGATCCCAGGGCGACACCCGTGGCGACCGCGTGGGAGGACCGAGCGAGCTCGGCCCCTACATGAACGAGGGGCGTCCCAAGCGACGCGCCGCCACTCCCTACTCCCCCCGCAACGTCGCCGGGTGGAACGTGCGCCACGAGTGCCAGAATTCCTGGGAGGCGGCGACCGTCTTCAAGACGCGGGGCGTGTGCCCGACGATCGAATTCGCCGCCGGCAGCTCGCGGCCGGCAAAATCGTATCGGTTTTCGCCGCCCACGAGCTTGTCGCCCTCGAGCGCAAACGTGACCCCGGCCGGACGCTCGAAAGCCACGAAGCTTTTCTCGTCCGGCGACAGCGCCACCACGATGGCCGTGCCGCCGACCTCGTCGTTGATCACGCGCACCTTCTTCAGCTGGTTCCAGTCGTAGGCCTTGCTCGCGGCGCCGACTTCCACGCCGAGCACCCAGGATTTCTCCTCCCAGGAACCCTTCGCCGTGCCGGTGAGCTTGCTCTTGCTCTCACCGCGCTCGAATTTGCCCTCGACGTCGAAATGCTTCGGATCGGTGCCGTCGGCCTGGAGGACCTTGCCCTCGGGATGCAGCTCAAACCAGCGCTTCAGTGACATCTGGGTGAACGGCAGCGTGGCGAGCTGCGCGCCCTTCCGCTTGCCGGTCACGGCCTCGCCGCTGACCTGCCGCCACCAACTGCCGGTGGTGGCGTCCTCGAACATCGCGTTGAAATGATCCATGCCGACGAGGCGGAAGGTCTCCGGCTGGCCGTCGACCACGGGGTCGTACACGCGGCCGGTGCGACACACGCTGCAATACGTGACCATCACCGGCTTGCCGCCGACGGTGTCGCGCACCTGGTGATGATAGACAATGAAGCGCACCGGGTACGCGCGCGCCTCGCCGTTGTGCTCCACGCCGATCACGACGGCCTCCGCATCCACGGCATTCTTGTCCTTGCCCAGGTAAACCGGATTCACCGGCTCCCGGAACATGTGGTCGGCCGTCATCTTGAAATTGAAGAGCAACACGATCGCCGCGACCGGCAGCATGGCCAGCACCGGCAGCCACTTGCGCTCGACCCCGAATGCCGCGCGCGCGCCGGCCACGATCATCACCAGGAACGCGATCCGGAACGCCCACCGCCACACGTGGAGGAAGTACGCGAGGTCGAGGCTGTCCATCCGCTGGGAACCGGGCATCGGCATGATGAAGTAGACCTTCGCGATCTCGAACAGGAGGAGTCCGACCAAACCGGCATAGAACAGCTTTTTCATGGGGTATGCCCCACCCATGACCGCCCGCCTCGCGAGCTTCAGCAGAAAAGGGGCGAATTGACCAAGTTTTGGGGCGGACGGGACTGCGCCGGCCCCCAAAATGGAAAGCCCGCGCCTCGATTGGCGCGGGCTGTTTTCAGGGGGAGGGCCCGCGTCCCTGCGGGCCGTTGTCTGTTTTTTCTGGAGGGTCGAGCTCCCGCTCGACCATTGCGCAGCGGCGGTCGAGCGGGAGCTCGACCCTCCAGGGAAGAAGCGGAGGCCCGCAGGGACCAGCCTTCGCCAAGGCTATGGCCGGCACGCGCGGGCCCTCCACTGTGACGACTGAACCGAACTCAGTTGTTCTTCAGCTCCTTGATTTCCTTCTTCATCTCCTTGTGGGCCTGCTCGACCTCGTCCTCGGACAGGACCTGGTCCCCGTTCTTGTCGGCCTTCGCGAACGCACTCCGGGCGAATGCGGCAGCCTCCGTGCTGCTGATCTGGCCGTTGCCGTCGGTGTCCACCTGGCGGATGTGGGCGGCGGTCGCCTTGGCATCGACCTTGTCCTTCTTGTGATAGGCCGCGTCAGCCGCTTCGCATTCGGCGGCGCTGACCTGGCCGTCGTAGTTGGTGTCGGTTTGCTTGAACTGGTTCTCCGAGAACTGCGCATGCTCCACGGCGGTTACCTTGCCGTTGCCGTCCGTGTCCATGCGCTTGAACATGTCTTCCGCCTCGCTCCCGAATGCAGGCAGGCCGGCGGCGAGGATCAGGCCGGAGGCCACGAGCGCGGATTTGATGGGATGGGTTTTCATGGTAGTGATGAGTATGGTTTTGAGGGATGAAGAATGTGCCGTATCTCCCGACCCGCACCCGCCGCGGCGGTGCGTCCGGCGAATCCCCCTTTCCCCCACCCGGCGACAGCCCGGTCCGTTCGCTCGCACGGGGTTGTGCCTGCGAACCCCGGCTCCCGGGCAAACCGGCGCACCCCTCACCTACCGCAAGGTTGTCTCAATCCCCGTTTCCGCTAGGAGATAGCCGGTTGCCGCTCCGCCCCTTCCCCTGAATCCAAATCGCGCCCGCCGGCGTATATTCCGACATGAAAGCCAAAGCCTCCCTTTTTCTCCTGCTGGCCGCCACCTGGCTGGCCGCCGGTACCGCCGCGGCGAAGGAAGTTGTCCGCGTCCCCGCTCCCGCGGGCGTCCTGCCGATTGTCATCACCGAGGGGACGCTCGGCAACACGGGCAATGCCTACAGCGATTTCGACCGGCTCGACATGGCCTTCCGCGCCGTGGCCAAGGAGCGCAACTGGCCGGTGAAGACCGTCGCCGAGCGCTTCGCCTCCGGCACGCCGGACTATCTGACCGAGTTGCGAATCTCCCTCTTCCCCCGCGTAAACCAGGAAGTCCCGGGCGAATATTTCTACCGCGCCTGGACCACGCTTTGGATCGACGGCAAGGAATACAATTTCAAGGTCATCACGGCCAGTTACTCCTACCGCATGGGCGAGAACATGGACGACGTGATGGAGAAAGTCTTCCGCAAGGGCGCCAACGCCACCGCCGACAAGATCGAGTCCCTCCTCTTCCCCGACCTGCCCAAGCCGGAAAAAGGGAAGAAGTGAGCGGATTTCGCCCAGCGCACCAATTCTGGAGGGCCCGCGTCCCTGCGGGCCGATGTTTTCCTTCATGTAGGGTCGTTGCTTGCGCCGACCTTGCGGGCGAGGTCGGCGCAAACGCCGACCCTACACAAGGCCACCTTACGGGAGCCGGCCCGCAGGGACGCGGGCCCTCCACCAATCCCTAGAAATGCCGTCCTCCGAATCCGAAGTCCGCGAGGAGATCGCGCTGCTGGCCGCCATCGCGGGCGGCGGGCGCGAGGCTTTCCGCGAACTCTACGGCCGGTACAGCGCGCCGCTGTTCTCCCTCGCGCTCCGCTTCGTGGGCGACACCGGCACGGCGGAGGAGGTCTTGCAGGACGCCTGCCTGAAGATCTGGCGCCACGCCGGCAGCTACGACCCGGCGAAGTCCCGGCCGTTCACCTGGGCCGTCACCATCCTTCGCCGCACGGCCATCGACCAACTGCGCCGGCAGCAACGCACCCCGCCGGCCCTGCCGATTCCCGCGGACGATTTCGCACCCGCCGAGTTTGCCTCCGGTGAAAACACCCGCCGTGCCACCGAGACACATGAAACCGCCGCCCGGGTCCGCAGCGTCCTCGCCACCCTGGCCTCCCCGCAGCGTGACGCCCTTGAACTCGCGCTTTTCTCCACCCTCACGCACGCCGAGATCGCCGCCCGCCTCGCCCAGCCGCTGGGCAGCGTGAAGACCTGGATCCGCCGGGGCCTGTCCGACCTCCGGCAAACCCTTTCCCTCCCCCCGCCATGAACGAATCGCTCGAAGAACTTGCCGTGCTCTACGTGCTCGACCAGCTCACGCCGCCCGAGCGCACCGCCGTCGAGGCCCGGCTCACCGACGAGCCCGCCCTCGCCGCCCTCGTGCGCGACTACGAGTCCGCCCTCGCCGCCGGCATCGGTTCCCTCCCGCCGCTGCAGCCGTCGGCCAGCGTGCTCGGCCGCATCGAGTCGGGCATTGATGAACTCGAAAGCGCGGGAAACCTGCGCCGAGCGCAGGTTGGGCGCAGCAAGCCTGCGTCCCTGCCGTCCCCTGTCCCCCGTCCTCTGTGGGTTGACTGGGCCCGCTGGGGCATCGCTGCCGTTATCACCGTCAGCCTCGCCATCCTCGCCTTCCAGAGCCTGCGGAACCCGCGTATCCAACCGGTCTACGTCATGGTCGGCCTGGACGCCAACCGCACGACCTTCGCCGAGCTGCCCTCGCCGGAGGCGAAGGACCCCGACACCCGTTTCATCCAGCTCGCCTCCACGGCCGAGAATCTCTGGCGCAACCCCTCCGCCCGCCCGCTGCCGGCGGCCCCGGCTTCCGGCGACAATCGCGGCTACGCGCTCTTCGATCCCGCCAGCCAGCAGGGCTTCATCGCCATCGAGCAGCTCCCCGCCCTCCCCGGCAGCCAGCAGTACCACCTCTGGGTGGTCGACGGAAAGTCCGGCCGGATCCGTGACGCCGGCGTCCTCCCGCTCGCCGGCCTGAATCGCGGGCTCTATTCCTTCGCCCTCGACCCGGCCGGCACCCCCGCGCCGGACCACGTCCGCCCGAACTTCTTCATCACGGTCGAGGACACCTCCACCACCCAGCCCCGCGGCAAGGTGGTTTTGGGGAAAGAGAGCATCTGACGGCGGCGGCCCGCCGGCAGATTGATCATTGGCCGTTGGTCAATGGTCATTGGTCATATCGATCCGACGCCCCGTTCATTTCTCCTCTGTAGGGTCGCCGCTTGCGGCGACCTCGGAGACGAAGCCGGCTGCGCGTGCAAGGTCGGCCCAAGGACCGACCCTAAAGTCGTGGCTCCGCGCCAAGGCTCGATATGACCAATGACGATTGACCACTGACGAATGACCAATGCGCGAAACCCGCGCCCACTGGGTTTCGGGCTTAGGACTCATCTCGTTCTTGCGGGTCCGCCCGCTTTGCTGCAGAAACCGCGCGTCGCCACGGGCCAGGCGACGCGATGATCCTCCGTTTCATCACGGATTTCCCGTCAGTCTTCACCCGCCGCGCGCCGGTGCACGCGGAGCTTCCCCCTCCCCGCTCATGACGACCCTTATCATCGTCCTGCTCCTGCTCTGGCCGTTGTTCCAGCTGCTGCGCATCCTCATGGTCGCGCGGATCATCATGGGCCTGGAGTTCCGCGCGCCCAGGGTGACGCCGCTGCTGCCGGCACAAATCCCGCCGCACGTCCACGAGGCCGCGACCGGGTGGCTGAAGCAGCTCCAGGCGCAGGAATTCACGCTGCTCGGCGGCTGGCGCATCGTCTGGACCGCCGAGGCCATCCTCGGCGAAGACGGCGTCGTTCTCGCCCACCCGCGGCTGCCGATCGTTGCGGTGATCCGGCCGCGCGACGAGGCGAACCTTTCCGGCCAGTGCTGGGTGTCGCTGCGCACCACGCTGCAGGACGGTTCCGAAATCGTCACCACCTCCTACCTGCCCGAGGTGATGATCCCGACCTGCTCCGGCGTCGAGATCGAGAAGGTGGCGACGACGGCGGCCGTGGAACTTCTCCAGCGCCACGTGGCGCGCATCAACCCCGTGCTGGCCTCGGCGTGGCGGTGTCCCGATCTCGCCAGCGCCGCCGAGCGCGAGCGTCATGTCCGCACCGCGCAAATCAACGACGCCGTCGTGCTCGGCGTGCTGACTGCGGACCAGACCGGCAGCTATCACTACCGGGCCGGGGCCGCCTTGAAGGGCGCCTGGACCGTGATCCGCATCTCCAGCCGGAACAAGAAGGAGGACAAGGGCCTCGCGGTGCCGGCGTCGCCGCTGAGCCCGGCCGGCCTCGCGGCTTTCGATCTGTACCATTACCGGCAGATGGTGGCGTTCAGCCGCGGACGCTTCTCGCTCCGCACCAAGGCGGTCATCAGCACGGTCTCGTTCCTGATCTTCGCCGGCGTGCTCGCCTGGCAGTATTCCGTCACGGTCGCGCTCTGGCTGGTCATCGCGCTGGTGATCCACGAGGGCGGACACCTGGTCGGCATGTGGATGTTCGGCTTCCGCGACACGCAGCTGCTCTTCATCCCGTTCTTCGGCGGCGCCGCGGTGGGCCACGACGACAAGGTCCTGAGCCCGTGGAAGCACATCGTCATCATCCTGCTCGGGCCGCTGCCCGGCATTTTCCTCAGCCTGGGAATGATGGCCTACGCCAGCTCCGGCACGGCTCCGGAATGGCTCAACCAGGCGGCGCTGACGATGCTCGTGCTGAATGCGTTCAACCTGCTGCCGGTGCTGCCGCTCGACGGCGGCCAGATCGTCGACTTCGCCGTGGCGTCGCGCTTCCCGCGCGCCCGCGTGCTGTTCCTCGCCGTCAGCGCCGGCGGCATGATGCTGATCGGCCTGCTCGGCGGCGGCGCGAAGCTCCTCCTTTATCTCGGCATCGCCAGCCTCATCCGCCTGCCCACGGAATGGCGCCTCGCCGGTGTGCGCCGCGAGGTACGCGAAGAATTTCCCGACGGCGGCGAGGAGGAGCCGGTGGTCACGCGCCTGCTCGAGCATATGCGCGAGCCGGAGTGGGCCAAGACTCCCGTCAGCAACCGCCTCCAGCTCGTGCGCGGGCTCCAGCTGGTGATGCGCATGCCCAAGCCGGGCATCGGCACGATGGTTTTCGCCCTCGCCGGTTTCACCGCGCCGCTCTGGCTCGGCGCCCCGCTGGCGCTCTGGGCCGCGGTCCGTCAATCCGACGCGCGCCTCGAGCTCGCGCGCACCCGCGCCGAGGCGGCGGGGCTCCACGCCCCCGCGCATATACCCCCGCCCGTCCCCGCCGGCCTCGCCCCCGAGGACAACGCGGCCATCGAGTATGCGATGGCCGTCACCCTGCTCCAGCCGCCGGAGGAGGCGACCGAACCCGGCAAGGAGGAAGAGGAAGACCACGCTCCGCCGGAACCGGAGGACGAGGAAGCCTCGGCCAAGGTTGTCGCGCTGCTGCGCTCGGCGGCGCAGAAGAAGGCCTTCGCCCCCGTGCCGGCCCCGGCAGGCAAAGCCCGCCACACGTGGCTCGCGCGCTTCACCCAGCCCCAGGTCCTCAACCAACTGGTCCTCGCGGCCGGCGAACGGCTGCGGTACCACGAGCCCCGCGAGGCCATCGCGATCGATTGCGACACCCTGCGTCTCCTGCGCCTGATGCAGGCGTCGCCGGGCGCCCTCGACTGGTCGACCTACCAGACGACCACCGCTTCGGTGTGGGAGAACGTCGAGGAGTCCCTTGCCACCGGCACAAGCCCGACGCCCAAACAGCTGGCGGAGCTGCGCGAGTTCGCCCTCGAGCGCCCCCTGATCGACTACGCGAACGCCAGCATCCCGGCGGAACTTTTCGGCAACGCCAGCACTTCCCTGGAGGACCTCGCCGGCGACGAGCCCCGGGCCGCGGAGCCCGGGTCACGCCTCCTGATGGCCATCCTCGAGATGACTTCGTCGATGGGAGACTATCGCGCCGAGGCGTACGACCACGCCGTCCAGGCCAAGGACCAGCTCGCCGCCATTCGCCAGGGGACCTGGCCGGAACCGGTGCCGCTCGAGGACGTGCACAAATCCGGTTCGCCCCATGTGGCGCAACTGGGCGACCTCGTGGCCCGGCAGCGGCAGGCGCGGGCCGCCCTGCGCGCGATGGAACTCCGCGGCACCGGCACGAAGGAACTCCAACTCGAAGCCCTCGCCGCGGCACCCGCGGAACTGCAGCACCCGTTCACCCGGGAACGCATGCGGCTGGCCCACCGCGGGGCCTTCGACGTGCTGGTCTACAAGTCGGGCGTCGACACCAAGTGGGACCGCAATTTCAAGTCCGAGGCGGTCGAGGTCGTCTGGCGCGTCCCGGCGGAAATCCACTGAGCGCTTCGTTCCCCGGTAGGTCGGGCTTCATGCCCGACACGAGCGCACATTAGTCGGGGATGAACCCCGACCTACTTCAAACGGATCCTTTACCGGCGCGGGCTTGTCAGGCCCGGCCATGGCTGCTTTTGTCGGGGCATGCCGAGACCTGCGAAGCCACTCGACCTCCCCCTGCAAACCCAAGGTCCCCTTCCCCGGAAGCGGTGGAGGGCAGGCTTCGCCTTCGCCCCCCTCGGCGAAGCACGGTTCAAGCGCCTCCCCGTCCTGCTGCTCGCCGCGCTCCTCGTCGCCGTCCCCGTCCGCACCGCCGCCGTCGAGCCGGCCAACCTCGAACCGCACAAACAGGAACTCACGCGCTACATCGAGTCGGGCGAATACCGCGCGACGGTCGCCGAGGTGGCGCTCAAGGCCACCAAGTACGTCGCCAAGCGCGCCGCCAAGGCCAAGCCGGGCCAGAAGCTCGCCATCGTCTTCGACATCGACGAGACCGCGCTCAGCAACATGCCCGTCATGCAGGCCTACGGCTTCGGCTACAACCCGAAGATCTGGACCGAGTGGATCAACGAGCGCAAGGCGACCGCCATCCTGCCCGTGCAGACGATCTACGAGAACGCGCTCCGCCACGAGGTCTCCGTGTTTTTCGTCACCAGCCGCCTCGAGTCGCAGCGCGTCGCCACCGAGCGGAACCTGCGCGTCGTCGGCTACGAGGTCTGGGCCGGCACCTTTTTCCGGCCCGACGACGACCAGCAGCCGACGAAACAATACAAGACCGGCGCCCGCCGCCAGATCGAGGCCGCGGGCTACACCATCATCGCCAACATCGGCGACCAGGACAGCGACCTCGCCGGCGGGCACGCCGAGAAGACCTTCAAGCTGCCGAATCCGTTCTACAAGGTGTACTGAGCGCCGGGCGGCGCGCGGCGCGGTTATTCGATGAGGGCTATTGGTTACTGGTTCCGGATTCCCGCTCTTTCTGGAGGGCCCGCGTCCCTGCGGGCCGGGATCGGAGGCGGGCGCAGCCGGCCCGCAGGGACGCGGGCCCTCCAGTTTTTCGTTGGGTGGTTGACCCTCACGGGATGCTCGCTTGCCTCCACCTCCCCAAGCCTCACGCCCCCAGCCTCACCCCTTTCGATCCCTCCCGGCGAGGTGATCGAGTTTTCCGCCCAACTCAACGCCGAGATGCAGCGGCTGGCCGGGGCCTCGGGCGGAAAGGGCGATATCGCCGAAGCGCGCTGCGCCGTCGCGGTGCCGGCGGATTTTTCGCCGGAGCGGGCGTGGCCGGTGCTGCTCGTCAGCGCCACCTCCGACCCGGGCTACAACTCCAGCCGCGCCCTGCTCCGGCAGTTCGCGCCGCCGGCGCTTCGCGCGGGCTGGATCGTCATCGCCGCGGACCCGCCGCGGGAGGTCGGCGTCGCTGCCGACACCGACGCGCTGCGCTATGCCCTGCTGGCCGCCGCACTCGAACGCCTGCAGGCGGGGTGGCCGGGACTCGCCCGCTGGCCGCGCGCCTTCGGTGGATTTTCCGGCGGCGCCAAGCACTCGGCGCTTCTCGGGGCTTTCTCCCTGCTGCTCGGCCATCCGCCGATCGGCATTTATCAGGCCGGCTGCAACCAGGCGACGATGCGCACCGTGCTGACCCTGTCGGGACTTCCGCGCGACCGCTTCCTCGCCACGCCGGTTTTCCTCAGCAGCGGACGCCAGGACCGCATCGCGCCGCCGGACGTA
>Ga0247757_10001952_pt1 | contig 11913 bp, 9 predicted proteins | sample UWRJL126311R4_FD_180929 | JGI IMG/M metagenome (GOLD analysis project Ga0247757, IMG submission 180929) | Plant litter microbial communities from Arlington Agricultural Research Station in Wisconsin, United States - UWRJ-L126-311R-4 | ecosystem: Environmental > Terrestrial > Plant litter >...
CGTACACGCTTACCGGCGACCTCACGATCCGTGATGTAACCAAAACTGTGGACCTGGATGTAGAATACGGCGGTACCATGACTGATCCTTGGGGACAGGTAAAAGCAGGTTTTGAGATCAATGGCAAAATCAACCGTAAAGAATTTGGTCTTGGCTGGGGTGCAGTTACCGAAGCCGGTGGTGTAGTGGTAAGTGAGGAAGTGAAACTGCATATGGGCGTACAAATGGTAAAGCAGGCGTAACTTTCCGGTTAAAACACAATACATGACAACTGCCAGCATAGGAACGGATCTTTACCGGGTTAGATTAGACGATGGGAGACATGAGTTCAGCTCAGACGAGCCCAGGGAACTGGGTGGTGCAGATACTGCGCCTTCTCCTGATGAGCTGATGGAAGCTTCGCTGGCCAGTTGTACTGTTATCACTTTACGCATGTATGCCAACAGAAAGGAATGGCCTGTTACCGCCATCAATGCAACAGTAACATTGGAAAGAACAGAGAGCAATACGGTATTCACCAGGCATATTTTTATTGAGGGCGATATCACGGAGGAACAAAGAGAGCGGATGTTACAGGTAGCGGGATCCTGCCCTGTGTCGAAAACACTCAAGGGCGCGATAACGATAAGTAGCAGCATTGAATAGGAAAATAGCTTCGGGGCTTTAGCCCCGGGGTTATTAAATCCTCTGGGCTCAGAACCCCGGGACCAAAATCGACTGGATTATTAAAGCAAGTTGGTGCAGCGCCTGGAACAGGTAAGTGAAAATGGCCGATGCACTTTTAAATAAAAAGATCATGCACATAGAAATCATATCAGGTAGCCCAAGACAGGATAGCGGTTCGCACCGCGTTGCGCTGTTCCTCGAAGCATACCTGTCTGAACATACACAGCACTCGATCAATATCATCGATGTTCGCGAATGGCAACTGCCGCTTTTGCAGCAGGTGTTTACAAGCGTTGAAAATACCCCTGCGGAATACAAGCCGCTGGCGGAAAGGATGTTTGCAGCAGATGCATTTATCCTGGTTTCACCGGAATATAATGGCGGATATTCGCCTGCTTTGCAGAATCTTTTGGACCATTTCCCCAAACAGGCACACAAGGCATTCGGCATCGTAACGGCGTCGCCGGGAGCAATGGGCGGTATGCGGGCCAGTCAGCAGCTACTATTGCTGGTGCCGGCACTATTCGGGGTGGCATCACCTTTTATGTTGATCGTTCCCCAGGTAGACAAAAAATTCGATCCGGAAGGGCATCTGACCGATCCGGGCTTTGAAAAGCAAGTACAAACGTTTGCAAAAGAATTCTTATGGCTGGCCGGAGCCTTAAAACCGGAACTGACAGGTTCTTATAATTAACGAAATAAAAATGTGGCGGAGTTGTACCTTCGCCACTTCTTTTTAAACTCTATCATGAGCGACGAGATCAAACACGAATGTGGGCTTGCCTATATTCGTTTGAGAAAACCCTTCTCTTATTACCTGCAGAAACATGGTTCCGTATTGTACGGTTTGAATAAGCTGTACCTGCTGATGGAAAAACAGCATAACCGTGGGCAGGATGGCGCCGGACTGGCAACTGTAAAGCTGAATACCGAACCCGGTAACCCCTTTCTCCACCGTATCCGTAGCAATGCCCAGCAGCCCATCGCCGATCTTTTTGCCCGCATAGGACAGGAGATGGCTGAGCTGGAAAAATACCAGGTGGATATCAAACAACATCCGGGATTGATGAAGGGCCACCTCGCTTTCCTCGGGGAAGTATTGCTGGGTCATCTGCGTTATGGGACACAGGGAAAGAACAATGTAGAGTTTTGTCACCCGTTTATTAAGCGTGACCTGATGCCCGGTAAGAACCTGGCACTGGCCGGAAATTTTAACCTGGTCAATACGGATGAACTTTTCGACCTGATCAATATGAGCCCGGGTGATTTCCAGAAACAAAGCGATCTCGCTGCGATGATGGAAGTGATCCACCACTTTCTTGTTAAAGAAGATGAAGCGGCGCCTAATACCGCCAATATCTCTAAAGTATTACAGAAAGCTGCTCCCTTGTTTGATGGCGGTTACACTGTAGGCGGCTTACTCGGTAATGGCCACAGTTTTGTGATGCGCGATGCCAATGGTATCCGTCCTGCCTATTATTATATCAATGATGAAGTGATCGTTGCCGCCAGCGAACGCGCTGCCATTCGTACTACCTTCAATGTAGGCGAGAACGAAGTGCTTGAGCTGATGCCGGGTAATGCGTTGATCGTTGATGATGCCGGAAACTATTCCATCGAACAGGTACTCGAACCCAAAGAAAGAAGGGCCTGTAGCTTCGAACGGATTTATTTTTCCCGCGGCAGTGATGAAAAAATTTATCGCGAAAGGATTGCGCTGGGACACCATCTCAGTCGCACCGTACTCGAAAATATCAACCACGATCTGAAAAATACCATCTTCTCATACATACCCAATACTGCCGAAGTTGCATTCTTCGGATTGGTAAAAGGGATGGAGGAGTACCTCAACAAAATAAAAGTTGAACGCATCCTCAGCTGGGGTAATGATTTCACCCCGGAGAAACTGGAGGAAATGGTTACCCGCAAGATCCGCCAGGAGAAGATCGCGATCAAGGATGTGAAGCTGCGTACATTCATCACAGAAGATACCAGCCGTAATGAAATGGTGCAGCACGTGTATGATATCACTTACGGTACCGTTCGCAGGAATGAAGATACGTTGGTGGTGATCGATGACAGTATCGTTCGCGGCACTACACTCAAGGAAAGCATCGTGCGTATGCTGGCCAGGTTGCATCCCAAAAAAATACTTGTGGTTTCCTCTGCTCCACAAATCCGTTACCCGGATTGCTATGGTATTGATATGAGCAAGCTGGGAGACTTCATCGCTTTCCGCGCTGCCATCGCGTTGCTGAAAGAAAAAGGTATGGAAGATGTGTTGAAAGATGCACAGGAAAAGATCAAAGAAATGCAGCGCAATAACCAACTGCATACAGAGAATGTAGTGCGACAGATCTACAAACCATTTACTACCCAGGAAATTTCAGATAAGATAGCCCAACTGATCACACCCGCAGGCGTTGATATCCCTGTACAGGTGATCTACCAAACCATCGAAGACCTTCACGACAGTTGCCCCACCAACACCGGCGACTGGTATTTCACCGGCAACTACCCCACACCCGGCGGTAACCGCGTGGTAAATAAGGCATTTTTGAATTATATGGAAGGAAAGAATGTGAGAGGGTATTAATTTGAAAATTTGGTGATTTGAAAATTTGAAAATGGGTTACTGATAAATGGTTTTATTGTTAGATTGCTAGTTGCTTCAGAGCTTGCTATAAAAAATGTAACCATTTACCAATGTAGCAATGCGACCATTTTCAAATTGTCACATTTTCAAACTCTATAGCAGAACGCATTAATATTCATTCCTGCACCTACCGAAGCAAACATGACGATGTCTCCCGGCTCGAGACCGTGTTCGTTCATCAGGCCATGTTTTACCATATCATACAAGGTGGGGATCGTAGCTACGGAACTGTTACCGAATTTGTGGATGCTCATCGGCATGATATCAGTAGGCACTTCTTTGAGCCCGTATAATTTATAAAGTACTTTCACAAAACCCTCATCCATTTTCTCATTGGCCTGGTGGAGGAAGAATTTTTTTACTTCGGTTACATGCACGCCGGCTTTGTCCAAACAGGCTTTCATGGCAAGTGGAACGTGTTTGATAGCGTACTCGTACACTTTTCTCCCCTTCATTTTCAGGTAACGCACTTCCTCGTCTGAGCCGGGAAGATTGGATTTGCCGAAGTAGAGGTAATAGGCTTCGTCTACGCAATGGCTTTGTACGCTGCAGGAGAGAATGCCGTTATTGTCATCATTGGATTCAACAGCCTCCAATACAGTGGCGCCAGCACCATCGCTGAAGATCATGCTGTCGCGGTCGTAGATATCTATCACACGACTGAGTGTTTCTGCGCCGATCACCAGACATTTTTTGGCAATGCCTGCTTTGATATAGGCATCGGCCTGTATTACGCCCTGTATCCATCCGGGGCAACCAAAAAGAATATCATAAGCCACACAATTCGGATTGCGGATGCCCAAAGCCTGTTTTACCCTCGAAGAAATAGCAGGTAACACATCGGTCTGGATCGTGTTCTTCAGCACATTACCAAAATTGTGTGCAACAATGATCTGGTCCAGTGTTTCAGGATCAATGCCGGAGTCTTTGATTGCATTCCTGGCCGCAATCGTAGCCATATCGGAAGTATTCACGCCGGCTTCTGCATAGCGTCTTTCCTCAATACCTGTGATGTCCCTGAATTTTTCAACGATCTCATTTGGTGGCGCTACGATCCTTTCATGGTCTTCGCTGTAAAATTCCTGTACAGCAAATTCCTGGTTGGTTTTGATATGGGGAGGAACATAGCTTCCGCTGCCTGTAATGATTGTTCGGGGGTTTGACATTGCAATCAATTAACAATTAGAAAATTTGAAAATTTGAAAATGGGCTAATGGTCTTAATTGCTGCATGGTCAAATGGTTGACATGACCCTAAAAAACAATTTAGCCATTCAGCAATTAAACAATGAAATTTTCAAATTAACCCATTTTCAAATTTTCAAATTATAAATACTTATCTCCTTTATTCCGCTTCACTTCCGCTACATATTCCTTGATGGATTGTTCTTTGTCTTTTTTGCAGATCAGCAATACATCGGGTGTGTCAACAATGATCGCATCATCGATACCTTGCAGAACAACCAGTTTTTCATTGGGAACGGATACCATGCACTTGGTGGCGTCGATCACGATCACATTATCTCCTGCAACGGCATTACCAAGATAATCTTTTTCAAGGTTATCATAGGCGCTGTTCCAGGTACCCAGATCGCTCCAGCCAAAAGAGGAAGGAATGACATACACATTATCGGCCTTCTCCATGATCGCGAAATCGATCGACACATTCGTACAGAACGGGTAAATGCGATTGATGGCTTTCTTTTCGTCTTTGGTATTGAAATGCTCTTTCTCTCCATCAAACAGCTCGAACATTTCCGGTTGATAAATTTCAAACGCTTTGATCAGGGTTTTTACCTTCCAAACAAATATCCCGGCGTTCCAGAGAAAATCACCGCTGGCCAGAAAGGTTTTCGCGAGTTCCAGGTTGGGTTTTTCGGTGAAGGTCTTCACTTTATAAATACCTTCTGCCGCAGGCAAAGTATCATGCTGGATATAGCCATACCCCGTGTTGGGATGCGTTGGTTTGATGCCAAGCGTAACCAGCGACTTGATATGCCCTACAAAATCCAGCGCCTGTAAAGTGATCTTACGGAAATTCTCGTTATCGAGTATCATATGATCACTGGGTGCAACAATCAGTGATGCTTCCGGGTCTTTTTGCAGCAGCTTAAAGGAGATATAGGCAATACAGGGTGCTGTATTCTTACGGCTCGGTTCGGCCAGGATGTTTTCGGCTGGCAGTTCCGGCAGGTGCTCCTGGGTGATGGATTCGTACTCCTCGCTGGTAACTATATAAATATTCTCCGCAGGTATAAAAGCAGCATACCGCTCATAAGTCCATTGAATCAGTGATTTGCCGGTATGTAAAATGTCAAGGAATTGTTTGGGATAGCTGGCCCGGCTGCTGGGCCAGAAACGGCTACCTATACCCCCTGCCATAATCGCTACATAGTGGTGTTTGTTCATCTGTTCACGGAGTTTAAAAACATTTGTCCGGGTTGCAATATTAAGGGCTTATACGATTCCCTCGCGGATTAAATCATGGATATGCAGTATACCCTGGTATTTGCCGTTTTCCGCCACGATCAATTGGCTAATATCGTTTTTCCTGAGCAGATCCAATGCTTCGACGGCCAACATAGAAGGCGCTACCGTTTTTGGTGACGAAGAAAGTATGTCGTTGGCAGTGATCGCACCGATATCAGTTGTTTTCTCCAGCATTCTCCGGAGATCTCCATCGGTTATGATGCCTTTGATCAGGCCATTTTCATCGATTACTGCTGTCACACCTAGTCTTTTCTCCGTAATCTCCATGATCACTTCTTTGAGGCTGGCCGTTGGCAGTACAGCCGGCGCACCATTCTGCCTGCTCAGATCACCTGCCCGCAGATAGAGCCTTTTGCCCAGGTTGCCACCGGGATGGTAGCGGGCGAAGTCTTCACCACTGAAACCGTTCAGCTGCATCAGGCAAACAGCTAATACATCACCCATTACCATCTGTGCTGTAGTACTACTGGTAGGGGCCAGGTTATTGGGGCAGGCTTCCTGGCTTACGGTAGTGTTGAAAACAAAATCACTCACCCGTGCTAAAAAACTATCGGTATTGCCCACCATCCCGATCAGTTTATTGCCAAAATTCTTTACCAGTGGTACCAATACCTTGATCTCGGGACTTTCGCCGCTCTTACTGATGACCATCACCGTATCATCCTCCCCGATCATACCCAAATCACCATGAATAGCGTCGGCGGCATGCATAAATAGCGATGGGGTACCGGTTGAATTAAGGGTGGAAACGATCTTTTGCGCAACAATGGCGCTTTTGCCGATGCCACTGATCACCAGGCGGCCATGCGCATTATGGATATGTTCAACGGCTTTTGTGAAAGAATCGTCTATAAAAGCGCTGAGCCCGGTAACCGATTCTGCTTCTAACGCAATGGTATGCAGGGCAGTTTGTCGAATTGAGTGGTTCATGGTGAACAAAGGTAAACTTTAACGCTTAACACGCATGATTGCCCCCATACTTCATTAACTTCGCCGTCCTTTACAATAAAAGCGTTATTCAGACGCCTATTTTGACCGGATGCGGTATGGAGATTGATTCCCTCGTTTATAAAAATTAAGCGGATTATCCAGGGAAAATAGCTAAATTATAGGGCTGTAACATGTCTAGACCCACCCCCGAGGAGAAAATGATTTGATACATGGCAACGACTACGAAGAAACCGGCTAACAAAACGACTGCACCCTCCAAAAAAGCTGCAGCACCCCCCAAAACGCTAACCAAAACAAGCGCTGCGCATTCACATGATATTTATGCTGCGCTGGAAGAACATTTCGGGTTCCGCGATTTCAAAGGAACCCAGGAAATGGCGATCAACAGTGTACTCGACGGGCGGGATACTTTTGTGATCATGCCAACAGGTGGCGGTAAAAGCCTTTGCTACCAGCTGCCCGCTATGATACTTCCCGGTTGCGCCATCATTGTATCGCCACTTATTGCCTTAATGAAGAACCAGGTTGACCTGGTAAGAGGCTATAGCGAGAAAGACGAAGTGGCGCATTTTCTCAACTCCTCATTAAATAAAGGACAGATCAAGGCGGTGAAGGATGATCTTGACAGCGGCAAGACCAAACTGCTGTATGTTGCTCCCGAAACCCTGACAAAACAAGAGAACCTCGAATACTTCAGCGAATTACCTATTTCTTTCTTTGCGGTGGATGAGGCGCATTGTATTTCTGAGTGGGGACACGATTTCCGCCCCGAATACCGGAGGTTGCGTGAGATGATGGATATCATCAATCCCGACATTCCTGTTGTAGCACTTACCGCAACAGCTACGCCTAAAGTAAAAAGTGATATCATCAAGAACCTCGGTCTGAGAGAGCCGGATGTATTCCAGTCTTCTTTTAACCGTTCCAACCTTTACTACGAAATACAGCCGAAGATCACCAAAGATCAAACGGTGAAAAGCATTGTGAAGTTTATCAGTGGTCATAAAGGAAAGAGCGGGATCATTTATACCCTTAACCGCAAGACCACCGAAGAACTTGCCGAGATACTGGTAGCCAATGGCATCAAAGCCGTGGCCTATCATGCAGGGCTTGACCAGAAACTTCGTGCCGAGCGGCAGGATAATTTTCTGAATGAAGATGTACAGGTAATCGTTGCTACCATCGCTTTTGGTATGGGTATCGATAAACCGGATATACGTTTTGTGATCCACTTCAACATACCCAAATCCATCGAAAACTATTACCAGGAAACAGGTCGGGCAGGAAGGGATGGCATGGAAGGACTTTGTGTGCTGTACTATTCTCACAAAGACGTATCCAAACTCGAACACCTGATGCGTGATAAGCCATTGAGCGAACGCGAAGTGGGTGCGCAACTGATCGATGAGACGGTGGCTTATGCGGAAAGTTCAGTATGCCGCCGTAAAATATTACTGCATTATTTCGGAGAGCAATGGGATACGCCAAACTGCGGCAACTGCGATAATTGTTTACATCCAAAAGAAAAGATCGAGGCAAAAGAAGAAGTGGTGAAAGTGCTGAAAGCTGTGAGTGCACTGGATGAACGTTTTGTGACCGACTACGTTGTAAATGTGATCATGGGTAAACCAACACCACAGATCAATTTATACCGTCATGATGCGTTGCCGGTATTTGGTATCGGTAAAGACAAAGAACCACATCTCTGGAACAGCCTGATACGCCAGATGCTGCTCGAGAACCTGTTGAAAAAAGATATTGAAGAATATGGTTTGCTGAAGCTGACTGATAAAGCGGAGAAGTTCCTGAAAAAGCCAACATCTTTCAAGATTGTGCTTAACAACCTGTTTGAAGAAGCACAGTTTGATGAAGATGAAAACGAAACCGGCACACAAGGCGGTGCAGCGGCAGACGAGAAGCTGTTCAATATGCTGAAAGAGCTTCGCCAGAAAGAAGCCAAGAAAAAAAGCCTGCCACCTTTTGTGATCTTTCTCGAGAATTCTTTGCAGGATATGGCTACACTATACCCTACCACCCTGCAGGAACTTGAAAAGTGCCAGGGAGTAAGCAAGGGTAAGGCTTTGAAGTATGGTAAGCCGTTTGTGGAAATGGTAGCCAAATACGTTGAAGAAAATGATATCGAGAAGCCAGATGATTTTGTGATGAAGAGCGTGGCCAATGCCGCCAATAACAAAATCTATATCATACAGAACGTCGATAAAAAGATCCCGCTCGAAACCATTGCCAGGAATAAAGACCTGAAAGTGGAAGAATTGCTGGATGAAATGGAAACCATCGCCGCCAGTGGTACCAAACTCAATCTCGACTATGCCATCGACGAATGGCTGGATGAATATGAGCAGGAAGATATTATCGAATATTTCAAGAACTGTGAAACATCCTCGTTGCAATTGGCACTGGAAGAATTGAGTGAGCATGATCTTACCTGGGAGCAGGTAAAATTGATGCGGATAAAATTTCTTAGTGTGTATGGCAATTGATCACGGATTTCCAGGATTTGATTGATGATTTTTACGATAAAGCCCGCGCAAGCGGGCTTTTTTCTGTTTTAGATTACGACAGCTCTTTTAAAATCCGGGGTGTTTCGATACCAGGCTATATAAAAAAGGCCGGCCTCCAGCGCTGACCCGCTACTTAATTTTTAAAATGGGAAATCAGGAAATCGTATATTTCGATATTCTATATTCCTTGTCCGGTATTCGATATTCATTTCTTATTGCATGAAATATCTTAAGGTTCTCTACATCCAGGTACTGATTGGCATCGTTGCAGGTATCATCGTGGGCTCCCTGTTTCCGGGATTTGCGCCCACAGCCAAACTGATCAGTGATACTTTCATCAACATGATCAAGATGGTGATCACACCGGTGATATTCCTCACAGTTGTTCTGGGTATTACGGGAGCCGGCAGCCTTTCGCGTGTTGGGCGTGTAGGCGGCAAAGGACTGCTGTATTTTGAGATCGTTACCACGCTGGCGCTGATCATCGGGTTAGTGGTGGCCAATGTACTTAAGCCAGGGGCGGGCATTCCTACAGACCACCTTCCAAAAGAAAACCTGGAGAAATATACCAGCGCGGCTAATGACATGAACTGGGGCGAATTCTTCTCTCACATTGTTCCTTCGAATATACTGGATGCATTTGCCAAAGGCGATCTGTTGCAGGTATTGTTCTTTGGCATCCTGTTCGCTATTGCTATTTCAAAATCAGGAGGAGCAGGAACGAAGATCGTATCGATGTTCGAAAGCCTGAGCAAGGCATTTTTCGGAGTGATTAAAATTGTTATGAAAGTCAGTCCGCTCGGAGCTTTTGGCGGAATGGCGTATACTATTGGCAAGTTTGGTTTTGCCAGCCTGTTGGTATTGGGTAAACTGATGCTGGCATTTTATCTTACATCTATTGTTTTCATTTTTGTTGTTTTAAACCTGATTGGGAAATACTATGGCTTTAGTGTGTGGAAACTGCTTGTATATATCAAAGAAGAGTTATTGATCGTACTCGGCGCCAGCAGCAGCGAATCGGTATTACCCAATATCATGGAAAAACTGGAGAAAGCAGGTTGCGAGCGATCTGTGGTAGGTTTGATCATCCCAACCGGCTACAGTTTTAATCTTGATGGCACCACCATCTACCTAAGCATGGCTACTTTGTTTCTGGCGCAGGTATTCAATATTGATTTGTCCTTTGCACAACAGTTAAGCATTATCGGTATTTTGATGATCACCAGCAAAGGCGCTGCAGGAGTAACAGGCAGTGGTTTTATCGTACTCACTTCTACCTTAACCATCATGAAAGTAATACCGGTAGAGGGGTTGGCATTGCTGATCGGTGTGGACCGTTTTATGAGTGAGGCCCGCGCATTGACCAATATGATCGGCAATACCGTTGCCACAGTGGTGATCGCCAAAAGCGAGAAAGCCATCGATATGGAAACTTATAGACGGGTGGTAGAGAAAAAAAGTAGTTGAGGCGAAGGTTTCACGCAAAGACGCCAAGTATAGAATCAAGGCGCAAAGAGCAGCTATGAGTCTTCCCTTTGCGCCTTTGCGTGAAACAGATAATCACACGAACAGATCGGGATACAATTGTCCTCCGGGAACCACGGCATATTTGTCGAGATCAGCAATACCTTCGCCTGCCATCACTTCCTCATCAATAAAAGTATTGCCGGTACATTGTGCAGCGGGTTTGCGGAGGATATAGTATACGGCATCTGCCAGTATCTCCGTAGTTCGGCTCATTTTAGCCAACGCCTCCCCTCCCAATAAATTTCTTACTGCAGCAGTATCGATGGTAGTTCGCGGCCACAATGCGTTGGAGGCAACACCTGCGCCTTTCAATTCTGCCGCCCATCCCAATGCAAGCATGCTCATGCTGTATTTGGTGATGGTATAAGCGATATGTCCGCCCATCCATTTAGGATCCAGATTAATGGGTGGTGACAGGGTAATGATATGCGGGTTATTGCCTTTTTTCAAATAAGGAATACAATGCTTGACAACCAGGAATGTTCCGCGCACATTGATGCTTTGCATCAGATCGAAGCGTTTCATTTCGGTTTGTTCGGTAGGGGTTAATTGAATAGCCGATGCGTTGTTGATCACCACATCGATGCCGCCGAATTTTTCCACTGCCTGTTGCACTGCTGCCTGTACCTGCTCTTCATAACGGATATCTACCTGCACTGCCAAGGCTTTACCACCGGCTGCTTCCACTTCCTGCGCAGCAGAATAAATAGTGCCGCCCAGTCTCGGGTCCTCTTCCACGCTCTTAGCGGCGATCACAATATTGGCGCCTTCCTTTGCCAAACGCAAAGCAATAGCTTTACCGATACCGCGACTTGCGCCAGTGATCAGTACCGTCCTGTTCTGAAATGACATAAGCGGATTGTTGGTGGATGATAAATGTCAGCAAAACCGGCTTACCAGCCTAAGAATTCTTTGACTGCCTGCTCTGTTTCCCGGCAGGCTTTGTCCAGGTCATCGTTAACAATGATCTTATTGAAATGATGACTGAACGACAATTCGTAGTTCGCTTTATTAACCCTGGTAGCCAGTGCTTCGGGTGTTTCGGTGCCGCGGCTTTCCAGTCTGCGGCGAAGTTCATTTACTGATGGGGGCTGACTGGAAA
>Ga0247757_10001953_pt1 | contig 11906 bp, 12 predicted proteins | sample UWRJL126311R4_FD_180929 | JGI IMG/M metagenome (GOLD analysis project Ga0247757, IMG submission 180929) | Plant litter microbial communities from Arlington Agricultural Research Station in Wisconsin, United States - UWRJ-L126-311R-4 | ecosystem: Environmental > Terrestrial > Plant litter >...
CAGCGGCCGCGCGCTTCGTCCGAGATGCCGTCCGAGATGCCGTCCGAGATGCCAGGGTCATGACTAGGTCTCCTTCTGTTGCCGTGTGGTGCTCAGAAGTAGACCGGGCTCCGGCGTCTACCGATCCCAAATTCCTCCTTGGCCGGGAGTGTCCTTGGAGATGCCGGAGTTAGACGGTGAGGACGAGCTTGCCCTGGAGGTGACCGCCGTCGAGCAGCCGGTGCGCGTCGGCGACGCGCTCGAACGGGAACGTCTCCTGCACGTGGACCCGCAGCGTGCCCTGTTCGACGAGTTCGACGAGCCGTCGCAGGGCGACCGGATCCGGGTCGACCGCGATGCCACTGAAGCGCATACCGGCCGCCTCGAACTTGGCGGCGAGCTCCGAATCCTGTTCGGCGACCGCCGTGACTAGGTGGCCCCCTGGGCGGAGCACCCCGAGCGACCGCTCGACGGTGTCGCCGCCGAGCGTGTCGAGCACGACGTCGATGTCGCGGACCGTCTCGGCGAAGTCGACCGCCGCGTAGTCGATCACCTCGTCGGCGCCGAGCCCGTCGACGAACACCCGCTTGCTTGCGCTGGCGGTTGCGATCACATGTGCACCAAGGGCTTTCGCGATCTGGATCGCGACGTGGCCGACCCCGCCGCCACCGCCGTGGATCAGGACCCGGTCGCCCGCGGTCACGCCGCCGAGGTCGACGAGGCCCTGCCAGGCCGTCAGCCCGACGACCGGCAGTGCCGAAGCCTCGACGTGCGAGAGCGAGGCCGGCTTGCGCGCCAGGTGCAAAGCGGGAGCAGACACGAATTCGGCATACGCGTTGGCCGCCCGGGGGAATAACGGCATTCCGAATACCTCGTCGCCCGGCCTGAACCGCCAAGTGCTTGCCTCTTCGACCACGCCGCTAACATCCCAGCCGAGGATGAACGGCGGCTTGTCGAGCAGTGGGAACTCGCCTGCGCGCAGCCGCGCCTCCAACGGGTTCAGCCCGATCGCCTTGACGCGGATGAGTACCTCGGTCGGCAAGGGCTGGGGCGCAGGCGCGTTCACGATGGTGAGGACCTCGGGTCCGCCGAGCGTCTGCTGGGTGATGACTCGCATGACTCTCCTAACGTTGGGGGAGAGGACCCAGGCTATGTTTCCGATGGGAACCGGCAGGTACCTTGGCGGCATGAGTGACTCCGGTCCCCGTGACGCCTTTCTCGCCGACTGCCCGGGTCGTCTGACGGTCGAGCTGATCGCCGACAAGTGGACCGCCGTAGTGCTCTCCGGTCTCAGCGAGGGGCCGGTGCGCCACGGCGAGCTGATCGAGCTGATCGGCGGCATCTCCCGCAAGGTGCTTACACAGACGCTTCGACGGCTGGAGTCGCACGGACTCGTCCGTCGCCACGCCTATGCCGAGGTACCGCCCCGTGTCGAGTACGAGCTCACGCCGCTCGGAGAGACGCTGATCGATCCGATCCACGTATTGACCGAGTGGGCGAGGGCGAACGGCGACGCGGTTCTCGATGCGCTCGACGCGAATTCGGAGCCGGTTGGCAGGCACGGCTGAGTTGCCACCGCGGCGGGAAACGTCGGCGTTGGGACAAGGTCGACTGGCGGGACGAGGTGCAACCACGACATCTCGCCGTTGCGAACGGAGTTGACGGCGCTGATGGCTGTGCGAATGCGCTGCTGCGCAGCGAATGGTGCGGTGCTGGACGTTGGCTGCGCGGAGGGAATCACACGTTCGCTTGAGCGTTTGGTTATCGGTCCGCCCGATGGGCGTAGATCGCCCGATACCAAATCAGGCTGACCGTCTGAGCGGCTTCGTCCAGGCTGGGCACCGCGGCTCCGCGCTTCTCAGACTCGATGTACCAGTGGTAGGCAAGTTGCTCCACCATCGTGCCTAGGGCTGCCGCGGCGTATTCGGGATTCAACGAGCCGTCGGAGTCGACTCGCTGTAGATAGACGGATTTTCGCCCAAATGTCTTCTCCCTGAGGTTCCACCACAGGTCGGCACATTCCGGGACGGCTGCTGACATCTCGAGCAGGCCCGCGATCAAATGCCGGTTCGCGCGGTATGTCTTTAGGTAGCGGCGCGATGATTCGCGGAGCGATTCGAGCTCCTTGCCTTTGATCCAGGACCCGCTCACCGACGTGTAAAGCGCCTCGACTAGTTCTTCCAGCAGCTCGAGGAAGAGTTCATCTTTGTTGTTGAAGTAGCGGTATGTGCTGCCAAGGGCAAGACCGCTGCGTTCGGCGATCTCCCCGACGGTGGCGCCGAAGTATCCGCGGTCGGCAAGCACGTCGCGCCCCGCGTCCAGGATCCGCGCCCGGGTCAGCTGTCCCTTCTTGGTCGGCGCCGATCGCAAGCTGGGCTTGGACGTAGAAGTCAGATGCGGAGTCACTAGTCCTCTCCCCACGAGCACCTTCAGAAACTGATTTCAGGTTCACTATATCGACTCCTGCGCGACCTGCGAGTCAGCGTCGACGGTGAACGGGCTCAATTCGCGATGTCCAGGCCGCGCCAAGGCCTCCCGCCCACCCTCGGGAGGCTGCGCCGTCTTTAGGCAAGCACCTGACGCTGTCGAGATTGACCGGGTGCGCCTATTGACGATGAGACATCCAAGCCGGTAGAAAAGGTGACATCAGTTTCATTTTAGGAGAGTGCGTGATGTCTGCCACCCAGGGCGTCTGGATCGTCGATGGAATCCGATCGCCGTTCGGCAAATTCGGAGGGGGACTGCGCGACGTCTCCGCGGTGGACCTCGCCGCGCAAACGTTGCAGGCGGTCCTCAAACGCGCGGATTGGCCCATCGAAACCATGTCGGAGATGAACGTGGGGATGGCCATGATCGAAGGCGGCCTGATGGTTCCCGCACGCCAAATTGCCTCGGCCGCTGGACTGCCCGAAACCCTGCCCACCCTGACCCATGACCGCGCGTGCTGTTCCGGCGTGACGAGCGTGGGGTTGGGTTGGCGAGCCATCCGTGGTGGGGCTGCCGCGACCCTGGCGATTGGACTGGAATCGATGAGCCAGACACCGCGACTGCTGCACGAGACCCGCTGGGGATCCAAGCGAGGCGACCTCACCGTCGAGGATCTGCTCATGCTGCGCAACCCCCTCGCCGCGGGCCAATCCATCGCGCGGTCGGCCGGTGAGGAGGCGCTCAGTCGCGGGGTGACCCGCGAAGCGCAAGACGCATGGGCATTGCAAAGCCATGAACGGTACTTCCAAGCGTTGTCCGACGGCTTCTTCGACGACGAAATCACGAACATCGCAACTCCCGACGGCGAATTGGGCATCGATGAGCAGCCTCGCTCGGACACCACCCGTGAGAAACTCGCCCGGCTCAAGCCGGTCTACGGCGGGCCGACAGTAACAGCGGGCAACGCACCCGGACTCAACGATGGCGCGGTCGCCCTGATCTTGTCCGGGCACGCGGCCCTGGCCGACACCGGCGCGACTCCGCTTGCAAGGGTCCACTCATATCTCCAGATCGCGGGCGGGCCCACCTCGTCGGTGTACCTGCCCGGCCTCGCCATCGGCCGGATTCTGAACGAGGCTGGCCTCACCCCCCGCGACGTCGACGTTGTCGAAATCAACGAGGCATACGCAGCCACCGCCGTAGTCAGCGTCAAGACGCTGGCGGACGGCGACAAGGCGCTGGAGCGACGGTTGGCGGCTCGCACCAACATCAACGGTGGCGCCGTCGCCATCGGCCACCCCACCGGAGCGAGCGGCGCTCGCCTCGTTCTCACCGCGGGTCGTCAGCTCAAGCGCAGTGGCGGAAAGTGGGCGGTGGCCGCCATCTGTGGCGGCTTCGGGCAGACGGATGCCGTCCTGATCGAAGCCGCGTAGTGACCGACGCGGCCGTCATGAGCGCCAGTGCAGATAGCGGACAACAGACCGGAGTGACGATGCCTCGCATGGAGCACACGATGCAGGAGGTCCCGCTGACCGTGGACCTCCTGTTCCGGCGGGCGCATCGCCCTTTCGGGCAGAAGCGGATCTACTCGTCGGGGCCAAAGGGGTTGACAGTCACCACCTATGCCGAATGGGCCGCACGGACCAGGCGGCTAGTGGGCGCACTGGACGGCATGCAACTGCAACCCGGTGCCCGAGTGGCGACCTTCGCCTGCAACAGCACGAGTCACCTAGAGATCAGCTTCGCGGTACCGGGCTCGGGCCGCGTCTTCCACCCACTAAACGTTCGGCTCCCGGCGGACCAGCTGAGCTACATCGTCAACGACGCAGAAGACGACGTGATCTTCGTCGACCGGTCACTGTTGTCTCGGCTGGCGCCACAGCTCGGCTCGTTCAAGACCGTTCGTCGACTCGTCGTGATCGACGACGGCACTGACCGCGTGAGCCCAGATGTGGAGATCCCCAACCACATTCTGGTGTCCGACTACGACGACCTCCTGAGCGCGGCGGCGGAATCCGAACTCCACGTCGAAGACGAGACACTCGCCGCATCGGTCTGCTACACGAGCGGCACCACGGGAAATCCCAAGGGCGTCGTCTACTCCCACCGATCACAGTGGCTGCACGCCATGGCACTTCTGCAGGCGGATACGACGGCGATCGGCGAAGGGGACACCGTTCTCCCATTGGTTCCCTTCTTCCACGCAAACGCCTGGGATCTCGGCTACGCAGCGGTGGCCGCGGGAGCCGACATCGTCCTCTCCGGCCCGGACAACTCCGGGCCCGCCGTCGCCGACCTCGTGGAGAGATGCGGGGTGACCGTATCCGCCGCAGTGCCCGCGGTGTGGTCGCGAGTGTTGCCCGAGCTGCGTGGACGTGACACCTCGCACCTTCGAATGCTGTGTTCGGGCGGCAGCGCCGTGCCCGCGCGGCTGACGGACCTCTGCCGCGAGCTGACCGGGGAACCGATCATGCAGGTCTGGGGCATGACCGAGACCGGCGCATTCGCCTCGATGGCACGAACCCGTCCTCACGTCGACCATCACGACGAACACGCGCAGTCGCTGGTCACCTCATCCCAGGGTGTCCCCATACCAGGCATCGAATTCCGAATCGTCGAGGAGGACACCGTCGAGGAGCTCCCTTGGGATGGTGTCGCCATCGGCGAATTGCAGTGCCGCGGACCGTGGGTGACCGCCCGCTACCGCGGAGACAACGGCCGCAGTGGTTCGACGACCTCGGATCAATGGTTCCGGACCGGTGATGCGGCCAGTATCGATCCGAATGGCTACGTTCGTCTCCGGGACCGTCTCAAAGACCTGATCAAGTCCGGCGGGGAATGGATTCCCACCATTGAACTCGAGACGGCTCTGCAAACACACCCTGGTGTGGAGTTGGTCGCGGTCATCGGCGTTCCCTCCGAGCGGTGGGATGAACGGCCGATAGCGATCGTTACCTCCACCGAAGGCGGCCTCGTCCAACCGGACGAGCTTCTCGATTGGTTACGCCCTCGAGTGCTGAAGTTCTGGCTTCCAGACGAGATCCACGTTGTGCCAGCACTTCCCGTGACTCCGGTTGGAAAGATCGACAAGAAGGCGCTGCGACTGCGCTTCGCCGACCAGGTTCGGCCCTGAAGAACCACTTTGCAGGGGGAGTACCCGCGCTGCCGAGGACTCCGATCAACGCCTATGAAAGAACGAAAGTGAGCACTGATGGTTCAGCTGACGAAGCGTGACCGTATTGCGATCCTGACCCTCGATCGCCCCGAGATTCGCAACGCCATCGATCGCGTCGACGCGGAAGTGATCGAAGAGTCCCTTGACATCATCGAAAGCGACGACTCGATCTGGGCGACGATCATCACCGGGGTAGGGAGCGTCTTCTGCTCCGGCGCGAATATCAAGGCATTGGCCAACGGAGGCGGCCCCGCCAAGACCGAGCGCGGCGGTTTCGCCGGTCTCGTAGCGCGCACCCGCACGAAGCCTCTGATCGCCGCGGTAAATGGTCCAGCACTCGCGGGCGGGTGTGAAATCGTGCTGGCCTGCGACCTCGTCGTCGCATCAGCGACCGCCGCCTTCGGCCTCTCCGAGGTCAAACGCTCCATGGTGGCCGCGGCAGGTGGACTCTTCCACCTGCCCAGATCGATTCCGAAGAACGTCGCGATGGAAATGGCGATCACCGGTGACCCGATCGACGCCGAACGCGCCCATCAGCTCGGCCTAGTGAATACGGTGGTCGAGCCGGGCGAACTCATGGCTGCCGCGACAGCCCTCGCAAATCGGATCTGCGCCAACGCCCCACTTGCCGTGCGGGAAACCCGTCGCGTCCTCCTCGAAGGCCTCAGCACCGACGCTGAGCGAGCCAAAGTCATTGCCGAAGAAAGCATGTCGATGATCCGCAACACCGAAGACTTCACCGAGGGCACACACGCATTCCTGCAGAAGCGCCTCCCCGAATGGCAGGCCCGTTGATGTCGAGATCCAGACCGCACACCGAAGTGTCGGCGCCCACGAAGGACACCCTGCAATGAACGCCCAGACGACATTCGAGCTGTTCGACGTCGACAGCCTCCTCGGCGCCGAGGAGCGGGCAATCCGAGACCACGTCCGCGAGTTCAGCCAAGTCCGCATCCACCCATTCATCAACGACTGGTATGACTCCGGTGTCATTCCCACACGCGAGCTCGCCAAGGAACTGGGTAAACTCGGCGTTCTCGGAATGCACCTCGAGGGCTACGGCTGCGCCGGAAATAGCTCGACCGCATATGGATTGGCATGCCTCGAACTCGAGGCAATCGATTCTGGCGTACGCAGTCTCGTTTCAGTGCAGGGATCACTGGCGATGTACGCGCTGTGGCGATGGGGCTCGGAGGAGCACAAACAGCAGTGGCTCGCGCCCATGGCGGCAGGAGATGCGATCGGCTGTTTCGGGCTGACGGAACCCGATTTCGGCTCCGACCCCGCCGGCATGCGTACCAATGCGCGACGCGATGGCAACGACTGGGTTCTGCACGGCACGAAGATGTGGATCACCAACGGTTCCGTGGCCGATGTTTCCATCGTCTGGGCCCACACCGATGGCCACATCCGGGGGTTCGTGGTGCCGACGGACGTCCCGGGATTCTCGGCCAGGGAAATCCCGGAAAAGCTCTCTCTGCGCGCCTCGACGACCAGTCAGCTCGTGCTCGACGACGTGCGACTTCCCGAGTCTGCGATGCTCCCAGGTGCCAAGGGGTTGTCGGGCCCTCTGGCGTGCCTGAACGAGGCGCGATTCGGCATTGTCTTTGGGGCACTGGGAGCGGCACGGGATTGCCTTGAGACCACGATCGCGTACGCCCGTGATCGTGCGATCTTCGGCAAGCCGCTCGCTGGCTATCAAGCCACTCAGCTCAAACTCGCAGACATGGCTTGCGAACTCGGAAAGGGAATGGTGCTCGCCCTGCACCTGGGACGATTGAAGGACGCGGGTCAGTTGCGCCCCGAGCAGGTGAGCATTGGGAAATTGAACAATGTACGCGAGGCATTGACGATCGCCCGCCAATGTCGAACCATCCTCGCCGCCAACGGAATTACGTTGGACTACTCCCCGCTCAGACACGCGAACAACCTAGAGTCAGTGCTGACCTACGAGGGCACTTCGGAAGTCCACCAGCTGATCATCGGGCAAGCGCTCACAGGCCATCCGGCATTTCGCTGAAGCGTCCGGACGCCAAACGGCCATCTCGTACGCGTTGTCGGACCGCGAAGGCGATCCCACCCCGAATCGGGTATGCAGCTACCCCCACCACAACATTGGCGCCGAATCGCGCCGCCAACAGCAGATTTCGCAGAACGGTGAAACCCAGATGAACCACGAACCCCGGCCCAAGCCGAGCACGGGCCGCACGCGCCAGATCGTTGCGGTCGGCATCGGCAACTTCATGGAGTGGTACGACTTCGCCATCTACGGATTCTTCGCCACGGTGATCGGCTCGAACTTCTTCCCGAGCTCGAACTCCACCGCGTCGCTGCTGGCCGCGCTCGCGGTCTACGGTGTGGCGTTTCTCATGCGCCCGGTCGGTGGGTTCTTCATCGGCGCGATCGGTGATCGACGCGGGCGTCGGTTCGCCCTCGTACTCTCGGTCGTCATGATGGGTGGCGCAACGACACTCATCGCGCTTCTCCCGACCTACCAGCAGATTGGCATCCTTGCCCCCCTGCTGCTGGTTGTCTTGCGCTGCCTTCAGGGGTTTTCCGCCGGTGGGGAGTACACCGGGTCGACGGCATTTCTCGTCGAGAATTCGGCGCCCCACCGGCGCGGCCTGACCGCAAGCGTTGTGCCCTTCACCGGAGCGCTGGCCGTGGCGGCGGGAGCTGTCACAGCACTCGTCGTTCAGACCGTCATGAGCCCCGACGACGTTTCCAGCTGGGGATGGCGCATTCCCTTCCTCGCAGCCTTCCCCCTCACCTTCGTTGGGCTCTACCTGCGCACCAAACTCGCGGACACCGAGGTGTTCCAGGAACTGAAGGCGCAAGGAGCCGTCACCGATTCGCCGATCCGCCAGGTCGGCCGGAACAACCGAAAGAGCCTCGCGATCTCGTTCGCCCTCTCAGCGATCACTGTCCTGGGCTTCTATTACCTCGCCGCCTACGTCCCCACCTACCTGATCGTCGAAGCGAAGATGCCGCGGCCGACCGCGCTGGAGGTGGTCGCGGTGGGTGCACTGATCTACGCCGTGCTCTGCCCCACCATGGGCCTGCTCTCAGATAGGGTCGGTCGTCGGCCGGTGTCGCTGCTCGGAGGTGCCGGGCTGGCCGCCGCTTCCGTGCCGGCGTTTCTTCTCATGCTGACGGGAAACCCAGCGGCGGCATTGCTCGGGATCGTCCTCTTCGGACTTTTCCTGGCCATGCACATCTCGACCACCACGGTCATGTTCATCGAACTGTTCCCTGCCCAGATTCGATCAACGGGCAGCGCGATCGGATACAACCTCGCCGCCTCCCTGATCGCCGGACCAGGCCCCCTCATCGCGGCTGCCCTGGCCACCCAGGGGCCAGGCCTGCCCGCGGTGTACATGGTCGCGGTGGCGGTGGTGTGCACGGCACTGCTGTGGCGATTCCTGCCCGAGACCCGCTGGTCCGACATCGCACCCATCCAGGAGGCACACGAGCCGGCCCCGCGAATCGCGCGAACCTAATCTCGGTATGGCGGTCGGACGTCGCGATCGACGACAGGCTGGTGCGTGGGGATATGCCAATCCGATTGGTCCCAATTCGTTTCATCGTCTCTACGGATCACGACTTCCGCTGCGGTGGCACTGTTGCACTGTGCCGCATCTCGAACACGTGCGGCTGCCTAGATTCTTCGGAGCTCAAAGAGTGGGATGACCCGGTCGGGCTTCGGATAGGTCTCTATGCGCGGACAAAGCTGCACTATCTTCGTGTACAGGGCGTCACGCTCGTCGCCCGTAATCTCTTGTGCTTCAACGTCATAAGACTCGACGCCGATATCGACGTGCGCCGCGGAATTGGCACGAAGATTGTGCACCCACGTCGGATTGCGGGGAGCTCCACCCTTGGTGCCGACAATGAGAATCCGGTCGCCAACGGTGAAGTATTCCAGTGGAGTCTGACGGAGTTGGCCAGATTTGGCGCCCGTCATCGTCAGGAGCACGACATCGGAGTCCGCGAACGGACCACCGACCCTTCCGCCGTTGGACCGAAACTCCTCGACGACTGCAGCATTGAAGGCCCGTAGGATCTCCGGATTCGACTGGGCCTCGGCGTGCGTGGGGATCGGAGGGATGCGAGACGAGGGTGGCTCGTCGAGTGTCCGGTCGTCGTTCGTCATGACGCCATTGTCAGCGCGCCCGCCCAACCCGATCCAGACCCGGGCGCGACCAGGGGACGTTGAACCGGGGTACCGACAGACCCATGGTCGACCCGAACCCGGTGCAGGATGATGGAGGTGTGAGCAACTCCGAGTTTGGCGCGTTCCTGCAGGCTCGCAGGGCAGCAGTGTCTCCTGCCGCAGCCGGGATCCCGGACACCGGCGCGCGACGCCGAGTGCCTGGGCTGCGGCGCGAAGAAGTCGCCGCTCTGGTCGGGTTGTCCACCGACTACTACGTTCGGCTTGAGCAGGGCCGCGGCGGCCGGCCGTCGGAATCGGTCCTCGAGGCGATAGCAGCGGCACTGCTGCTCGACGAACCCCAGCGCGAGCATCTCCGCCACCTCGCCCATCCGCCGCACCGGCGACCACGCGTGACGAGGGATCGCCTCAGCGCCTCGACCCGCGCGCTCGTCGACACTCTGACGGTGCCCGCACTCGTGATGACGGCCAGCACACAGGTCATCGGATGGAACGACCTCGCCTGTGCGGTATTCATCGACTTCGGTGGTCGACCCGTTCGGGAGCAGAACACGGCGTGGCTGCTGTTCCGGGACGCCGATCTTGCGGACAGGCACCGCAATTGGGAGGCGTCCGCACGTGACACCGTCGGCATGCTCCGGATGGCAGCGGGCCGCAACCCCGACGATCCCGAATTGACGGCGCTCGTGGGCGAGTTGTCCGTGCACAGTTCCACCTTCCGGCACTACTGGAACCAGCACCACGTTCACGAGAAGTCGACGGGGATGACGCAGCTGCGCCATCCCGAGGTCGGAGACATCGACCTCGACTTCATCGCGTGGAGAACCCTTGCGACGCCGAACCAGACCCTCGTCACCTACACGCCTGCACCGGGATCCCCGTCGGCCCACGCGGTCGACCTGCTCGGCTCGATGATCGCGACACATCGCCGACGAGCGACGGGCGATCGCCGGTAGACCGTCCTTGGGGGAGCGAGTCCTTGGCGTCCTGCCACGCGGGCACCCGAGCCCCTCGGTATGTATGTCCGGTCAGTCGCGTTTCGACTCGTAGCGCAGCAGGACCGTGCCGCCAGGGAAGGTGCGATTCTCCAACAATCGCAACGAGATCCATGACGGCAGAGTCGGGAAGAACGGCGTGCCGCCGCCTACGGCGGTGGGCGCGACCACGATCCGGTACTCGTCCACCAGTCCGGCCTGGACGATCGGTGCGGCCAGCGTCGCACCGGCCACCTCCAGCCTGCCGTCGGTTTCGGCTTTCAGCTTCGTGACCACCTCGACCGGGTCGCCGCGTTCCAGGCGGGAATTCCAGTCGACGGACTCCAGCGTGCGCGAGAACACGACCTTGGGCATGTCGCGCCAGATGTGCGCGAAGTCGACGATCATAGGGGTGGCGTCCGGCGCCTCGTCGGCGGTCGGCCAGTACCCGGACATCAGTTCGTAGAGCCGCCGCCCGTAGAACGATAGGGCGGTCTCGCGCTCGAAGTCGTTCCAGTACTGGTGCAGTTCTTCGCTCGGATCGGACCAGTCGATGCTGCCTCGTGCGTCGGCGATGTAACCGTCCACCGACACGTTGAATCCATAGATGAGTCTGCCCATGCCGATCAGACTTCACCGCAGGGCAGAACTCATCGCGACGCCGCTGCCCCACGCGGCCGGCGGCAGGGACATGCCGGACGAAGGGCTCAAAGCTCTTGGTCCGCCCGGTCGCCACTTGAACCAGGTGGGATGGGTCGGCCCTGTTCGTCGACCGGGGCGCCGGCCCATACCCGCAACGCATCCATGGCGGGGCCGAGTTCGCGGCCCCGTTCAGTGAGTCGGTAGGTCGCGGTGATCGGCGGCCCGGGGTCTACGTCTCGTTCGACCAAACCGAGGCTCAGAAGCTCGGTAAGTCGCTCGCTCATGACCCGTTTGGACAGGGTGGGCAGCGCAGCGTGCAACTCGTTGAAGCGGGCTGGGCGTTGGAGTAGCAGGTCAATGAGCAGCCCTGTCCAGCGCTTGCCGAGCAAGCCGAAGACCTTCTCGGTGTACGAGCAGGAAGTCAGCGGGAGCTGAGTCTCGGTCACGCCTCTCAGGATACGAGCACCAGGACATTTGCATCCCTGGTAATAATATGTAACCTAGTTGGTAATTACTACCACCAAGGCATCACTTCGCG
>Ga0247757_10001954_pt1 | contig 11898 bp, 11 predicted proteins | sample UWRJL126311R4_FD_180929 | JGI IMG/M metagenome (GOLD analysis project Ga0247757, IMG submission 180929) | Plant litter microbial communities from Arlington Agricultural Research Station in Wisconsin, United States - UWRJ-L126-311R-4 | ecosystem: Environmental > Terrestrial > Plant litter >...
CTCTCACCCTTAAGCCCCCGGGTAATAGTTAGTGCATTGGCAAAGCGAATATAAATCTATATCAGCAGTGTTCTTACATTGAACATCTCACTCAAAACCCGCAAAGCTATCAACATGGCTTCCAAGCACAGATTGTTCGACGAAGACAGCGAAGGTCCCAGAAGCCCAAAATACTGCTCTGAGATTCCTTGGTTGTGTGGTCTTTTCAAAGCTGTGGACGATCCCACAGCATCGACGGGGCTTGTCCAGTCCTCTTCATCTAAGGCCGGGAATAAAGATGCCCAGTCTTCAATCCGTCAAGCTTTCAAACCCGGTCTCTCAAACGACGAGTCAAACAATCAAAGCGACTCTTCTGAAGTGGACGCAATCACAGAAGATCAGATCTGGGAAGCCTGTAAATGGTCCTACCTCTTATATCATACCGTGGACTATAGTCCCGCACTTACGAAAGCTACTCAGTCACTCGACCGGAGCCAAATTACAAAGAAGCAGACAGCCTGGAGATCTCACATCCTAAACAAGTTCTTACTGCCGCACGTGAAGGAACTGGCTCGTGCTTGGTGTGCAAAAAATCCATGGCGATTTGTTGAGGATCTTGACGTGGCAGATCGAGATCAAATATGGATAGATGAATGGAATACTGACCCTTCTGGTATTGTTCGTGCCATGTGGAAGCCAGTGGTCGATGTGCTAGATTTGGAGCATGTCTTTAGTGATGAGCTGATCTTTGAGGACGAGAAGGAAAAGACAGAGAAGTTAAAACAAATGTTCAGAGACAAGTATGTCTGTGGGTGTAACCTTACGTGGATGCATCGAGTAAGGAAAATCGAAGTGAAGGGGAAGAAGGTGCTAATCACACAACAAGTCAAGGTATGTAAGCTTCGTCCCCACCACAAATACGAACTGGATTAACCGTTACTCTCGTAGAGTACTATATCTAACATGTGGACCACCTATGCGGATAACGAAGAGCGGGCATCTAGTATTGTCACCCTCGACAACCTCCCCATTGCTCTGGCATATCAAGTTGCTACGCCTAGCCCGGCAACAAAGAGGCGACGGAAGGAGGACGATCTTGAAGAGATTTAGATCTGGGGATCAATTTTATGGCCCTGTATTTCGCGACTAGGATATCGCACCTTGGACCAGCTCAAATGCAAAGTGTACAGGCAAATAAGTGAATAGGTACTCAAATCAGTATTTACACAGGTAATATTATCTAATCTATGCATGGGAGTGAATAGCTAGAAATGCAGAGCCTAGGCATGAAGCTCATTGTCTAACCCTAAGAAAATGCTTCTATAATTTCACCCAAGTTTTCCCAACGCCATCGCTATGCCAAATACAGTTTCATGGAGTCCCGGCATCAGCAGCCAAGAATTCCTCGCTAAATGGGTAGTCCGTGTATCCTTCTGACTTCATCGGAAGATAGAAAGTATCGCGGTTGTACGGGTTCAGTTCAATGCCTTTTTCCAACCTGAAAACCAAATCTGGGTTGCTAATAAAATATCGACCGAAAACAACTACGACATTGTCACGCTCGGCGTAGTCGCTGTTGACCAGTTTCTTCGCAGTCTCGGGTTGGAAGCCGCCGGCGATGAGCACTGGTCCATTCCACAGATCAACCAGAGGTTGTAGACGATAGGAGTTGTCAGTATCAGTGTTGCCATTGACACGCGATTCCACAACATGGATGTATGAGAGACCGCCAAGTTGGCCAAGTTTCGTGATCACATCAGTGAATTGTGGGTAGGGGTCTTCCATTCTCATTCCTTGGAATGTACTGAAGGGAGAAAGGCGGATACCAGTTCTCTCTGCGCCGATGGCATCCACGACAGCCTTGGTAGCTTCAATAGCAAAGCGCGAGCGGTTCTCAACGGAGCCTCCATAGTTGTCTGTGCGCGTGTTGACCTTGTCTTGGATGAACTGATCAATCAGATAACCGTTCGCGCCGTGAATCTCTACGCCGTCGAAACCGGCTTCGATAGCGTTCTTAGCGGCTTGTGCATAGTCTGCAACGAATTGCTTGATGTCCTCGGTGGTCATTTCTTGTGGCGTTGCGTAGCCTTCTAGAGGTAGTGGACTCGAGGTCTTGATGGTGATGCCTTCTTTTTCAGCTTGTGCAGGGTTGGCCACACGGCCCAGGGCCCATAGCTGCATATAGATGAAGCTACCCTTCTCGTGCACTGCGTCGGTTACTTTTTTCCACGATGCAATTTGCTCCCGAGAGTAGATTCCAGGAACATTGGCGTAGCCACCGGCCTGAGGGGATATGAAGGTAGCTTCGGTGATAAGAAGGGTGCCTGGAGTGGAGGCGCGCTGGGCATAGTATTCTGCAACCATAGGGAGAGGGACGTGGTTCTCGTCAGCGCGGAAGCGTGTCAAGGGAGCCATGGCGACACGGCTCTTCAACTGAATGTCGCCCACCTTCAAGGGCTTGAAGAGCTTTGAAGACATGGTAATGCTGGATATGTGTATGGGTATTCAAGAAAATTCCAAAGAAGAAACAAGGTGTGGAATTGGATGTAGAAGGCGTTTAGTTTAGAGCACTGGTTATCTAGATGATGGCATGAATAAAAGGGAAGTTCATGAAGGAATATATATTCACCCGTGTATATGCGCAACTGAGCTGATTACTATGGTCAACCTCGGCCATCATTTGCACACATCATTTGCACACATACTCTCCCGCCGAAGCAATCTGAAACTGGTGGACTCGCGGAGCTAAGCCTTGCCGCCGATGACGTGATGACGACCATTTGTAAGCCGCAGAATATGTCTTAGATACCGGCATACTAAACAAAACACTCCGTGTGGCCCTGTATTATGAATTATCTTGTTGGTCGGAACCCCGAATGGCCGTTCTCAGCCCGATGATTGGAAATATACGATTCTATGCTGCTCTGAAGACCACCCCTGCCGTTATGTCCAAACAATAGCCCTTGCTTATGCACAGCGTACCACCAACTCTCAAGGACTCACACCTTCCCGAACACACCTAGCACCGTCGCCAACCGATTGATATGCAAAAATGCACTGACGGCAACATTGCCTATCATCATATCATTGTAGCTGGCAAAGTTCCAGAACACACTCGGCCCCATGACCACGTAGCTGGAGTAAATATGCCCCAGATCTCCGCATGCAACCATTACAAGATAACATTTCGCAACGCGAGCCTCGCGCGTAATGGCTGTGCAGAGCACCGCGAGCCCAGCGAGCAGAACGAAGACGTTTCCGATAGTGTGAGAAAGGATGAGTGCGCCAGCGGGTATAGGCACGAGCGATGAGGCTGTAGCCGGCAGTTGTTTGGTGACGAAGGTTGATGGCGAATTCCACGCCGCATTCCAGCCCAGGATACTTTTCTTCAGCGTCAAAACCCAGCCGCCAGGGTGACTTTTGGGAGGAGCTTGGCTTACAGCGAAATGGGCTCGAGGTAGGTGAATAGCAGCGCTGGCCAGAAAGGCAGCACCGTCCCGAGAGCCATGAGTTCAATCCGCCAATGGTAAATCGTGACCTGTGGGGTGTAGTGTGCAAAAGTCAATAGAAGCGCTGGACCTGGGCTACCACCAGGGCACAAGTCAGCATCGGCAAATTCTGGGGTTGGGGGCGACCGTGGGGGAGGAGTCACGTCAGATCAGCCTAATCCAGGCTGGGGTCTATTTAATTAGCTGGTACCTCGGCGAAACCGTTCTATGTTCAATTGGAATAAATACGTATATGGATGCACAGTGCAGGGTATTAGTACATTTCCAGATCCTACATATGATACATATTTTTCCACCTGCGCCTCCCGATGCAGCTAGGACGTGGCACTCAATGTATGCTCGCCTGCTTCTTCACTGAATTCCTGTTCCGAATCAGCTTATCAACCATGTACATGTCCATGCCCGCGGCCTCCAACTCCATCCTTTTCTTGTCGGTCCTTTGATGTAGCTTTTGAGCCGCGTCTGATGAGACCGGAACGCCGAAGTCAGGCGCATGTCTAGTGCCTTCAAACACTATTGGATTGTGCACCTTGCGAGATTTCTTTTCAAATAGATCTCGCTTCGCCAGCGCTTGCCGCACTACCTTGTCCAGGCCGATTCGGACGCGCTGCTGTTTCCTGTTAGGCCGCTTCCGGAAAACTTCGACATTTCCAAGCTTGAGAAGGTCACCGACACCCGCCTTCGATTTAGACACTGCCTCGCGCTGTTCGGCAAGCACCATCTTGGCCTTTCGATTTTGTCGCGAACCTTCAACGTTGATGTACTTGTGGAGTTTCGACATCGCAGGTTTTGCGGCAGCACATAGATAGCCGTACAGATCACCAAGCGTGCTCGCGGAGGAGAGGTTAGGGTCAAGTATATAGTGGCCAGTAAGCTGGGTGAGGCGTTTCGAAAGCTACCACGAAGATCAGTCAAACGAAGATCAGTCAACTGATAGTGAAGCTGAAAGTTGGGGGATTTACCGCGAATTTGATCTCCAGGTCCGTAAGAGGCACATGCCGCCATTTGACCTGACCATCGGATTTGCAAAGGATGGTGTCCCAATCTTTTTGTATTTGTTCCATGAGATTCTCGTGATGCTCAACCTTTGCCAATACAGCCTTTAATATATCTGACCTCTCTTCCTGCGCAAGTCTCTTGCTTCCAGCCAACGTCTCGGGCATAACGTCAATCTTCGAAGGCGATTCAGTGGGCCCTACGGCGTCCGGCTTATTAGCCTTGTCCGCAGCTTCTGGGGTAGGCTCTGCGGGGTTCGCTTTTGGCACTGGTCGGTTTGACATGAAGTCAAACGGCTTCCTATCAGGATCCTCCTTGACCAGCGCTGCTCTCTTGTAAGCAGGAGTTTCGGGATCCATCTGAGGCTGCACATTCTCATCCGCAACAGCCGTTACTAAGTCCTCTTGCGGCTGATCCACGGCGACATCTTCTTCGGGCGACCATTCTGGAACACGCTCTATACACTCGATCAAAGTCTCCAACGTGTGCTGTCCTGGGAAAGAAAGAGCCAGTTTTCCATCTGCAGAATCGTGCAGCTTAATTTGGTCCATCCATGTAGGGGGGTCATATATACCCCGATTTACTTGGTTTGAAATGTCGAGATTCTTCCCTGCCTCCTTCAATGCGTAGATCTCAACAACGGCGCGATGGAAGCTCTGGCGTAGGCTATCAATATTGCGCACACGTGTCCATAGACCAAAACTGCACCAATCAGTCAACCATGATAATCCGTTTGGTGTAGAGGCATGGCGCTTACCTTGTGTCTGTGTAGGGCTTATTGGTAAAGTCATGGAACGTCTGAGCCATCATCAGGTTGTTATCGCGGAGTGTGTACGGGGTGCCCGTCAGATCTTCAATCTGGTCGGCCATGTTCAGCGTCAAGGGTGTATAAGTACGCATGGTCAGCTTCTCGAATTCCTTGGCCATGGCGCCCTCTTCTAACTGATCAGTCCATTGCTTCCCGCCGACATGTAGCAGGCCTAAGCCTGAAGGCGCCTCGCGGTACACGGCGCCTATTTTATTGATAGAGTCGTAGGCTTCCTCATTCAGGACCTCAACCTCAGCACCCTGCTCTTCAGGAGCTATGCGCACAGGTGATGTAGGATCGTAGGGGTCAACATGGGCACCAATGGGCTCCGAATCGCCGACCAAGCGTTTCTGCCATCGACGCACAAATTGTTGGTGTTTCTTTTTATCGGCCTTACCGCTCAGTAGGAAGTTGACGGCCGGCGTGGTTGAGAAACAGGCAGCGGCAGTACCAAGACGGAGGTGCGGCGGAGCGCGCAGGCAGGCTTGAGGCGCGATACGACGCTGGAGTAGAGGCGATACGGTGAGGGAGGCGTCTATAGCCCGCTGTGGGCGCGGTATTCGACGCATTGGGATGGGCGATAGAGCGGCGAGAGAGCGAGAGAGCGAGACGTTATGGGCATCTATTGCAAGTCATGTTGGAACTTTTCGGCGGGCGGTGCATCTTCGGCTAAACCCTACGACCAGCCTACGCCAAATCACCAAGGTACGATGAGGATGCTATGTACCTTCCACAGAGGATATGTTCATAACTGAAGGGAAAGAGCCCATATTTGATAATATTCATTTATTATTCTACATGCTCACCGCTCACCGCCAGCAAACTGTTTTGCCAGCCACGCAGACCCGCGCTCGTCGTAATCCGCCTTCGTTACCAACACCTCCCTCAAAAGCTCCGGCTGTCGCGCAAACCGTGCGGCTCCCAGCCAATTGTGTCTGATTGGATCATTCGCCCTAGATAAGTTAAGGAGAGAGCCCGCCGGCACGAGCGCACCGAGCTCAAAATCGAGTCTCTCCATGAAGCCGGGAATGAGCGAGTTTCCCCCAACAACAACCACATTCGCCAGCATGCCCATTTTCAGGGCCTCAGGGAGAGCGCCCAGGGATTCCATAACTGCGGTCGGTATCCCGACCTCCTTGATTCCAACGTCGGTTGGGCTGAAGAGCAGCTCCGGCACCGCAAAGCGTTCGTTACCCAACGGCAGTACATCCTCCCGTGGGCCTGCTGGTGCCTGCAGACCACGTCGCATGCGCGATTTTATCGGGTCGTGAGGTCGCGCATAGCCGTGTACAGACCGCTCGTAATCTGGCAGCACGTAATCCAACACGATTTCGGCATCGACAGGGCGTTTGTCTCCTAGTCTGCCTTTCCACGTCCGCTCCAGGTCCTGGGCAAAGCGCTGCGGCGACGGCGCAACAAAAGAAACAGCCTCTTTGATCTCGTTGAGTAGATGCGTCTCCTCGAGCATGTTGTAGTGGCGCAACGAGGACAGCTCTTTTAAGTAGTTTGTGAGAAGCTTGCCGCCTACGGTGAGCCGCCGCACCGCGGGTTGGATGAGCTGCCCATTGTACAGCGGCAAGATGGTAGTGTCGGAATACGACGTGTCGATGACGAGGAGGCATTCCTGCGGGAGTGTTGAAAGCGTTGAGCCGTGGTAAGCGTTTAGGCACGCGCCAACGCAGCGGTAATAGGCTGCGAATTCGAACTGTTCGAAGACAATTTCATCGCAATTCTTCTGCAGCTCCTTAGGGCAGTTGGGCTTCTCCGTCAAGATGAGGTTTGTATCCTTGGGATCGCACTGCGGGCCTATTAGCATTTCGGATCCGTCAACCACAATACTGCATACTGCCTACCTACCCTTAGCCCCGCCCCCGCATCGCTGCTCATGAATTCATGCTCCCAGATGGGCTTTTGCGCCTCCCAATTCACGATGAAGCCCTTCTCGACCGGTCTGCGAAACGACAACTCGCCAAAATCGTTACACGTCGAGAGTTCCGAGGCGATATAAGTACGCTTGTCGCGTGTGCTGCGCGCGATGCAGTTAGGAATCACATAGCAGTCATCATAGCTTGGATCGGCTGGAGCGCTAGCCACAAGGCCGGCCTTGAGAGTGTATGCCCCGTTGTCGACCACTAGTGTCTTGGACGGTGCGGCAGCGGCGGCAGACTTTCTAGAGCCTTTGGGTGGCATTGTGGCCGAGCCGTTGGGTGGACGTTTAAGAGGGTGTCATGCAGGAACACTGAAGATCGCGTCAGGTCAACGGGCCAGTAAAGCGCAGTCACGTGACCGTGTCAGCAACATTCAACGAACTGGGACGGATTGAAAAAGTTTCTAACTGCATTCGTCCTTCATACTGTTGAGTAATCTATCCATGTTCATCCCTTGCGCCAAAATATGTTAACACAATTGCACGTGCCTTGATCATGGCACTACTTTGAAGGGACTTGGGGAAGAGGAAGGTCTGAAGTAGGATCGTCGCCACCATCTTTACAAGCTTGGTTGTAGTATGTGTACGCAATATCTGATGCAGGCAAATTGCGTACGAAATCGACGCGACCCGAGTCACTCTGGAAAATCACACGTTAGCCATCTGGTTTTTCAGGGGGGGGTTTTACTGACCATCCTCGCGAAGAACATGTTAGCGCCTCGATCTACACCCCGCATCCACATACTATTCTGTTGTGACCATTCGAAGGAACTGCCACCTAGACTAGATGGGTCTTTTCCTTGACCTTGGTTGATGTAAACAGTTACATCGCCGGTATACTTGTCTAGAACCAGCATGTCGGCCTTTCCGTCACTGTTCACATCGGCCCACCGATGATCAGCACGGTCCTTCCCTACACTGAATTTGATCTGTCCGACGCTTGTTATGCCCGTTTCTTTATTCAGCCAACCAGTCGTCCGTCCATCCTTTTCCATGCATAGAATGTCAACGCGGGTGTCTCCATCTATGTCGGCCAATCGTAGTCCAAGGTCATACCTAGAGACACCCCAGCCTTGTGTGCAACCTCCACTCATAGCCCGGCCTTTGTATTCGAAAGTCGGTGCTGCTTTGCCCGTCTCCCAAGTGTTTTTCCACCAGTCTATCGCTCCTGTGAGCTTGTCCACTGCTAAGACATCACAGAGGCCATCCCCGTCCCAGTCACCAAATTGAATACCCTTCCGATCTCTTCCTGTGTTCAGGACCTCGTCATGAACAATCCAATTGGGAAGACTGCCTGAGTTCTCGAACAGATGGATAGCGCCGGCTTCCCAGACCCAAAGGTAATCGTCTCGTCCTCTACCGAACATATCGCAATAGTACACACCGTCCTGGGTCCACAAGTTAGTATGCAGCTTTGGTGAGTGAAAATGAATCTAGAAAAATACTTACACCTTTTACCTTCCTTCCTCCAGAGCCAGTGTTCTTGTAGATTTCAAAATTATAAGTATGTTTCCATCCAGTACCGTCCTGTGTGTTTGACTCTGTTACTCGAACATAGTCTGCTCGACCAGACCCGTACACTCTTCCAAGCTTAAAGTTATCCAAGCCCATATTTGCTACTCCGCCAAACCCAGCGTGCGCTTTTGAAGCTTCAACCCAGTGTGGCTTCAATCCGCTACCATCATCGGTGGTTCCACGTTGATTTATGAAAATCCTAGAATGGCCATCAGGGAACATGAGAATGAAATCGGACCTGAAGTCTCCATTTATGTCGGCAAATCGGATGCCCTGTATGTCGCCCATCCCCTTGGCGTCAAACGTCACGGCGCCTCCGACCATGCCTTGCCAAACTGGGATATCACCTATACCACCGTTTCGCCAGCAGTATATGTCTCCTTCATCCTTGATGGCACAATAATCGATTCGACCATCCCCATCGATGTCCCCGAGCCGTACACGTTCTTGATTGGCATAGGACTCCGCGTCTCGAACTTTGCCTATGTAGTCGAATGTTGGCGGACTACCCCCTCGGTTGATAGACACGTACATATTGCCCTCCTATACGTAGTTGTCAGTCTCCGTTTCTCTTAGGACAAGCATACATGGGCATTACCGGGCCTATGCAGATAAGGTCGTCCAAACCGTCATTATTCACATCGCCCCAGCGCACACCGCGATTCTTACAGGTCTGCTTCACGTCAATGGTAGTCCAACCGGAACTGTAACTACCCCCACTGTTCGTCTTATATGAAAAAGCTGGGAGACCTTTGTTGACGACTGGGTCATCGGAGTCAATGACCCTTATAAGTTCATCTGTCTCTCCACCCCGATCAGCACCACCAGCGTTGACAAGCTGGGCAAAATGATAGTTCTTAAGCCATCGACCGGCAGTAGCAGTCTTAGAGTTCTCGGATATGGAGTCAGTGGTCACGACGCCCATGGATGTCGAGGCGTGTGCATAGGTACCATCGTCCCACCCACTTCCACGTTGGGTTAGAGTTGCCTGGCTAAAGCCATCAGGTCTGGGATCACACTGCCTGAGTGCATCATCAGGTTTTCCAGTATTGATTGGATCAGTGATCCAGTTCTTCTTAGCAGCCTCCGCAAGAGCCTTGTCCCACACGGCAGCCATCTTTCGATATCCAGCGTCAACCGGATGTGTGCCATCTGGCAAGTCAGACACCGTAATAAATCCAGTATTCATATCCGCTAGTTGTACTTTCTTGTTTGACGCCTGGTATGCGGAAACAAGATCGCGATAACCTGAGTTGACGATGCCGACGTAGTTGTTTGCCGTAGAATCCCGGTTGGGGAGTAGTGTTGATAGAATGATGGTTACTCCATTGACTTGAGCAAAGATATCGTCGATCATATCCTTCATGCGCTTTGAAGCCTCTTGTACAAATGAAAGTCCACCGTTGGAATTGCCCTGCAAGCAGTCGTTGGTGCCCGCATTTATTAGAACAACATTCGGTTTTTGGTCGATAGCGCAAGACACTTTGTCTGCAACTTGGGATATTAAGAAACCAGGATGACCTTCGTGCTGTCTGTCTCTCATCTGACCAGTCGACATGCATCCGATCATATTGACCTGATAGTCCCGAGACCTAAGCTGGTCTCTGAGCGGCTTTCGGTAACCGTTATGGGAGACATCGTTGGATGTATTGCCGTCACCTCGTTGGCCCTGAGTGATGGAAGCACCGAGTGCCATGATACGCAGCCACTGTCCGTTCGCGCGAACCATAAGGGGGTCGTGGTTCCATGGTGTAGTCTCATGTTCGTATCGAGAAACATCGTGTGAAGCATCATGGGCAAGAGGGGCACCCAAGACGTTAACGACAAAGATTAAGTGTATTATTAAACAAAACATATTACGTGGATATTTACACATAACAACGAGTGGATGGCTGAGGCAGCAGCCCGACTGAGGAGAACAGTGAAACAGGGCAAGGAAAGGTTCAATACGAAAGGTAAATCTCGCAGCACATTTTAATGTTGGGTGAGACAGGCTCCTTATATTGAGGACCCTGATCAATGTCCGATCGGTTGTGTCGCTAGGTCGAGAACCATGCCTGGGACCCCTGTCCCAATATTCGCTACGGCAAGTATTCATCCTGAGTCCACAACTCAGCCTACCACATGACAATGACTAAACCAACAGTTAGACCCGAGTAAGTAATTTCTCTTCCTTGAGATGGAGCTTCGAGGGCTAGATGCTCCTAATAAGCGGATCTACTCCCTGTCGCTTACCTATCCTTCGAAATGGTAAGGCTTGGAGCCACACCCTCCGTATTTTTAGCGATGCTAGTGTCACCAATAAAATTTACTTGCAGTTGCCTGAAGCGTAACCTTCTCCGAAGACGCCAATATATTTCTCATTACTGTCTAAATGTAAGCATTTCGAACTTTGGTTGAATCAAATGACTTAGCCATGATAATTGTACAGTACAGAACATCTGAATGCCGGCGCTCGAAAGCACATGGGCTTACAATATGATCGTTTCAAGGATCTAATCCTTAGCTATTTCCGTTCCGACCAAGCTTCGCCTGACAGGCACACCGTAATCCCGAAAAGGATAGTACGAACTCGGTGCCGCCGGATGCTCCGCGGACTTCCTGCAGTTACACGCCGCCGAAACACAAAAATGAATAAGAAGCTATACCCGCGAAATTTTAATGTTGTACGCTTTATGTTAAGCTAGGGTACACTCTGCCAGCTACTCAGAGACATTTCCCGGATCATGCTGTAGCGAATCGAGGCGACACCACGCAGTCTTTGGATTCTAGGTGGTAAGAACGGGCCGGAGTGCTACCTAGTGCTTTCCTCCTGCTTGACCTGATGCGCCCATCAAACATCATATCCCTATATCGCTTTTTTATTTTAACAGTCACTCTATCTTATCGGTAAAGCTTTTGTTTTTGAGATACCTAGGAACATCTCAGAACTATAAAAGATCAAAGAGAAGGCATCCGTATATCACCAAACAGTTATTCCCTGTGGCGGAATCATGGATCTGGTATTGAGTCAGCGTCAATAGCAAGTCACATAGGGATAACTTCAGAAATCGGTTGCCTGTTTAGTTGGGTTTCCAAAATAGAAACATGTAAGAATGTGGCACGAGTGAAGAATTGAATGAATTGATTGAGTGTGTAGTTCAGTGTAGGTGTCTATGTGTAGC
>Ga0247757_10001955_pt1 | contig 11894 bp, 6 predicted proteins | sample UWRJL126311R4_FD_180929 | JGI IMG/M metagenome (GOLD analysis project Ga0247757, IMG submission 180929) | Plant litter microbial communities from Arlington Agricultural Research Station in Wisconsin, United States - UWRJ-L126-311R-4 | ecosystem: Environmental > Terrestrial > Plant litter >...
TGTAAATATCTTTTACAAGCGGTTGCGAGATCGGCTCTTTCTTCAATGTGCCTTTTTCTACAACAGCTGGTTCTTCTTTTTTAGGTTGCTGCGCACAGGCAGTTAATACAACTGCCGATAAACAGGCTGCAACGATCTTTTTGTGAGTGTTCATAATAATTGATTTAGCCATGAATTATTTTGTTTCTGGCGGTCCGAGATAACTTGGTTTGGCACCGCCGGTATCTATTACGAGTTTCTGCAATACCACCGCGGGACTCACACGCCAGAATTTCAAAACATGTTTGCCCGTTGATGAAATATTGTGTTTGCTGTTCTTGACAATGATATTGGTTGCTGCCCATTCGTTCCACAAACGCTGGTTGTTATCATCTTTGTTGATGGATATGACCTGCGGTGTCTCATCGTCGAAGGATACGGCATATTTCAGGCCTTCGTCATTGTGAAAATTGAGCGTGGGGGAAAAATAGGCCTGTAGTTTTACCGAGTCCGCCTTTTCATGGAAGTATACCGTGTATTCGACATGCGGCGAGCTGGCATTGATCCCTTGTTCGGGAGCAGTAACCGGCATGGTGGTGATGGCGGAACCTGTTCTTCCATGATCTGGCAATACCTGCCAGTTGATGCCATTGCTGTTGATCGCTTTTGTATAATGGTCTGCTTCAATGGATACATAGCCATCCTGCTGATAAAAAACATGCTGGCTGCCTTTTGGAACCATTGCCGCTGCTGAAACAGATTTCGCCACTATCCTGGCGGTATCTAATGATGCATCGGTGGTGATATAGGTAACATCCGGCATTTTCTGTTTGTTGGGTTGTTGCCAGTAAGTATAGCCGATATGGGTCTGGTCCATCATATGGTTCCATTTACCACCGGCGATCTGATTGTATTCCACACTGATCAGTGAATCCCTTGTATACAGTTCTTTTACTTTATCCGCATACTTATTGGCAGCTGACGACTTTTTGCCTGCGTAATATTTATTCTGCGCCACGTTGTAATACATTTCCTGCAGGTTGGCGCAGGCTTTTACGGGGTGCAATACCAATTGATAGTAAGCATCTTTGTAAGCAGCGGGAATATCGGTATTGATCTTTTCTGCTTTGGCAAGAAGCGCGTTGTAATCAACTGTTACTCTTTCTGCTTCGTTGTAGTTTAACAGGCTATAGGTATTTGCATCCAGCAGTTCCGGTTTGCGGCGGCCGTTGTACTTGCTGTATTTGGAAATAATGTCGGCAATACCTGCAGCATGTTTGTTCCCGAATTGGGCTGCGGCCCATTGTTCCGTATATTTCTGCAGATCGGTGGCTATGATCCTGCCTGGCGCCCAGGCATAATCAAACCAGAACGAGATGGGAAATTCCATTGGTTTCAGATCACCCACATTCACGATCCAGATATCACGTACACCGTATTCGTAAGCAAGATGCATTTGCTCCCAGGTTCTTGCAATTGGATTTGTGTTAAGCCATTTATAATTGCGTGGCCCGCCTACATAGTCAAAATGATAGTAAATACCATAGCCGCCTTTGCGTGGTGCGTCGGTGGCGCGTGGCAGCTTGCGGATATTGCCCCAGTTATCATCACATAATAATAATGTAACATCATCGGGTACACGCATGCCTTTATCGTAATAGTCCTGTACTTCTTTGTATAAGGCCCAGAGTTGTGGTGTTGCCGATGCTGGTTTTCCTGTTACTTCTTCCAGTATTTTTCGCTGATCGGTAACGATCCTTTCCAGCAGTGCAATATTGCTGCCCTGGGTCATAGGCATATCTCCATCGCCACGCATGCCTATTGACACAATGCTTTCATGTGTTCCCATGTTTTCAATACCCTTCTTCCAGAATGAGCGCAGGATGGTATCGTTGGTTTGGTAGTTCCATTGTCCCTTGCCATATCTCTTCCATTCCTGCTGTGCACGCAGCATCGGCTCGTGGTGCGAAGTGCCCATGACGATACCATATTTGTCGGCCATTACCGGGTTAAGCGTGTCATCATCGTTAAATGCATTGCCCCACATGGCAGGCCAGAGATAGTTCCCTTTCAAACGCAGGATCAGTTCAAACATGTGTTCATACATCTTATGATTCACACCGCCGAATTTCTCTTTTGTCCATCCGGAAAAAGCGGGTGCTTCATCATTGATAAAAATTCCACGGTATTTTACAGCCGGCGCATCCTGTTTGAATGCGGTTTTGGAAACATACAGCTCTCTTTTTTTCTTCACCGGCACATCAGCCCACCAGTACCAGGGCGAAACGCCAATTTGCTGGGAAAGATCAAACACGCCATAGGCCGCGCCTCTTTTGTCATCACCCATGATCACCAATGCGTGTGCAACACCCGGGAAGGGGTTGCTTACCGATTGTATACTATAAGCATCCCATTTGCCTTTGATGCCTTCTGTTTTGATTTTTTTGGCAGCAGCCAGTTGTGTCAATAATGCCGAATGCTTTAATGATCCGATCAGGATGATCGTACTACCCGCAGATGAAACAGTATGTTGCAGGATAGGTTTTCTGCCTGTTACCATTTCGATATCGCCCTGTAACAGCACCGCTGCTTTTTGCACCAGCCATTGGTCACCTTCATCCGTAACGATAACGGTTTTTTGTGACAGGGTAGAAACGGGAAAGTTATCGCCGGCGTTTTTTTCACTGATCATTGTCTGCGCATGCAAGCGGTGAACACTCACACAAAGGCATAGCAATATGATCCACTTCTTTTTCATATAGACAATTGATCCGTTATCATTGGTTGTCCTGTTTTGATCCGATATATTGCTCATCAGAACAGGGCAGGCGAATATTATTAATTGCCGTTATTCCCGTTGCCCGGAACAAACAAAGGTTTTAATGCTTTGTAATACTCCAGGGTATGATCGGGCCGCTCAGTAAAACGAGCCGGTATTGGCTTCCCGGAAAACGTTGAGAAATACAACAGACATGCGTTTCTCCACCAAACGGCCTCCTTCTCATGAACAGCGAGCAACATTTTTACGTGTTCGAATCTTTCCTGGTCCACATATTGTTTTACTCCTTCCCATTCGCTTTGCATATTTCGCACTTCAGTAACGCCCTGGTAATATTGGACACATAATTCTTCCCAAAGTGTTTTGCCCGATTTCAATTGACGGTTCCATGGGATATGGTGAAACCACAACAGGTATTCTTCCGGACAGGTCGCAGGATCCTCATAAATCTTCCGCACTTCCGGTGCGTATTGTTCGAGCGCATTGCTGCCTTTTGCGGTTCTTTCAAATCCTACACCGATCGAATCTGCTTTGTGGTAATAAACAGGATTCCAGTCGGCGCGACCGAGTTTATCAGACCAGGGAGAAGGTCCATAATGGTGCCCATCGCCCATGATATGATGCAGTCCCAATGGCGTCATGTAGCGCACCATGGTTTCCCTTGAGCCAAGCATCATTTTTTTGGCGGGATTGATAAAATTTGCGTCGTTGCTGTAGCTCATTCTGATCCATTCCTCGGCAATCCCTTCCGACGATAGGCCATGATCCCACGACAGCCTGCCAAATGCATACCAGTTGGCCTGGGCAAAGGGATGCCCCGTCCATGTTCTGTCATCACCGATATTACTCACGCCGGCTATACCGGTAATTGTCTGGTGATCCGCGGTTCGATCGATCACTTTGGCAACAGTCGTGCCTTTGCCATGCGCATAGGTATCGGCATCCAGCACTTCTTTCATCAGGGGCGCTTCGTAAACCAGTTGTGTGCCCTGGCCAAGGTATTCCTGGGTGATCTGGAATTCCATCATCAAAGGTGTTTTTGGCATTGCGCCAAACAATGGATGGAAAGGTTCGCGCGGCTGAAAATCGAGTGGCCCATTTTTTACCTGTACCAGTACATTTGCTTTGAATTGACCATCGAATGGTTTGAATTCATCGTATGATTGCTTGGTACGATCGGTGGGTGTTTCATTGCTGTAAACAAATGCGCGCCACATCACAATACCATTATGCGGTGCTACTGCATCGGCCAGCATATTCGCGCCGTCGGCATGTGTGCGTTTGTAATTTTGCGGCCCCGGTTGCCCCTCCGAATTTGCTTTTACAACGTAGCCACCGAAGTCAGGGATATAACTGTATACCTCGTCTGTTTTTTTCTTCCACCATTCTTTTACTTCCGGATCAAAAGGGTCTGCTGTTTTAAGTTTGCCCAGTTCTATCGGCGCGCTGAATTTTGCAGAGAGGTAAATACGGATGCCATATGGCCTGAATACATCGGCCAGCGCTTTTAATTTGACCAGGTATTCTTTTGACAGCATCTGCACATTCGCATTCACATTATTTACCACCGTTCCATTGATGCCGATAGAGGCGTTGGCTCTGGCATAATCGATATACCGCTGATCGATATAACCGGGTAGCAGGTGCCATTTCCAGATAGAAAAACCTGCATAGCCGCGTTCTACGCTGCGGTTCATGTTATCCCAGTGATTAAGGATACGCAATTGTATTTTTGGTGAGCTGGCAATATTGATCTTTGTGATATCACGCTGTTGCTGCAGCTGCTGCAGAAAATAAAACACACCATACAATACGCTCACATCGGTATTGCCGGTGATGATCGTACAGTTCTTTCCATTGACCTTTTTTACAGTGATCAAAAAACCTTCCCTGCCCAATGTTTTCAATTCGGAAAGTTGCAATGCGCTGATGACCGGCGAGTTGGCAGCAGCAATAACCAGGCTGTGTTCTGTAATGTCTGCCGTGGTAGTGATTTTTGTAGACAGCAGGCCAGTCAATCCTTTGATCAATTCTTCTTTGGCAACGGAAAGGGTAGGAGTAGGAGCTGCAACGAAAACATTTGCGATCTGCTGCCGGTAAGCGGCAGCAATGTTTTTATCGGGAAGCGGGTCGTAACGAAGCCATAAACGGTAACCGTCTTCGGCCTGGATGGATGAAATGCAGAAGCAAAAAAAGACAGCAAGCGAATACAGTTTTTTTTTCATTGCTCATTGATTCGGGGGTACTCAGGTCCGTTTCTTCATCGACGATTCTCTTATCAGCAGTTCGGATTTTATAATGATGGTATTGGTCATTTTGATATTGGAAATGCCATGCAGGTGATTGATCAGGTTACGCGCCACGATCTCACCCATCTCGATACCGGGATAATTGACGGTAGTAAGTTTGGGTTGTATGATCTTGCTGATCACATCATTATTAAAACCCACTACGGCGATATCTTCCGGTACACGCAACCCTGCGTCTTTAAATGTTTGCAGGCAAACAGCCGCGCAGAAATCATTGGTGATGAATACACCATCAGGCAAAGGCTTCATAGCGATGATCTCTTTGGCTACCGCGATACTGGCTTCTTCACTCAGGTCGTTTACAAACACCATTTTTTCATTGTACTCAAGACCGTTTTCTACCAACGCCTGGCGATAGCCTTTCAAACGATCGGCATATACGTTCCTTTTCAGGTTCGCGGTAATATGTGCAATGCGTGTACAACCCTGATCGATCAGGTGATTCGTTGCATCGTATCCCGCTTTCTGGTTATTGATCACCACTTTGGTGCCTTCGCCGTCTTCAAATACCCGGTCAAAGAACATCACCGGGATTCCTTTTTTGGCAAATGGTTCAAAATGGGCGAGGTCTTCAGTATCGTAAGCCAGCGAAGCGATCAGTCCATCCACCCTTTTATGAAAAAGGTTCATGGCATTCGCTGCTTCTTTTTTATAAGTTTCTGAAGAGTGACCAATGATCAGGTCATAATTGGCTTCTGTCGTCACTTTTTCAATACCGGCCAATACAGAGGTGATAAAGTGCGAGTTCAACTCGTGTACGATCACCCCGATAGTGTTGGTACGCTGGCGGCGAAGATTGCTGGCAAATGTATTGGAGCGATAACCGAGTTTGGTGGCAAGATCTGCGATCTTTTTCTTGGTGTGTTTATTGATGGCAGGATGGTCCTTCAGACCCCTGCTGACAGTGGCAGCAGACAGATCCAATTCCCTGGCAATATCGTAGATCGTTATTTCTTTTTCCCGGCTCATAAATACAATCGGTTGCAATATAAGGGGAAAAAGATCATATGACTAGCTTTTTGCTTTCTTTTTCATGGAAGATGCGCGTACGATCAGCTCCGAACGCAGTACGATAATATTGGTTGAACGCAATGAGGAGATGCCATTGAGATGATTGATGAGTTGTGTTGCGGCTGTTTGTCCCATTGCATATCCCGGGTAGTTAACGGTTGTTAGGTTTGGATCCACCACCTTGCTCATCGGGTCATCATTGAAGCCAATAAAGGCCATGTCTTCCGGTATGCGAATGCCTGCTTTTTTTAAAGTGAGCATACAATATATAGCGCATGCATCGTTGGCGGAAAATACGGCATCGGGTCTTTGTTTCATTTTAAGGATATGTTCCGCAGCTTCAATTCCAGCATCTTCACTCATGTTGCGCGTAAGGATCAGTTTGTTATCGATGGTTATCTTATGATCTGTCAACGCTTTTTTATAACCGCGTAAACGTTCCGAATAAACATGACTGATGGGGTTTCCGCCGATATGCATGATCCGTCTGAAACCCTGATCCAGCAAGTGTTTCGTGGCTTCGTAGGCTGATTTGTAATTATCAATTACGATGCCCATACACAGGTCATGTTCGCGTATCCTGTCAAAAAAAACGACAGGGATGCCTTTGCTGAGGAAGGGATCGAAATGATCGATATTTTCTGTTTCAAATGATAACGATACCAGCAATCCATCCACCCGGCTGTTGAACATGGTGTTCACATTTTCTATTTCCCTGGCCAGACTTTCTGAAGATTGGCTGATGATGAGGTTGTATCCTTCGGTGGTAGCGATCTGCTCCATGCCGGCAATTACAGTACTCATAAAGTAACTGTTCAGGCGCGGCACGATCACACCAATTGTGCGGGAATGTTTCTTCCGGAGGTTGCTCGCAAATGTGTTGGAACGGTATCCGAGTTCTCTTGCGAGGTCCTGTATTTTTTTCCGCGTTGCTTTTTTAACGGCAGGATGATCGCTTAAACCACGGCTTACGGTGGCGGGGGATATGCCGAGTTCTCTGGCTATATCATAAATCGTTATTTCCCGGTTCTGAGGCATATATATAGCGGAAACTACTGCTTGAAAAGGGTAAAAAAAAAAAATTTAATGCAATCGGTTGCATTTTCAGAAAAACTTCCGACATTAGGAACGGATTTGGAAATGCCATGCCAATCCTCCAACCAAAATCGATTGTTGCCATGCTGAAACTGATTCATAGTAATCTGTGTAAACCCTTGCCAGTAAAGGGTTTCGGCCTGCATCTTTCATTCTTCAATTACCTGAATTTTCCTGTTTTTTTATTGATCTCCCAACGAAGCAGTGCGGGTGGGTGTCTGTGTTTTTTGCGTGTTTCGACCCTTGACAGGCGGTTTGAGCCGGCATTTTTTTCCAGCCGGTTAGGGCGGGTCAATTGCTCACCGTGAACATATATTATAGATACAAAAACGCGTCTCTTGAGACCAGGCGTGTTTTTTTTAAGTTCCAATGCAACCGATTGAAAATTGAGCTATCCGTAACAAGCACTGAATCAACACTTATCTAACCTAAATGCTTGCTGACTATGAACTCTAGTTAATCCGCACTGTAACCCCATTTAAACGGCTTCCTTGTGAACGGAGCCGCTACCATTCATTTATTCATAAAAACAACAGCTATGAAATTCTTGCTTATGAGGCCGCAAACAAAACTGTCGTATGCATGGCGTGCCTGCATCGCGGTTTTATTAGTGGCTTGTCTGGCGACCATCCTGCCAAGTAATGGTCTTGCCCAGGCAACACGAAAAACAATTACCGGACAGGTTACCAATGAAAAAGGGGAACCTGTATCCGGTGCTTCTGTTACGGTAAAAGGTACCACCAATGGTACTACTACTGATGCAAAAGGTTCTTATGCCATTTCTGTTACGGGAAATCCAACATTGGTGTTCTCTTATGTTGGTTATGATGCCAGCGAAGTGAAAGTAGGAAGCGGTGCGACCGTTAATGCCCGTCTCCAGCTTGCCAATACCGAACTGGACCAGGTGATCGTAGTGGGATATGGTACACAACGCAAGGAGGCAGTAACCGGTTCGGTTGCTTCTATTTCCGGAAATACGATGCGTGAAGTACCTGCACCAAATATTACCCAGGCTTTGCAGGGCCGTTTGGCCGGTGTGGAAATGTCGCAGGTGTCAACCCGCCCGGGCGCAACCATGCAGATCCGTGTACGGGGTACCCGTTCACTGAGTGCAGACAATAACCCGCTGATCGTGCTTGACGGCATTCCTTTCGTTGGATCACTTGCTGATATCAACCCCAACGACATCAAAAGCATCGATGTGCTGAAAGACGCTTCTGCAACTGCTATCTACGGTTCACGCGGTGCCAACGGTGTTATACTCGTTACAACGGATAAAGGAGCGAAAGGCAGAAAACCACGTGTCAACTTCAACTCCTACACCGGTGCACAGAAAATATTTTCAAAATACCCGATGATGAACGGGCCTGAATTTGTGACACTCCGTAAAGCAGCAGGTCAATACACCAACGGTGCAGATGAATTCGATAATGTTGATACTGACTGGCAGGATCTGTTTTACCAGACTGGTATCGTAACTGATCAGACCGTAAGTATCAATGGCGGATCTGAAACCAGTAACTACAACTTTGGTGGCGGTTACTACCTCAACCAGGGTGTGATCCCAACACAACAATACAAACGCTATTCACTGCGTGGTGCACTGGATCAGCAGATCGGTAAGTATTTCAAATTTGGCATCACTACCAATATGAATTTTAACGAGAGCAAGGGCAACCAGGTGGGTTTATACAACACACTCAGTATGACCCCGATCTCCAGTCCGTTTAATGCTGATGGCACTACCAAAAGGTCTATCCGTATGATCCTGGATAACCAGTATGTGTACACAAAAGATGTGGTAGAAAGCCTCGAGCAAAACGGCCAGTGGCTGAATGAGTCCCGTGGTTTTGCCGCTTACAACTCTGCCTATGGTGAAGTAAAAGCGCCTTTCCTTGATGGATTGAAATACCGGTTCAATCTTGGTATGGATTATATCCAGTCTAACAACGGTTCTTATACAGGACAGGGCGTTGGCGATGGTCTGAACCCTAACACTGTATCCAATGCTTCTGTTGATAACAGGTTGACTTACCACTGGACAATGGAGAACATCCTTACCTACGATAAAACATTTGGTAAACACAACATCGGTGTGGTAGCGTTGTATTCTTCAGAACAAAGCAAATACACACGGTCAAACATGTCGGGAGCGGATATACCTGCTGATGCATTCCAGTATTATAACATTGGACAGGCAGCAGGCCAGATACAAGTGAACCCTGCCAACCAGGATTACCAGATGTGGGGCCTGATGTCGGCAATGGGTCGTGTGATGTATTCTTACGATAACCGTTACATGCTATCTGCTACAGTTCGTTCAGATGGCTCATCACGTTTGGCTAAGGGTCACCAGTGGTATACTTACCCTGCCTTATCTGTGGGTTGGAATATCGCGAACGAATCTTTCATGAAGAATACAACCTGGTTAAATAACCTGAAACTGCGTGCAGGCTATGGAGAAACATCCAACCAGGCTATCGCACCTTATTCTACATTGGGAAGACTGGATACAAGACCTTATAATTTTGGCGCTACCAGTTACAGCACCGGTTTCTATGTATCTCAATTGCCTAACCCAGACCTGGGATGGGAGTTTTCCAAAACATGGAATGTTGGTCTTGATTTCACCATCCTGAAAAACCGCTTGTCTGGTACCGTAGAATACTATGTGACCAATACAGAGAATGTATTGCTTGGGCTGTCGTTGCCACCAACATCAGGTGTGGGCAGCATCACATCCAACATTGGAACTACGCAGAACAAAGGGTTTGAATTTACATTGAACGGCACCATCATCAACAACAAGAATGGCTGGACATGGGATGCCGGTGTTAACTTCTACACTAACCAGAATACCCTGACCTCACTGGCTTCCGGTCAGACAAGGGATGAAGGCAACTGGTGGTTTGTTGGCCACAACATCAATTCAATATTCGACTACGAAAAACAAGGTCTGTGGCAAGACAAGGAACCATTCCTCACAACCTATGAGCCCGGTGGTAACCCAGGTATGATTAAAGTAAAATACACTGGTACATTCAATCCTGACGGATCACCTACCAGGGCAATCGGACCTGCTGACAGGCAGATCATTGATGTTGATCCTGATTTCCAGGGTGGCTTCAATACACATGTGTCTTACAAAGGATTTGATCTTGGTATCGTAGGTATGTTCAGAAGCGGTGGTATCCTCTTCAGTACTATCCATGGTTCAAATGGTTATCTCAACCTGCTGAGCGGAAGAAGGAACAACATTGATGTTGATTACTGGACGCCTACCAACACCGGCGCTAAATACCCTAAACCAGGTGGTATCGTTTCAAGTGATAACCCTAAATACGGAAGCACACTGAGCTATTTCGATGGCTCATTTATGAAAGTGCGTACCATCACACTGGGTTATGATTTTAACCATAGCCTGATCAAAAGCTCTGCCGGCGTTAAGCTGAGAGGATATTTTACTGTGCAGAATCCATTTGTACTGTTCTCGCCATTCACCAAAGAGTCTGGTTTGGATCCTGAAAGCAACTCTTATGGAAACGAGAACGCATCAGTTAACCTGAGTGCAAACCTGAGACGTATCCTTACAGTAGGTTACAATACGCCTTCAACACGCAGCTTTATTGTTGGTTTAAATCTGTCATTCTAAAAATATATGACCATGAAACATATTCGAATAAAATCCCTGGCAATAATAACGCTGACAGCGTTGTTGTTCTCAGGGTGTAAAAAAATACTGGATGAGCAGCCTCGTAGTTTTTATGAGCCTGGCTTCTTCAAGACCGAAAAAGGTGTACAGGGTGGTATCACTTCTCAATATGCCCACCTGCGCTTTATATACGGTCAGCCGTATTATTATAACAGTTTGGAAACAGGTACCGATGAGTATACCTGGGGCCAGAGTGCTGATGCGAACTTTAAAGACCATGACCTGAGTGGTGTTGGTAACCTTACGCCACAGAGCAGTCGTTCTGATGTGCTTTGGGGTACCTGCTTTTCCAATATCAACACGGCGAGCGGTATCATCGAGAATGCATCTGCAGTAGGAACCATTCCGAATTCACTGATCGCTGAAGCAAGATTTTTCCGCGCGTTTGATTATTTCCTGCTGGTACAAACATTTGGTGGTGTGCCGTTGGATCTTGGCGCGGGTGATCTGAAGTTCAATACTTCTGCTGCAAGAACCTCTAAGCGTAATACTGTTCCCGAGGTGTACACAAAAGGGATATTCCCCGATCTGCTCACAGCAATCAATGACCTGCCTGCTGCACCCCGTGTAACTGGTGGCGTTACCAAAACTGTAGCGCGTCTGTATCTTGCAAAAGCGTACCTCACCTATGCATGGTGGTTACAGAATCCAAACAATATCCCAACCTATCCTGCAGTAGCATCAAGGACTGATCCGGATGGTAAAGATGCTGCGTATTATTTCCAGCAGGCTTATACAGTAGCTGTTGCAGGGATCGACAATCCGGGAACATTCGCATTGGCTCCGACATTTTACGATCTGCATGTAGGAGGCAATGACCGCAACGCTGAAATGTTGTTGTATGCCGATCACACACAGGAAAGTGAATTCTATAATGGTGCCTGTATTAACTGTTTCGACAGTGAAGCAGGTAACGGAAGAAACGCTGCTGTTTGGATGGTAACCTGGAACTACACCGTTATTTCAAGTGCCTCAAATGCGGATGGTACAGGTACTGCAGTAAGTTCCG
>Ga0247757_10001956_pt1 | contig 11889 bp, 12 predicted proteins | sample UWRJL126311R4_FD_180929 | JGI IMG/M metagenome (GOLD analysis project Ga0247757, IMG submission 180929) | Plant litter microbial communities from Arlington Agricultural Research Station in Wisconsin, United States - UWRJ-L126-311R-4 | ecosystem: Environmental > Terrestrial > Plant litter >...
GCTCATAAGTCGTTGGTAAAAGGTCGCGCTGCTACGATTTCTGCCGTACGCTGCCTAAATATAGCCTTACTTGGGTTGCCGATCTGACATGCCGAAGTCTATAGACGGGTCCGCGTCTCCTGGCGCACGTCTGGTAGGTTTATTATCCTTTTTACCAAGGCCGAGGTATACGAGAATCTAGCGTTTTTCACAGCTACTAATCTCATCGCAACATGAAGGAGCTCTCCAAATGTCATTTATGCAACAGCTTCGAGATTGGGTATGGAGACACACTCCAATTTGACGAGTGGATATCAGAGATATGTAGCTCAAAATGTCTATACTGCAGACTGCTCGTCAAAGGTCTACAAATATTGTGTCCTGCGTTCCTACAGCAGCAGACAGGTATCCATCCAGGGCAAGAACTTATGGCCAGCATAGGAGAAAAGACAAGGGTAATGATCACACGTGTCCGGAATGATCGAAGACGCAGAGAAATAGACATACAGTTTTATTATCCAATATCGGAAACGCCTCACACCGGGCTTCGCCTCCAAAACATTGCTGAAGCAGGCAATATCTCGCCAAACCCGGGTCATCCCGCTATGTGGGAACTACTTCAGCGGTCGCTACTGCAGTGTTTAGACGAACATCCGCAATGCAGATCCCATCAGGGGCCTAGTTGGTACCCAAAAAGGCTACTCCAGATAGATCAGCAGAGTGAGGAAGGCGAAATCAGCATCAAGCTGATCGATACGCAGGATCAGTACTTGACGGGACCATATATCGCCCTATCACACTGTTGGGGTCTTGAGTCTTTCATACGTACAACTCAAACAAACTTAGAGAGCCATTACCGGGCCATCAATCATTCCGACCTTCCACGCACGTTTAAAGACACTGTGACTGTAGCGATCAAGTTAAAGATTTCTTATATATGGATCGACAGTCTTTGCATCGTTCAGGGCTCGAAAGAAGACTGGGCTAGACACTCACAGCATATGGGCATCATCTACGAGAAAGCTCTCTTTGTGGTTGCAGCGGTTGCGTCTGCAGCAAGTTCTATACCGTTTCTAGGAAATGAGGCACCTAGCACTCGAGCTGACTATCAAAGCACTGTGATTGAAATGGAGCTTGATGACAACATGGCAGGATCGATGAATCCCAGCCGTATCATGGCCAGGAATTGCGGCCTTGACCTCTTTCCGTTTTGGATTTCAGGGCCCCTTGAGAAACGGGCTTGGGCATGGTACGTTACTCTGGATTATGAGGTATATAGAAATGGAGCGATGGTATGATCGTAATGGGATATCCTACCTGATCTCGTTTCTTGCTATTTTGGAAAATCATGCTGACTTTTTGCATCGACTTATAGGCAAGAAAGGTATCGAGCAACAAGAATTATTAACTTCACAGAGAACGAGGTTAAGTGGGGTTGCAGAACAAGCGAATCTTGTGAATGCCGCGGAGAGTTGCAGCCCAGATCGATTGTTCCCGATGCCGACACCCAGGAACTTAATCACGAGCGTTGGCGTTCAATTGTCCAAGAGTACTCGACCCGAAATCTGACCTATTGGACAGACCGCCTGCCGGCTCTGGCAGGAGTCGCATCACAATTTAGTGAGACAATCCGATCAAATTATCTTGCTGGTATCTGGGAGAACGACTTACTACGGGGCCTGTCATGGTATCGTAGAGATCCTCATGATACTCCAAGTGCCAAATCTAGAATTTATGGGACCGTCGATTGTGGAGTCCCGACTTGGTCTTGGGCGTCTAATCTCGGCGAGAGCTACTGGTTGTGGGACTTCTATTTTGACAACATGTTAAGTGGCGGCACAGCATTGGCACCGGAGTTGCGGATCGAAAGTAAGGTTGAGGTCGCTGAGATACGGTGCAAACCTAGTACGGAGAATCTTTTCGGAGAAGTGCAAAAGGGAAGTTTCATAGAGCTGCGGGGTAGGCTGACGAAAGCAGTCATGAAAACCGATGGTTATGGTCGTGCGTCTGTCGAGCGCGAAGGGTTTCGGCCTCAATATGTTGTTTTGGATTGCAGAACCGTCTCCTGTCCAGCAGATGGGTATGATGAGGGAGATACTCAGATGTTGAGAGCTTTTTACAGTGATGAGGACAACATCTCTGACACAGACTCCGACCAGGGACAAGATACAACCTCGACTGGAAAATCGTCTCTAGAAACAAAAGACCCAGACTTTGTCTATCAAGGCACGGTATACTGCTTGTTGCTATTCACTGCAGCTTGGGAAAGCACGACTCAAGCTTGTGTCTTGGTCCTTGGAGGAGATCCCAACAAGACACTTCAGCGCCTTGGCATAGGATGCGGAAATTTTGAGAATTGGTCAGGGCCATTGTATCATATTCGAAGACACTGGAAACAGTGGGAAGGCTGGGAAGATTTAGAGCTATGGGAAAAGTGGGAGGGTTGGTTTGAAGATGCCCCATTGTGTACAGTCAAGATTATCTAGTCGAATAACTGCATTAGAAAGTGAACGGATTCTTCGTGCTAAGTCAACAAGAGCATTTGAAGTTCTAATATCATCAATTTATGTCTCGTGCTTTACCATTAGCTGTACGATTACGGAGTTGCGCTTTTGTAGGTGCTAGATTTACTGACTTATAGTAAGACGAAATTGAGATGTCACTCATCATCTGTTATCCACCACAAAACTCACTAGCATTTTCAACAAGTAGCACGACTTGATATCAACTGTCTGCTCCAGGGTAAGTTTTTGGTACTGACAATAAGCGCCAATCAAGATACTATGACTTGTAGTATATGGAACGTAAAGTGAGTGTAACAAATAGGTTCAGGGTTCAGTGCGCCATATGAGGTACTAAAGAATGCAGTCCTGGAGCGATTATGGTTGCGCGTTGTATCGTCCTTATAGAGCTATATAGTGCGTGGGTCGAAAGATGGATTGACCTGAACGCGAATCTATTTTCCTGTTTACTACTCGATTGGAGTTAAAAATTTCCAAGTGTGTTAAGTGTAGATCTTAGCAGGAGAAGCGCAGAAGATAAAGTTGGTACATCACTCCAGCTCTTGTCTCCCATGAAGATACTTTGCAATTACTTTGTATAGGACAATCAGAAACCGCCGAATAGTGCTGAATCATAGCCTTAAACATGCCAGAATAGCACCGAATTCACGACAACATGAAGTTGCATCGAACCCAGTCGACGCGCTGACCCAATCTTATTTTCCCAAGCCCAGACTCCAAACTAATCAGTCAAAAGATCCGAAGATGCTCGCTCCGAACAAGTCATCAATTACATGAAAGAAGCACCGAATTTACCCAAGCTACGACCCTGCAGGGCTTTGGCCGCATTATCATTAGGCTGGGCGTCCCCAAAGCCGCATCCGCCGTCACGCTCCTGCGCAACCACAGGCCCAGCGCATTTTCCACTCTTGAAGCCGCAGCAAGCGGAGGCACAGTCCGCGTCGGAACCGCACGCGCCCGTGATGAACTGGGTGCCGGGAGCCTTTCCAGAACCGCCAGAGGCAGCGGGAGCCGTCGGCGCGGCAGCAGCAGGGCTGCTTTGCGCGGCGTCGGCGGAGGGGGCAGCTCCACTGCCACCAAAGCCGCAGCCGGCACCTTCTTCAGCGACGAGCCTGGCGGCGCATTTGCCGGTGTTGAGGGCGCAGCAGCCCGAGGCGCACTCGGCGTCTGAGGCACAGGTCCCGGTGATGAATTGCGTGCCTTGAGCGGCAGCATAGAGAGAGACTATGCAGTGAGTTAGCAGATAGAGGTGGGTGATTGAACAGTATGAAACGCACGGTTAAGCAGAACTATGAGTTTAAAGAGAGGAGCCATTTTTAGACTGGATGGAAGGATGGACTGAAGTTGTTTTTGGATAAAAATAGATGGGTATTATGAAGGACCGGCCGGCTTCACCAGGAAGGATGGAAGTGTAGAAGAAGGCAAGGAGAGAACTACAAGAATCGAATGGTAGACTTTGATGCGTGTGTGCAGTATACTGGAGATAGTCCTACACCATACTCTTATATATCGAGCTTCCATCCGGACTTGATTCACTCTGATACTACATTCTTGCCACCTCAGCGCCTGGCTCAAACACGGAAGACACACCCCAGGCAGTTACCATGGCGCGTCGCCATACTACCTTACGTGGACGTATTCTCTCATATAGGGAAAAGATGGATCCGCGCTGCTATGTAACAGTGGAGGTTAAAAGACACACAGCCGCCCACGTTTCGAAGCTCGGTTTCGTTTGCGAATGGGGCAGGAGATCACTGAACGATGCCTGAGAGTTGGAAACGGCTAGGCGTCAAAAGGTTTTTGGTGATGGGTAGAACGTTATGCGTTTTATGTTTTGGGGGGATGGGGTGACGAGGCATATACCCTTTTGGAAAGCGATGCCTTAGGTAAGCAGCAACGGCGCCAGGGCTCGATGGTGAATGTTGATGTTCGTGGCGCATTCACCACCAAAAGAGACGTGCGTGCATGCTTGTGCCTCTGCATGTGCAGAAGCGTTTGGAGTGCCTGAAAGTATCCGCAGCGGTGCCTGCAGCGAGCATCGAGGAGCGTCGATGAATTGCGGGGTTGGCACGCCTGAGGCGAGGAGCGTGTCAGGCGGGGTCGCGTTGCGGCGGTCGTCGTCGGAGCCGCGTGTCAACGCGCCTTCTACAGCGCTATCGACTCTCCGACTCTCCTATTTCTCTGGACGTGGGTGCTGTTGGGTACGTGTTTTGGGGGATGGAGGGCGGGTAGAGTGAGGCTGTGCGCTCCATTGGGGCTGGAATGTCGAGCATTTGGCAAGAAGACGATGGGTTTGGGCTGAAGACTGCTCGGATGGCCGCCATGCCGAGTGAGACAACGTGCTCAGGTACGAATCTCCCTTCTTTGGATTGCTGCTGACGGCGCGAGTATCGTCGAGGACAGCTTCACAACGGCCGCACAGCAAGCGCTCAGGTGGGGGCACTTGAGCGTCGACGATGGCAGGATGGGCTTGGGTCTCTTGCGTGGCCTCAAACGCCATGGTTCGTCTCGAGAGCGAGCCCATCTGTGGTATAGCGTGCAGCCATGCGCTCTACTGCGTATGTCTTACGAGCGAGTCGGCGGCAGGTTGCGAGGACGACGCTGAACTTGCACCCACGCGCCCGCCAACTCAACGGCAGATGTCATCAGTCAAAGCCGTTATCAATTCCTCAGCGCCGTTCGTATGTCCGTCGAAAAAGCAACGACGTTATGCTTCTTACCCTTTAGCTGCGCGGCCTGTCGAAGGCACCGCGGCACCGCGGGTCGTTCCAAGTTCCCCCATGCCATCGAACCGAACGACCAGAGTGGGACGGGTGGCACGAGGTGGCACCGCGGAGGGGCAAAGGTCTAGCCTCTTGCCGCTGTCCGCTAAGCGATTCTCGAGATGTGCTGCATCGCGACCATGTCGCAACCAGGATGGGCTGTCCTTAGCGCATCCTTTTCAGCGGGATAACATCACCTCAAAGCCTTACGGTCCCTCGGCCCAAAAAACGCGCGCTGGCTCGGGGTAGTCTGTCATTCTCGTGCTTGGTCCGTGTCTGCTACCTCCAACCACTCTAGGCCCTACCACCCACGCAACGGACAAATTGCCAGCTTTGGGATGCATAGCACTGTTCTCGCGCGCCCCGATTTATTATTACCGAAGGAATGAGGATATCAGCAGTCGCTAGAAGTCAGTCAATAGCCAGAAGACCCCGCGCCATCCTGATGAGTGTCAAGCCGATATCGCCAGTCAGGCAATGATTTGGTTCTCAGCTCGGATGCTTCCCGTTGTTCTCCTTAATTCCGGGATACCCTTGCCCCTGGATGCCCAGTAGCTGTGGGTAATGTAGGCCCTGTAAATGATTTGTGAAGCCGACTACGTAATTGCTGCGCTACGACACCACCAATAGCTATGAGGTAGCAGTACCACACCTTCGGGTTCTCGGGTATGTGGTTCGACACCTCTTCTCAACCGTGAAATTGGGCGTTACATTTTCCCAGTCAGGAGGCGCATCATTAGGCTATGTCGGTACAAGCGAAATTTTGGAGGCAATTACACGGTGGCCAACTACCCTCGATGATGGTATGGCTGCATTCAAGGCTGCATTGCCCTCATGCCGTCAAGACCATTTTTTTTCTTGCGGCTTTGCCTCTTTAGAACTACTGCTCCCACGGCCGTGCACCTCCCCCTTCCTTCGGCAGCCACATGGTCCAGAATACGACACCCTCGAATTGCTTCTCCATTGCCTTCCATGTTTCATCCGGGTTGGTTGTTGTAGGCTTCAAGGGATTTTCCTCAACTATTTCGAACCCATGCTTCTCGTAAAGCGGCTTGCCCATAGGTGTAGCGTTCAGCCAAAACTCTATACCAAGTTCCTTTGCTGTGTCAATACCCCATTGAAGAAGCATCGACCCTATACCTTTATGGCGATAGTGCGGATGGGCGAAGAGGATGTTGAGGACTGCACGTCTGTCAGATAACCTCGAATGCGTATTTGGAGACCCTGCTGCTGTATACGTACAAACTTGGGGCCTTGTAGCCTTCTTCATCCTCGGCACGTCCATCTGCCCAATTGCCTGGCTCACAAAGTCTCTCGAGCTATCATCTGGATACCAATCTGCTACCTCATCCTCTGGGTGTTCGAACGGGTTCTCAGCGTAAATCTTGTACCATGCGCCACCCACAATGTGGCCTGTTTCACTCTCTTCGACCTTGAGCCAGCGTGCATGAGGGTCGTGTTCGTGCCATGCTAAGAGTCGTTCCGTCGACTCCTTCACTGAAGCCTCACGGCCGCTTTCGAAGACTGGGCAAAAGAGCCTATAGAAGGGCTGAAACGGATCTTCATGTGCCAACCATTGGCAGGCCATGAGCTTGTCAAAATCCGCGGCAACATCTACTTCGGACAGCTTAAAAGCCATGGCTAAGCCAGCTCGGTTATACGGATGAGCTGCCCGCGCGTGGGGTTGACGTAAAGAACGATAACAAATCGAATGATATTGGCAAATTCGCGTAATCCTCGACGTACAGTATGGAATGATGATCGTGGAAGGGCCTCCTTGCCTTGATGATTGGGCGGCCTTTCGTTGTTAAACTACGCCGTACAGCCGCTCAACGGCCTGAACAAGCAAAAAGAAGCGCCTCTCGATCATCGCGTCCAGACACCGCTAGTGCGGCAATTTAATATTCGGCAAGTGCAATAGCATCCAATTGGAAACCCAATCATATGAATGTTTCGGGCAAAGACTATTGAGAGATGGCCAACCTTAAGTAGCTACCCATCTAGGGCCCGAAGGAGCGGTTTGGCCTGCTGCATCATGCATGATCCTTGGTTTCGTCACGAAGGGTAGGAAAGACGCCAACCAAGTCTTCTTTAGCTCACAGGGTTCGGTCGGCTGTTGTATTATCTGCAAGATGGAATCCCCTGGGCAGCTGCGCCGTCAATGCGGCGTTGCTTTTGAAAGAGGGAGATAGGATGATTTTTGCATACAACAGGCCCTACCTACGCATGAACGCTGGGAAGTCATAACGCTCCTTACATTGTCCTCTTTTCACATTTCTTTCATCACTTCCGGGTTGGAATCTGTTTCGATGGAGCAAGATCAAGTCGTCATTTCCGATAGCAATCGAACGCCAGTCGTACAAATCGTGACATGGCTATGTCTCGTCACCAGCACGTTTGCGTTCATGACGCATGCATCTATTAAGATCTACACAACTAGATCGTTGGGATTGGAAACATCTCTTGTTTTCGTATCTTTGGTATGTACGGTTTGCTCGTCATCCTTTGGTTCCTAAGTTAATAGCGACTCTCAGGCGTTCGGTATTGCACAGTCAATTGCAGTCTCCTTCCAGGCGCAATATGGATTTGGCAAGCCAACGGACTCTTTGCAAAACGGTCAGCTACAATCAATGTTCAAAGTTTGTTATTCTCTGTCTTCATCTATGAATATCATTGATCAATTTAGAGCGAATACGCCGCGAATATCCTCTTCTTCTGTTCGATCGCATTCTCCAAGTTTGCCATCGTGGCCTTCATCAATAGCCTGACCCCCAAAAAATCCGACCGGTTGATCAACTATGGGCTAGGAGGATTTGCTGCGTTGTGGCTGCTCACGTCTGTGTTCACGTCAGCGTTTCGATGCCCGCTACCCAGCGCCTGGGACCCAACTTCGAACAAATGTATTGATCAGGTATACGGCACGAGCGTATGATCTGGGCGCGACTGACAATGAATAGTTGGCTTGGTGGGATGCAATGACGATTATGAACATCGTTTCTGAGGCAGCGATCGTTATCTTAGAAGTTGCCATCATGATCCCTCTGCAGATCCCGCTCCCCAAGAAAGCTTCTGTGACAGCCCTCTTTACCTGCCGACTCTTGTACGCAATCCTACTATTCCTACTCAAATTTCTGCTAAACATGTGCTAGTGTGGCAATCGCAGCTGCCATCCAGCTATATTTCTACCATAAAGATAGTACAAGCTCCTTGAAGGACGATTTCGCACTGGGTTATTGGCGGTCCGCGACCTCAAATCAAGTCGTTCAGTGCCTCGCTATCGTTACGACATCGCTACCCTACGCGAAAATGTTTATGGATAGTTCAGAGTCTGGTCTTTACAGGGTCGATGACTTGCGGCGAAGGGGGGAGCATTCTACCGAGGGCAGCGGAAGGGCATACAAGCTTCTCGAGATCTCTCGCAGCAGACCTCAAGATTCCACGCCCCGACAGGACGGCATAAGCACGACAAAGACGTTTACCGTGGAGACGAATTACGCTTGAGTTTCTACACTAAAATGGTCGTTTTCTTTCATTGTTAGCACCCTTCGCATCAGGAGCAAGCGCATTCTCTGCGGCAATTACCTTTTTCATGCTAGTGCTCCACCAACAATTTTGACACATGCGCCGTCATGGGTGCGATGCAGGCATCAACCCGCGCCTAGAAATCCGTAATCGTATTGTTGTTGGTGGACGTAACCCCCCTGCGTGATGCCGATGCGGTGGTCCTGCCGCCGTGCCGATAGTAGCGCGTTCATGTAACTAATTTGGCGGCGCGGGCTCTCCCATGGCCTCGTCTATGCACCCTGCCGGATTTGACACCCCAAAAGTTCCCCATGTCTGCATCCTGGCGGCGCGAGACTGGTTCGAGATCCTTTTAATCTACTAGCTCGACACCAGGGCGTGGTTCGAAATCACCTCGGCTTGCCACGCTACGGTTGCGACCATTTGCATTCCCCTCTTCAACCCATCCCTTCCTTGCTCGCGGTTTAGGTCTCCAAGTTTTGTTTGTTGTGAGAACTATGGACGCGCATACAAAGGGAGAAGTGGCCGAGTCGGTTGAATTGCGCGAGATTCGCGTCCGCCCAGCCACGGTTGAGAGTGATGATGCCGTGCTTGGGAGACTGGGAAAGAAGTCTGTTTTGAAGGTAAGGATGTCTCCTTGGGTGAAATCACCATCGATACTGACGCTTGGCTTAGCGAAGATTTGCTTTCCTCTCCATTCTCGGTTTCAGCTGCACAGTCCTGATTACTTGGGAAGGAAGCATCATGTAAGTTTTCCCCTGATGCCGTTCTTGACTGTTAAACTAATTAAACGTCAGTCTCTTCCTCGTCGGTTTACAGAAGTAGGTTACGTCTAGGTTCAGACTTCAAGGCCATACTAACGTATTTGAAGTGGAGGTCCTGCAGGTGTGATCTATGGCTACCTGGTCGTGTGGCTGGGAACAACCTCTAGCTTCATCGTTCTTTCCGAGCTGGTCTCAATGTGAGAAAACTTCACATAAAGAAATACCACCGGGCCTAATATATCCCTAGGGCTCCTACATCAGGTGGACAGTATCACTGGGTGTCAATGTTGGCACCTCAGCACTTAAAAAAGGTTCTGAGCTATATCGCGGGTAAGGCAAGCTCCACATCAACATCACAGAGATTTGCTAAAGTATACTAGGTTGGCTCACCCTATGCGGTTGGCAAGCTGCAGTCGGTTCCGCCGCATATCTCACCGGTACTTTGGTGCAAGGCCTCCTGCTTCTCACGAAACCAGACTACGTTCCACAGAACTGGCACGGTACTCTCCTGTACTGGGCCGTTTTAGTGTTCTGCGTCTTTATCAATGTTGCCGCAGGCTGGCTCTTGCCAAAGTTCGAGGGGGTGCTTCTGATCCTCCATATTCTAGGCTTCTTCGGCATCATGATACCCTTGTTGACATTGGGCCCGAAAACCGATGCGAAGGAAGTTTTTACCACATTCTCGAATTCTGGAGGCTGGAGCTCCCAAGGGATCTCCTTCTGTGTTGGAATCATGGGCAGTGTGTTTGCATTCGTTGGCGGTGATGGTGCTATTCACGTACGCATAACATTTCATGGTTTCAATAGGTTTACTAACATATCTTACAGATGAGCGAGGAGATTCAAAATGCTGCCGTTGTTGTCCCCCGATCTATCATGACCGGCATCTTTATAAATGGATCTTTGGGTTTCGCCATGGTTCTCACAGTCCTTTTCCGCGCTGGAGACATCGAGCAGGCACTTGAACAAAACCCGGCGTACCCTTTCATGGCTATCTTCAAGAATGCGGTCGGTTCCACATCTGGAGCAGCGGCAATGGCATCCCTTGTGATGGTGCTGGCAATCAGCTCAACTGTTGGATTGTTGGCTTCTTCTTCCCGTGTGTTTTGGGCTTTCGCGCGTGATAAGGGTCTTCCCGGGTGGCGTATTCTGAGTCAAGTGAGTGCTCAGGACGATCTATAAGACAGAGCGCCGCTAATTAAATAAACCTAGATCAGCGCCAGGACATCAATCCCCGTTTTCGCCGTAACAGCAACGACCATTGTCGCCTGTCTTCTTGCCTTGATCAACGTTGGATCTACGATTGCTTTCAATGGCGTCATCTCCATCTCCATCGCCGGCCTCTTCTCTTCATACTTGCTGGTATCTTCGCTGCTGCTTTACCGACGCTGCACAGGAGGCATCGTACCAGCTAATAAACTCAGTGGCTTAGTGGAGGACTCCACTGACCAAGTCGTGTGGGGCCCTTGGAGGATACCTGGTGCCCTCGGCATCGCGAACAACGTCTTTGCCTGCATCTATCTTACATTTGTACTCTTTTTCAGCTTTTGGCCCACTTTTGCGGATGTCACGCCGCAAAACATGAACTGGTCTATTTTGGTCACCAGTTTTGTCGCCATCGTCAGCACTATTTACTACCTTGTATGGGCCAGGAAAACATACAAGGGACCGATTATAGAAGTACAGCCAAGATATGTCCACGACGACTCCGCATAGCGGAGCTCAGATGGGAAATGGGTGGTATTGCATTTGCAAATGCGTTTGTCAGGGGTTTGCGTACGTATGTATACATAAATGTAGAAGGAACCTTTAATTACTGGTATTGGCAATTAAAATACAAAACCATTTAAGTTACAGAGAATAGTAATGGAAATAGCCTGACCTGTTCCTATTATAATGTTTGACTTCTGCTTTAGGTCCTAACGGCACCAGACTTGACATGATTGTTGTGGCGGAAAGCCCTGGACCTCGTTGAATTTCCCCCCAATGATTCCATTAGTGCTGATGGTAATATACTCTAATCGCTCTGCTTTCGATTTGCAGTAGTTGTCTTTCGATGTTCGGTCTCCGATTGCTTTCAGGTCAAAGCCCTCTAATGTAGGCTGTACCTGACTTGTTCGCTACCAGCCTTGGCTTACATGTATTTCCTAGAATGGGTCGTCGGCGATCAAGTTTATTACCTGATATATATAGACCTGCTAAGCCTTATACTTACGTCTCGTCTTTTCAATCTTTCTTTATGAGACGTAAGGGTATCCAGTTTTCATTTCGTCCATTGCAGTTCTCTATACTATGGTTCCACGCGAATGTTTTTTTTTTTTTTTTTATTTTGTTTAATCC
>Ga0247757_10001957_pt1 | contig 11882 bp, 16 predicted proteins | sample UWRJL126311R4_FD_180929 | JGI IMG/M metagenome (GOLD analysis project Ga0247757, IMG submission 180929) | Plant litter microbial communities from Arlington Agricultural Research Station in Wisconsin, United States - UWRJ-L126-311R-4 | ecosystem: Environmental > Terrestrial > Plant litter >...
TTTTTTGCCCCTTAGATACTCGGGTTCATGCTCTAGGGAGTCGTGTTAGTGCTATATCTTTGGCAGATAGGAGTTGTGACCAGAAAAGAGCTCGACACCTGGGCTGCGGTCGAAGACAAGTCCGTCGTCCGGCATTTTCAAAAGCCGAAAGGGACGATACAAGCCGAATCAAATGCCGCTGCAGGCCACCATGACCCCGCGCTAGCACGTCTCCAGGCTCAGCGTCTCCGTTCCCCAGCTTCTGCTCGGCATCTTGATCATCCCAAGGACGCTCTTGCTGTGTAGGATGCCCGCTGTTCAGGAACTGTTTTCGCTCCAGGGCCAGACGGCACTGGTCACTGGGGGGACGAGGGGAATTGGACAGGCCATGGCCATTGCCTTGGCCGAAGCAGGGGCGGACATCCTGCTGGTGCAAGTACAAATAGATGAACGTGACTGAGCCCAGGGACAGAGACTGATGCTACGCAGCGAGACAGCTCCAACCAGGCCACCAAGCAAGAGATCGAAAAGCTCGGCCGCAAAGCAACCATATACACCTGCGACCTCTCTTCCCAGGAATCCGTTTCGCGTCTGGTTTCCACCATCCTAAACCACGGTCACAGGATACACATCCTGCTGAACTGTGGCGGCATCCAGAGAAGACACCCAGCCCACCAGTTCCCTGACGACGACTGGCAGTCAGTCCTCCAGGTCAACCTCAGCTCCGTCTTCACCCTCTGCCGCGATGTGGGCGCCCACATGCTCTCCCAACCAGCCAGTCTGCCTCCTCGTTCCACTCGCCGGGGCTCCATAATCAACATCGCCTCGTTGCTCTCCTTTCAAGGAGGATTCACCGTGCCCGCGTATGCCGCATCCAAGGGTGGTGTTGCTCAGCTTACGAAGGCGCTCAGCAATGAATGGGCTGGCAAGGGTGTGAACGTAAATGCCATTGCGCCGGGCTATATAGCGACTGAGATGAATACTGCGCTGATGCAGGATGAGAAACGAGCAAAGAGTATCCTCGAAAGGATTCCAGCGGGGCGATGGGGCAGCCCGGAAGACTTCAAGGGGGCCGTGGTTTGGCTTGCGAGCGCTGCAAGCGCGTATGTAAGCGGTGAAGTAGTCACCGTCGATGGGGGTTGGATGGGCAGGTAGAACAGATTGGATTCGCTCCACGACCGGGTTGGATTGTCACTTTGTTGGAGACAAGTGAGCTTCCCCCTTGGCTGGTTGTTCGCCTTGATTTCACCCCTTGGCCTGCGACCCTATTACTCAAGCAATCCATCACCGTGTTAGTACCCATGTTTAAACCCATCGCAATTTCCTTTTTGACCCTCTGCCACTACACATCCCCTTACATTCGACCGCACACTATGGCAACAACCTTCTCCCCCCCTCGAGCAGTCCCGAAGCTCAAGTTCGTCGACGGTCTCGATGCGGATATGGTTGCCTCAGTCCAGAGATTCATCGAGAGCAACCTCCAGAAGACCTCAACTGTCCGACAGTGGGCAATTGGCGGCTGGGGGGGTACCTGTCCCGAGCGTACTGTATATACGTGCGCAACCGTGGTCAAGACCTGGCACGGGCGAGGCGCTGATTCGGAAGACAACGAGTGGTTCACGGTCAAGCTGCACTTTTTAGACAAGAATGAGTGCGACTGGATACGCTACTGGAACCCCTGGCTGTATCTACTAACCCTTGAAGGACTTTTCTTGAGAATTTTGGCTCCGTCCACGTCTATCAGCACGGAATGGAGGCGCGGAGGTGGAACAGTTTTCAGTTCATCAAGAAATCTGGCGTCGATCAGGAGACATGCGAAACTTGGAATGGAAGCCATCCTGTAGGTTTGCTTTGCAGGCGGAAACACGACTTACCTCCAAGGTGAAATGTGGTCTTGCATAACACTAATCACGAAGCCGCATTACAGGATGGACCGATGCTCGTCATAGATGATTTGTTCCTATCCACGGCTGAGTGGCAACGCGTGTTTACTATGTGGTCCCAGACCATCTGGCACTGGAATGTAAACCCGCATGTCAGCTTTCACTGGCGGAAACCCATTGCAAAGTCAGCCTCGTAAGCCTATCCACTCTCCAGAGACCCGCCAAGCAACAATATAACTATAAGACTGTGGATTGCAAGACTAAAACTATGCAAACCTTCTACATGAACAGGTACACATTCTTGTGCCCACGGGCTGACAAGTTCGTGCTCAACCACTCAAATCCATGCCCTCAGGCTTGTCTGGGAAACCGGCGTTGACGCCGAAAGGTGGGTATACGAAGCGTGTAGTGCCGTTTTTCTGGTGGATGGATTCAAGCAGCTTCATATCTTCAGCATCGAGGTTGATCAAGTTTCGGTTTTCGTCGATTCGGGATGGCGTTACCGATTTTGCAAGGACGGATGAGTTTCGGGCGACTACAAGGATAGTTTGTCAGAGGTCCTTGGTGCGCATAGATGCAAAGTTTAGAATAGAAGGGTAGCCTTACGATGGTAACTAAGGAGAATCGTTGCTGGCCCCACGTTGTGCTTCTTTGCGACCTCATTGACGCTTGCATCTTGGGACAGTGGAGAGCCAGTGCTCCCCAGCGGGCTGTAAGCCGTGATATGAATCCCCTTTTCCTTGCAGAAATTTACAATTTCCTGCTGCGGGAGGAGCGGGTGGTTCTCGATCTGATTGGCCGCTGGAACGACAGTAGCTTGGGCGAGAAGCTTTTCGAGATACTTGACAGAGTAGTTGGCTACACCGATAGCTTTGACTTTGTCCGGGTGCGCCTTGATGAGAGACTCGAGACGCTTCCACGTCTGGATGTGGTTAGTGGACTTGTCAATGTCCCTCGAGCCATCGGCCAGCTTTGGGAAGAGTGGGTGGTTCCCTAACAAGGCGTAAGCATGAGCAGTTCCAAAGATGCAAGAAGTATGGGCGTACCGTTGGGATTCATGGGCACAGGCCAATGCATGAGGTACAGGTCGACATATGGCGTCTTCAGCAGGTCCAGGCTCTTTTGCAGGCCTTCTTCAACCCTCGTATGGAAGGTGCACCATAGCTTGCTGGTGATGAACAAGTCCTCCCTCTTTACAATGCCTCGTGAGATGACATGCTGCAAGGCCTCTCCCACCTCGTCTTCGTTCTGGTAGCAGTAGGCACAATCAATGTGCCTGTAACCGGCCTCGATGGCGTGGATGACGGCTTTTTTGACCTCGCCAGGGGGAGACTGCCAGGTTCCCAGACCCAAGGCAGGGATGATAGCACCGGTATTGAGCGGGATGGCTGTATTCATAGTGGGGGAAGGCCTAAGGATGTTTTTTAGAGAGAGCTTAAGGATGAAGTTGGCAGGGACGGGATTTATGACGACTATGTAAGTGCTAAGCCTTTTCTCCGGCGCAGGGCCAGGGGTGGCCTCGAGGATGCACTACAATATGGCATCATGGCCAGGCGGCTGTGCTGGGTATGCGTTGGTGAAGGCAGTATTGAATTCTTCCGCTGCCCCGCCATCCCACCCCCCATTACGCCGCATCTGCTCGGGGTATCATCGGCCCGAAATCGAACACCATCCATGTCTGGATCAAAGTGCCAGCGCGCCGATGCCCCGTCACCCTGCCTGCTCTTGTATCTAAGGCTCTTTGGGCATCCTGTGGCGTCGTCCCGCAGCAAAGCGGCGAGAATTTCCTTGTTTGGCCAGATCAGGGTACAACCACCGCCCGGGGTAGCGCCATCGTGCATCCCGGAGAACCGCCGATGCTTCCACGCCCAGCGGGACCGCTGAACACTGACATCCAACCACAATTCTTTTCGTTTCCCGTAGCTACCCTCTGACCCGTTGCTTGTACGGGGCACCGCCCTCTAGCTGACGGCGAGAATTTCCCCCACATCACCGTCTTTGGTCGTCGCCGTGTACCATGGAGCGCTTTCTTCCAAGGTGGAGTTGTGCAACGGCCAGAGAAGAATTTGCTATAGCCGGGGGCCTGCATCGAGGTTGGTCTTGACTGTGTGTCAGAGCTGTGGCTGATTTGTTGGTTAATCGATCAGAAGCTCGAGCGAGTACAAGTACTACGAGGGTCCATCTCGGCATTCAACAGTCGAAACTGCACTTGACTCTTTGATGTTGTAACCCGACCATTTCAGCATTTTTAAGTCCTTGTTGATAATTTATCTTCTCTTTTTTCAAGATACCCCCTTTCTGTCTTTTGCGTCTTCAGAATGGCGCCCGGTGCTCTTGTCGACACGCACAACGCCAGTGAGCCATTCCACCCCAAGCGTGATGGGCTTGCGCTTGAAGCCATCTCTGATGCCGTCGACAATGTGAATGTTCTCAAAACCACTCTCCAGTTTGGAAAGATCGACCCTCTGCAGCCTGAAAAAAGCATCTATGCAGAACCTCAGTTCGACGCCTCCAAAGACAAGATGCAATTCCGACAGTACGAAGCCGCCTGCGACCGGGTCAAGAACTTCTACCGTGAACAGCACACCAGGCAAACAGTCGCCTACAACCTTAAGGCACGGAATGCCTTCCACAGTAAAACACGTGCTGAAATGACCGTCTGGGAAGCCATGGAGAAATTGAACACTCTCATTGACGAAAGCGACCCTGATACCTCGCTGTCTCAGATCGAGCACCTGCTACAGTCTGCCGAAGCCATCCGCCGCGATGGCAAGCCTCGCTGGATGCAGCTCGTAGGCCTGATTCACGATCTGGGCAAGCTTCTCTTCTTCTTCGATGCCGAGGGCCAGTGGGACGTGGTGGGCGATACTTTCCCTGTTGGGTGCGCCTTCTCGCCTTCAAACATCTATCCTGATACATTTGCTGCGAACCCAGACTCCAAAGACCCCATCTACAGCACCGAGCACGGTATCTACGTCCCCGGCTGCGGCCTCGACAGCGTGATGCTGAGCTGGGGCCACGACGAGTACCTCTACCATGTCATGAAGGCGCAGAGCACCATTCCCGAGGAAGGCCTTGCTATGATTCGGTATCACAGCTTTTATCCGTGGCACAGACAAGGCGCTTACGCTTGGATGATGAACGAGAAAGACTGGCGGATGATGGAGGCTGTACGGGCTTTCAATCCGTATGATTTGTACAGCAAGAATGATGAAGTACCAAGAGTTGAGGATTTAAAGGTATACCTCTCTCCGCTATTCCTTTTTCTGCATGGCCACACGGTGTCTGACCCTTCGTATAGGAATATTATCTGGGAATCATTGATGAATTTATTGGCAGGGACAAGACGTTGAAGTGGTGAGAACAGGGTTTACAAGCATCTTGAGGGTAATCAATACGCATACAAACCCAAACACCTGTGGCCTCCTAAGCTTTCTTCGTTGAAGTTTGATGACCTATCAATCAAATATTTTGCACTTCTCTGCAATCTGAGTTGGCGTTTGGGTTTGTGTGCTGGGCTTTCTGTGGCTGGAGAATACCGAATTGTAGTAGGATGAGACGCGGGAGCGAATACAGGTTCGGACTGCAGACAATAGAGGGTTTAGGCCGTATGGTCCCAAGCCCCAGGCACCCACCATATACCTACCGCACACGCTACACTTTCACCACCCGGAAGTACGTGACCCTTCACTGTTATTCACTGCGGCCTCGCTAGTGTCGCACGTCGTCGACCGGTTAAGTGGCGTGACGTGGGAGCTGCTGGGCTAGATCGCATATGGGAGTGTTCTCGTAAATTAGGGGTAGGATTACGTTAGCATAAGCCCACATGGCACCATGGCACTGAGGCGGAGTTGGATTGGCAGAGGTAAATCCAACATCACCTCATCAGCCTCGTCATGCGCTTTGCCATCGCTTCAACCATGGTGTGGTAAAATGGTTCAGTTTGTGTACCATTGCACGTGTGCCGACACTGTTTCTGCAGTACAACTCGACGCCTCACAGTCAAAAGCCATGGTGTCACAGAATCAAGACGGCCAGTTGCAATGATATTATTATCATTTGTATTACTCGTGCATTCAAAGAGCTCCGTAAAAAGGTCATTACTATCGTAGCGCCATAACCGTCAAGTGTAAACATGAAGGGAAAGACCAAAGCCCTTGTGGATCCCCTGTGAGTGGATCGTCTGGCACCGGCTCCGTGATTAACAAACAAAGCCAAAACCCCTTTTGTGGTACCGTGTCAACCAAATCAACCATTACAGACATTATACGGCACCGGGGAAATAAACTACTAATTGGTCTTGAAGCACGTTTATAGGAGCAGCCATGCAGCCAGGCCAGCAGCACCGACGACTGGCAGACCCGTCATCCTGGGAGCCGCACCTGGAGCTTGGGACGAGGTTCCAGATCCCGCAGCGCTGGTGACGCTTTCACGCGCAGAGCTTGCGGCCGAGGCAGCACTGGAGGCAGCACTGGATGCGGCCGAGGCAGCACTCGAGGCCACACTAGACGCGTCTGATGCAACAGAAGAGCTGCGATAACGTTAGAAGGCAGAAGAAAACCGCGTGCTTTGGAGGATTCACTTACGCGGCAGAGGAGGCCTCTGAGGCAAGGGAACCAGTGACGGAGGAGATGGCCGAATCGACTGACGACGCAGCGCTGGATGCAGCAGAGGCAGCTTCGCTAGTGATGGTGGCAAGCGTGCTCTGGGCGCTGCTGATGACATTGCCAGCAGAATCAGTGGCTGAACTCACGGCACTGGCAGCTGAACCTGTGACAGAAGCAATGGCAGAGCTGGCAGCGGACGAGAGGATACCAAGAGCACCGGTTTCGATGGCACTGGAAGCGGAAGCGCTTGCTGAAGCTGCAATGCCTGGCAGGGGTTAGCAGCATGTCGGGCAGCACAGCTGGATTACTCACTTGCACAGTAGGCGGAGCCAAAGGCAATCACCTGGTCGGCGTCCCCAGAGGAGGAGCATGCCTCCCGAGAGCAATCACGGACGCCATATCCAAAGTTTGGTTCAGAGCAGTAGCAGATGACATCGCCGGCGCCGCAGCCAAACTGACTTTGGGCGATGCCGAGCATGTTACCAATGCAGGTTCGCTCATGCCTGGTCAGCACATCGCCAGCTAAGAGGAACGGCGGTGGAGGAGACTTACACCGCATGCAGGGAGGGAGCTTAGGTCTTGGGCGACAGCAGCGCCGGCGGCGACCAGGAGTGCGAACGACTTCATCATGACGTTTGAAGGCAAGACGATAGCGAGGTAGCAGTAGCAGCGGATAGGATACTGGCAGGTAGGGAAGCGCAGATAAGCGTCACAAAGAAGCTGCTGGATCTGAGGGTGTTGTTTGGTGGAGGATGAGGATGGTGGATGTAGGGTGCGGGAAGCAATTGGGAGGCAGGAGGAGATAAATAGGGCCAATTGCACGGGGCTGGTGCTGCCGGTGCCGGTGCATCGTAGCTGGCCGTGCTTTTTTGGCTCTTTCCAAGTTTTGGGGGATCGGAAGCGGCGATGAAGTCAACATAGCAGGTGCGTGGGTGGTTGGTCGTGGCGGTGGCAGGCGAGCAGGCGAGCAGGGGGGCGGGCAGCAACAGCAACAGCAACCCGATGTGTGACGCCACAGCACTGGACGAAAACAGGCTTCATGGCGCTAGGCACATCACCACCACAACGCACCCAGGAACAGCACTCGACGGCCACACCGAACCAATCGTCCAGGGACACCCCTTGTGTCATCAGCCACGGGCCCCGCACACGCCACAGCTTTCCACGCCAGCTTCGGGACATGTCCTGCGCCGCACGCAAATCACTCGGGAGCAACACGCACCCACGCCCGCCAGGATACAGAGGCACTGGAAAGAGAGCAGAGAGCAGAGATTCCAGAAGAAGCCGAGCGTTGCATCCACACCACACACAGTTTCACACATCACACAGCCAGCACACTTCTCGACTCCCCCCTCCCACCACAATGGCACCGTAGGTTGTCCTAAGCAAGAAGCTGTGTCTCTCAATCTACGCGATCGTGACGTCGGACCTGTTCGCCCAACAGCCATGTTGGTGCCAGCTTTTCTGGCCTGCGTCGACTAGCGCCGTGCGGGAGCCCGTTTGAGTGGCTCTAGCCGATGCGCAGCGTAGCTTCTGTATGCTTCGTCGTGTCCACCCAACCTCCCGCCGGCATTCATGCTTCTCATACGTCTGCAATACCCATCTCTCATGCTGCCAGGGAAACATGCGACTTGGGCTCAGGCCCTGACTCGCGCGTCGACGTGGACGCCGACGTGGACACGGCCTCCTGCTCGTCCAGATGCTTCTTCTCGGCTGTGGTGATGCAGTGCATGTTTGCCCCTGTCGTTCGCGTGTCAGTTCTCTGAATGAAATGGCCGGGGCCTACGTACCTAATTTGTTGATAGTTTCCATCCACTCGTCGTATGGATCGGAGTCGAAGACGATCCCGCCCTGATGTGGCTGGTCAGCGCACCCTCCGAAACTAAGATTCGACCTCCCTTACCCCTGCCTGCAGATAAGCGATTCCATCCTTTACCAGCATCGTGCGCAGCGCAATGCACGTCTGTCCAAACATCAGCAAAACACTGCGTCCATTGCCCACGAGGGCGTAGTTTCCACTCACATCCATGGCACCCTCCATCTCCTTCTCCCCGTCCACGCTACCGTACCCAAAGTAGCCCACCGCCCCTGCATAGACGCCGCGTTTCTCTCGTTCGAGCTCGGCAATTAGCTCCATCGCGCGCACTTTTGGTGCTCCGCTCACTGTGCCTGTTCGAGTCTAAGTAGCCTTTCCCATGATGCTAAAGCCGCTATTCCACGACGTACCCGCAGGGAAAATGGACCGGAACGCGTCGAAGCGCGTCTTGCCCGGTCGCAGCACTCCAGAGACCTCCGAGACCAAGTGCTGCACGTGAGAAAACTTCTGTACCACCATCAACTTGTCGACGCGAGTTGTGAGCGGGTCGCAGACGCGGTTTACGTCATTGCGTGCTAGATCTACTAGCATGACCTGCCATCTCAAAAGTAAGCTCGAGACCCGCCACGATGGCTCGAGGCGAACGCAGTGGTTGCGCTACTCACATGCTCAGCCCGGTCCTTGATGGAGTTAGCAAGCTCCTCTGCAAGCGCCGCGTCTTCTTTCAGCGTCTTTCCTCTCTTGACCGTGCCAGCAATTGGGTGTGTGATGATCCTGCCCAGCTCCTCCTTCACCAGCAGTTCTGGACTTGCACCCACAATCTGGAAATCTTGGCAGTCGACGTAGAACAAATATGGGGACGGGTTCACGTTGCGGAGGTTTCGGTAGATATTGAAAGGGTGCAGCGTGGTCGGCCGTGCAAATCGTTGGGACGGTACAGCTTGGATGATGTCGCCCACGTTGATGTGCTCCTTCAATTTTCTTACATGACTTTCGTATCCGTCCTGACCAATGTTGGATTTGTACTCCTGACCTTGCTTGATGGGTCCCTGTTTCGGTTCGGGAATACCTCGCTGTTTCAGAATCGCCGTATACATCTGCAGCGTCTGCTTTGCTTCCTCGTAGGCCTCGTCGAGCCGGTCCAGGCTCTGAGGCACCTTGACGTAGGTGATGACCTTGACGACCTGTGAAAAGTGGTCCAGAGCGACCACAGTGTCGAACAGCATAAACAGGCTCTCCGGAACACCCAGGATATCCTTCATATCATCGCGCTTCGTCTTGGGCTCAAAGTATTTCACGCAGTCATACCCCACATATCCGACGGCTCCGCCTGTCATCGGCGGGAGTTGTATTGAGGGGACTGTAGCAACCCTGCTTTTCGCCAGCTCCTTCTCGAGGATAGGGAGGGGGTCGGCTTCGATACCATGACCAGGGCCGGTCTTGATGACTTTGCGCGGGTCTAGTGCAGCGTTAGCCTGCCACGTCGCCGTGGATGCGCAGTGGACCAACCTGCGCCGATGAAGCTATATCTCCCAATTGTCTCGGTAGTGGCGGCGCTTTCAAACAGGAACGACAGCTTTGATTTGGATCTTGGGCAACGTAAACATGGTTTAGGTTGACTGTGGGGGCGATGGACGGCCACTCACTGCTCAGCGATCTTCAGATAGATGAGCCCTGGGGTAAGGAACTCGGCGGAGAGGGTGGAGAAGACGGGGACGAGATTGGGCGGGTTGGGTGCGTGGATGGCGGCTGCGAGAACCTCGCGCACGGTATCGAGCGACGGCTGGACAGCGAACTGGCAGGTCATGTGGTCAGCGGCGGTGATGCTCGGTATGGAGAAAGAAGAAAAAGAAGCGTACATGCGACATGGCAAACTCAACGGCACAGCGAGCAACACAAGGAGGGGAAGAACACGGCGAGTCACGGCCGGAGTGCGACAGAGGTTGGTGGTAAGTAGGTACCGTTGTAGTCGATCGGAGCGGGATGGCGGTGCGGGGCTCAGGCTTCAGACCGGCCTGAGTCCCCAAGCCGTCCCCGCTGGAAGCACTAAATGGACAATAGCCCGTGAGCCAGCCGTGAGCCAGCCGTGAGCCATTGTCCTGCGAATTCCCTGGGTGAAATAGCGCACTGGCTTTTTTTTTCCGTTCGCCTGCCGTCCAATGATGTCTGCGTCGTGTCGGCCTGCGCGCTAGCCCGCACTGCACTCCGACAGCTCAACTGCAGTCCACCCCAGTCTCTGGACTTCGTGCCTGCCCGCTCTCGCGACACCGCTACAAGCCTCTCCCTGCGCCATGTGGCCATCAATCAAGCTCGCCAGCAGCATGCGCCCCAACATCCATGTTCCCGTCGTTGACCGCCCGTGGACACCGCCTGAACCTGACCCAGACTACTACGAGGACCCCTTCGCGTCCAGCGCTTCCCCGTCCGATGACGCCAGTGCTCCCTCGCCGCCTTCGCCTTCGGCCCATCCATCAGCATCCTCATGGCCACCCTCCGCCCGCCCCCGGCCGAGCCGCAGCCATGCCTATCCTGACCCGTCAACCGCCTGTGCATCGTCTGACATGTCGAGTTCTAGCGGTGCGCCTGTGTGGGATGGATACCCGGAACACCACGTTCACCAGCTCCCTGACACCCCAGAGTCCACGCGCGCAACACATTCAATTCCGCTGCCCCCATCGTCGCCACTGTTCTCTACACTAGACGCGTATAACGAAAAGCCGCACCAGCATGATGTGCTCCAGTATCCCATCACACCAGAGTCCTCGCGCGGAACCAATTCGATCCTACTGCGCTCCCCTTCACCGCTTTCGTCTTCACATCCCGAAACAAGCAAGAGCCATGGCCCACTTCACTATCCTGACACTCCCGAGTCTACGCGCACAGCCAAGTCAGCTCAGTTGCGCTCTCTCTCTCCGCTGCGTTCCATGCCGTGGGACTCCACATCTTCGCCTGTTCAGCATGCTCTGAAATCGTGCATCTCGCACTTGGAAAACCTCATTCAAACCCGCAAGCCAAACGACGATCAAATGGAATATCTTGTCTCGAAATTTGAAGACATGACCGAATGCTTGTCCGCTCCCGAAGCTCAATCCCGGCAGACTGATGATTATTTGTTCTCCGATCTTGAAGCGCCATCTGGTGCTGCCGGCTTAGGCATCCTCGACGGCCATGGTGACCATGACAATTTAGGCCGAAAAGACTTAGCCATGGGCCGAGGCTATGTCCTTGCCGTCGGAAGATATATCGAAGATGTGCAAGCCCACATACAAGACCTGCAGATGAGAATGGACGATGTGAAGCAACTGAATTCTATCCAGCTCGAAATAATCGATGACTTACGGCGCGAACTCAGAGAGAAGTCGCTCCAAAAGAACAATCAAATGCGGACCTCTGGAAAAGCGTCCAAACGGCTACCCCCACAAGGGCCTGGATTCTGGATAGCCGTGGGGGAGGCTTTGGATGCGATGGGCGATTTACTTTTTGAGTGGTGAAGAGGTGGTTTTTGACTTACGTGTTTTTTTGTTTTGGCTTGTTCTTTGCCCCTCGCCTTTTTCCGTTGCAGGAGGGGTGGCCTTTTTCTTTTTCTTTTTCTTTCTT
>Ga0247757_10001958_pt1 | contig 11878 bp, 7 predicted proteins | sample UWRJL126311R4_FD_180929 | JGI IMG/M metagenome (GOLD analysis project Ga0247757, IMG submission 180929) | Plant litter microbial communities from Arlington Agricultural Research Station in Wisconsin, United States - UWRJ-L126-311R-4 | ecosystem: Environmental > Terrestrial > Plant litter >...
GCCAACCCCTCGAGCAGCTGATGAAATCGGCGGTGGGACTGCTGATCGGTCGGATGGAGGGTAAGAAGGAAGGCGGGATGGAGAACATCAAGATGGTCCCCGAGCTCATGGTACGCGGATCGTCCGCCGCCTCGCCGGAAGCGCGAAAATAGCCAAGAGGTCCCGCACCTTGCATCAGTCCCGCAGAACGGAGCCAAATAGCGTGTGTCAAACGATACACTAAAACGTTTGACAATCGTTTTTGACCACGTTTCAGCTTTATGGACTCACCTCGGGCTGCCGCACTTTGGGCGGCAGTCTACCCCTTTCTATCATGTCTGAACTCACCGGAAAAGTGGCCTTGGTTACTGGCGGCGCTCGCGATATCGGGCGCGCCGTTTGCGTGCGTCTCGCGGAACTCGGCGCGACCGTTGTCGTCAATTACCGCTCGAACCGCGACGAGGCGGACGAGACGTTGAAGCAGATCCAGGCCAAGGGCGGTCGCGGCGTCCTCGCGCAGGGCGATGTGCTCAACTCCGCTGACCTCGCGCGCGTGGTCGACGCGGCGCGCAAGGCGGGCGACGGGCAGATCGACATCCTGGTGAACAACGCCGGCGGGCTCGTGGCCCGCAAGACCATCGCCGAGATGGACGAGGCATTCTGGGACGAGGTCATCGCGCTCAACCTCAAGAGCGTGTTCCTCGCGACCAAGGCCGTGCTGCCGCACTTCCGCGACGGAGGTGTCATCGTGAACTTCTCCTCGCAGGCGGCACGTGACGGCGGCGGCGCCGGGGCCAGCGCCTATGCGTCGGCCAAGGCCGGTGTGTCCAACTTCACCCGCGCGATGGCCAAGGAACTATCCGCGCGCCGCATCCGGGTGAATGCGATCGCACCCGGCATGATTGCCACGAAATTCCATGACACGTTCACGAAGCCCGAGGTCCGCACCCGCGTCGCCGGCATGACCCCGCTCGGCCGCGAGGGCCGCGCTGAGGAAGTTGCCGATGCCGTCGCCTACCTGGCCAGCCCGCGCGCCTCGTTCGTCAACGGCGAGTCTCTCGAGATCAACGGCGGCATCTTTTTCGCATGAGCTCCGGAAAAGCATGGAGCACAGAGCAGGGAGCGGGGAGCCAATCCCCGTTCAGGATCCGGCTCCTCGGGCTTTTGTTGGTTCTGCTCCTTGCTCCAAGCTCCCTGCTCCAGGCTGCCGGCACGCATCCCTGCCTGATGCTCACCCCGGCGGACGTGCAGAGCATCCGCGCCAACCTCGGCAAGGCCCCGTTCTTCGATGCCGAATACGCGCAGGCGAAGGCCCGCGTCGAGGCCGCGCTGTTGGCGCCGATCGTCGTGCCCGTGCCGGCGGACGCCGCGGGCTTCACGCACGAGCGGCACAAGGCCAATTACACGGAAATGCAGCTCGCCGGGTTACTGTACCAGGTGACGGGCGAGGCGCGCTACGCGACCTTCGTGAAGGCGATGCTCGAGAAATATGCCGACCTTTACCCGACACTCGGCAAGCACCCGGCCGGGACGAGTTCGTCCCCGGGCCGGCTGTTCTGGCAGAGCCTCAACGAGACCGTGTGGCTGGTGCACACGAGCCAGGCCTACGATTGCATCTACGACACGCTGACCGCCGACGAGCGGACGCGGTTCGAGAAGAACATTTTCGAACCGATGGCGCACTTCCTCGCCGACGAACGCGCGCACGAGTTTGACCGTATCCACAACCACGGCACCTGGGCGGCGACGGCGGTCGGCATGGCGGGCTACGTGATGGGCGACCAGGAGCTGGTGAAGAAGGCGCTCTATGGTTCCAAGATGGACGGCAAGACGGGCGGCTACCTCAAGCAGCTCGACAACCTTTTCGCCCCCGACGGTTACTACGTCGAGGGTCCGTACTACGCGCGCTACGTGCTGATGCCGTTCTACGTGTTCGCCGAGGTGATCGAGAACAACCAACCCGAATTGAAGATTTTCGAACGCCGCGACGGCGTGCTCGGCAAGGCGCTGGCGTCACTGCTGCAGCTGACCAATGGGGCCACCGGGGAATTCATCCCGTTCAACGATGCGCTGAAGGACAAGAACCACCAGTCACCCGAGGTTCTGCTCGCGGTCGACATCGCCTACGCGCGCTACGGCCGCGACCCGCAACTGCTCGACATCGCGCGCCGGCAGGGCGGGGTGGCGCTGACCCCCGCCGGGCTCGAGGTCGCGCATGCACTCGTGGCGAACCCGAATCCCCCGGCCTTTGTCTACCAGAGCGTCGAGTATCGTGACGGTGCGGACGGCAGCACGGGCGGCATTGGCCTGCTGCGCGGCCCGTCGGGCGCTTCCGCGTCGCTGGCCCTGCTCAAGTACTCCAGCTTCGGCATGGAGCACGGGCACTTCGACAAGCTCAGCCTGATCTACTACGACCAGGGGCGCGAGATTCTCCAGGACTACGGCTCGGCGCGCTTCCTCAACGTCGAGCAGAAGACCGGCGGCCGCTACCTCACGGAGAACAAGACCTACGCGAAACAGACGGTGGCGCACAACGCGCTGGTGGTCGACCAGGCGACGCAGTACGGCGGCGACTACGACCGGGCCGAGGCCCAGCACTCGGACCGGCATTTCTTCGACGCGAGCAAGCCGGATTTTCAGGTGACGAGCGGTCGCGACACGACCGCCGTGCCGGGCGTGACGCTGCAGCGCACCGTGGCGCTGGTGCGCGATCCCAAACTGGCGTTCCCCGTGGTGGTGGACGTCGTCCGCGCCACCTCGGCGACGGAGCACGACTACGACCTGCCATATTGGTACGAGGGACAGTTCCTGAAGACGAACGTCGCGCTCACGATGGCTACGACCGAGCGCAAGCCGCTCGGCAAGGCGTACGGCTACCAGCACCTGTGGGTGGAAGGCGAGGGGACCGCGGCGGGCCCGGTGCAGTTCACGTGGATGAACGGCAGCCGCTACTACACGATCACCAGCGCGGCTGACGCGGGCACGAAGCTCATCCTGACGCGCATCGGCGCCAACGACCCGAATCTCAACCTGCGCGCCGACCCGGGCTTCCTACTGCGGACGCGCGCCGCCAACCAGGTCTTCGCCAGCGTGCTCGAGCCACACGGCGTATGGGACGGCACGAAAGAATACACTTCCGGCGGCTTCCCGAACATCCAGTCCGTGCAGGTCGTGGCGGCCACGGACGAAGGCACCGTGGTCAAAGTCTCAGGCAAGGACGGCCTCTCCTGGACGATCCTGATTTCCAACCGCCCCGACAGCGCGGCCGCCGAGCACCGCATCGAGGCGGGCGGGGAGGTGTTCGTTTGGAAGGGCAATGCCGCAATCCAGCGAAAATGACGGCGCCCCTCCTGTAGGGGCGGACCTTGGTCCGCCCTCACTCACGAAGGGCGGAGCGAGCTCCGCCCCTACAATTTGAATCTGAACCGGCCAAATTAAAATCCATGTTTGTTAAGAAGGAACAGCTCTTCGTTGAATTCGACTCCATCGCCTGGGAGGACAAGGGCGGTGGCATCCGCCGCAAGGTCATGTCCTACGGCGACCAGATCATGGGCGTGTACGTGGAGTTCCTGCGCGGCTCGGTCGGCACGCTGCATTCGCATCCCCACGTGCAGTTCACCTACATCCGCCAGGGGGCGTTCCGCGTCACCATCGGGGAAAAACAGCAGGTGCTGAAGGCCGGCGATTTCTACTACATCCCGTCAGGCGTCATTCACGGCGCCGAGGCGCTCGAGGACGGCGTGCTGCTCGACGTGTTCTCGCCCGCGCGCGAGGACTTTCTCCCGAAGATCTGAAACCGGAAACCGGAAACCTGAATTTTGATGCAATCGAGCCACACACCCCGCCCGTTGGGCACCCCTCTTGATAGAGGGGACTTCGGCTGCGGAAATTGGATCCCCTCTATGAAGAGGGGTGGCGCGCAGCGCCGGGGTGTGTGGGAGAGCGCGACTTCGCTATGAACACCCGCTCCTCAGTCCGCTGGTGGATCATCGGCCTCATCGCGCTGGTGACCGTGGTCAACTACATCGACCGCACGTCGCTGGCGGTGATGTGGCCGGCGATCCAGAAGGACACGAGCCTGACGAAGGAGCACTACGCCACGATCGTGTCGGCCTTCATGGTCGCCTATGCGCTTGGCCAGGCGGTGTCGGGACGGATCTTCGACTGGGTCGGGACGCGGATGGGCTTCGTGCTGTCGGTCGTGGTCTGGTCGGTGTCGTGCGCCGCGCACGGCCTCGCGCGCAATCTCCTCAGCCTCGCGGCGGTCCGCGCGCTGCTCGGTTTCAGCGAGGCGGGCAACTGGCCCGGCGCGACGAAGGCCGTGGCCGAGTGGTTCCCGCGGCAGGAACGGGCGCTCGCGCAAGGCATCTTCAACGCCGGGGCCTCGATGGGCGCCGTGATTTCCGCGCCGCTGATCGCGCTGTTGTTCGGCCTGTTGGGCTGGCGCGCGACGTTCATTGTTGTCGGCGGGCTCGGCATCCTGTGGCTCGTGCCGTGGTGGTTCGTCGTGCGCGCCTCGCCCGACAAGCACCCGTGGGTGTCCGAGAATGAGCGGGCGCTCATTCTCGGAGCAGGGGGCACGGAGCAGGGAGCAGGGAAGATGGAGCGCGGCATGAGCTGGCGCGAGGTGCTGGGCTATCGCCAGGCGTGGGGTTTGGTGACGTCGCGCTTCTTCCTCGATCCGATCTGGTGGCTGTTTGTGAACTGGCTGCCGATCTATCTCTCGGACCGTTTCAATTTCAACGTGAAGGAAATCGGCATGTTTGCCTGGGTGCCGTATCTGGGCGCGATCGTCGGCAGCCTTTCCGGCGGCTGGATCTCGGGGCGCTGGATTGCGGCGGGCTGGTCCGTCGACCGCGCCCGCAAGCGGGCGATCCTGATCGGCGGCGCGCTGACGATGCCGGGGTTCGTCTTTGCGGCTTTTGCCAGCACGCCCGGGCTCGCGGTGACCGCGATGGCGGTGGTGCTCGCCGGATTCCAGGTGATGATTAACAACATCCAGACCATCCCGAGCGACTGCTTCTCCGGTAAATCGGTCGGCACGGTCGCCGGCATCGGCGGCATGAGTGCCGTGTTCGGGGTGCTGGTATTCAGCACCTGGTTGATCCCCTATTTGAGCAAAATCAGTTACGTGCCCGTGTTCCTGATGGGCACGGCCCTCGTGCCGCTGGGACTCGCGGCCATGCATTTTCTCGGCGGAGAGATCCGCCGGGTCGAGGAGTCGCCCTCCGTGCGCCGGACCTGATCGGTCGGCGTTTTCCCAAGAAGCTTAACCCCCGTAAATTGTGAACCCCACCATCGCCCAATCAGTCAAACGATATACTATATCGTTCTACAAAAACGCCCCCGCGTTTGCCGTCGTGGCCACCCTCGTGGCTGCGCCTTTGGCCTCCGCCCAGGTCACCCCTGAGCCGGCCAAGTCGTCCGAGGTCGTCACGCTCCCGACCTTCACCGTGTCGACCGAGCAGGACGTTGGGTACCGCGCCACCAACTCGGTGTCGGCCACCCGCATCGACACGCCGATCAAGGACCTGCCGTTCACGATCAACGCGGTCACCGAGCAGTTCATCACCGACACCAACGCGATCGACCTGCAGGACATGCTCCGGTACGCGCCGGGCGTGACCAGCGGCGACAAGTCGTTCGTCGCCGGCAACAATCGTTTCTCGATCCGCGGCTTCGATGGCGACGTGCCGCCGCAGCGCAACGGCTTTGCCGGCAACCGTAACGTCGACAGCGCGAACGTGTCCCGCGTCGAGATCGTGAAGGGCCCCGCCTCGCTCTTCTACGGCCAGATCATTCCCGGCGGCACGGTGAACTACATCACCAAGCGCCCGGAGGAGAAACGGTTCATCAGCATCCGGCAGTCCATCGGCAACTATTCCGACTTTCGCACGGTGGTGGACGCCAACCTGCCGGTCGACAAGCAGCTCGGCTTCCGCTTGGTCGGCTCCTATGACCAGGCGCCGGAGTGGGCGGTGACGGGTGCGACGAAGTCGTGGCTGGTCGCCCCCTCGATGAAGTTCAACTTCAACGACAAGCTCTCGATCATCGTGGACTACGAGCGCTCGCACCGCGAGGAGACGCCGCCCATCGGCATGATGCCGAACGTGCAGCTCGCGGCCCTCAACGCCGCGCCGACCGCCGCCGCCTTCCCGAACCTCTCGGCCCGCAGCCGCCAGCAGGGCCTGTTCGACGCCGGCGCGATCAACCTCGGCTTCCTCGGCGCGATCCCGATCGACCGCGATTTCAACTACGAGGCCGACGGCGACTACAAGACCGCCGACTACGAGAACTTCAACGTGGAGCTTAACGCCCAGTTCGGCGACCACTGGCGCGCCCGCGCGAACTACAGCTGGAACGCCCGCGACGTGGCCTACAAGGTCAGCGGCCTCGCGCAGTGGGACGTCACGCCCACGGCCGCGTACCGCACGACGACGAAGTCCTACTTCGACTACCTCACCGAGTACCTGGCCGATCCGGTCGGCGTGCTCAACGACCCGGCGAAGACCACGAGCGTGCTGCTCAACCGCCGCAAGCGCATCCAGACCAGCGCCGACGGCTTCAACACCTACCAGGTCGACGTATCCGGCAAGTACGAGTTCAACGGCATGAAGCTCAGCCCGCTGTTCGGCGCCTACCGCCAGTACGCGCGCACGGGCGGCGGCTACACGCTCAGCTCGAGTTCGGCGTACGGCTCCTACAGCGACACGAACAACGCGCTGCCCTTCGCCCCGTGGGATTACTTCAATCCCTCGACCTGGGATCGCACGAAGGACTACAACGAGATGGCGCTGCCCGTGAGCGCCGCGGGCGGATTCACCCGTTCCCTCGAGGACGCCTATTACGGCGTGCTATCGGCCACCTTCTGGACGGATCGCGTCGTCGCCATAGTGGGTGCGCGCACCGACCGCTATCAGTCGGGCGGTTCCTCCGGCTTCACCTACGAGGCCAAGAAGACGACGCCGCAGTATGGCCTCGGCTTCCATGTGACGAAGGACTCGCTGCTCTTCGCCAACTACAGCAAGTCCTTCCTCGTCGACGGCACCACGCTCACCTTGGAGAACCCGGACTACAATCCGACCATCCCGCTGAATACGACGACGAATCCGCAGACGATCCGGGCGCCGGCCGTGCCGACGACGGGCGAGGGCTATGAGGTCGGGTTGAAGACCGACTTCAAGGAGGGCCGCATTTCGTCGACGCTGACGGCGTTCCACCTCGAGCGCGCCGACCGCATTGTCACCGTGCGCTCGCCGGTCATCGGCCTGAGCTCGACGGGCGTGCTCTCCTCGACCGAGGTCACGTTCAGCAAGCAGGGCACGGTGGACCAGAGCGAGGGCCTCGAGTTCGAGCTCACCTGGTCGCCGCTGGACAACTGGCAGGTCTACGCGACCTACACCACGATGGACATCAAGACCACCAAGGTCACGGCCCCGGCGCCGCGCCCGGCGACCGACCCGAAGGTGTCCGGCGACTACGCCGCCTACCTCGCCGGCTACGACGAGGCGATCGCGCTGCTCAAGGGCGCCGTGCCGGAAGGCTCGGCCGAGCGCCTCGCCTCGCTCTGGACGCGCTACACCTTCAAGGAAGGCCGGCTGAAAAACCTCTGGGTGGCGGGTGGCGCCAGCTACACCTCGCCCAAGGCCCAGCGCACGGCGAATCCGGCGCTCTTCCTCGATGCCTACACGCTGCTCGACGCCGCGGCCGGGTACGACTGGAAGTGGAACCGGCAGTCCTGGAACGCCCAGGTGAACCTGAAGAACATCACCAACGCGGAATACTATCCCGCGAACCAGTCCCGCGGCCGCCCGTTCCAAGTCATCGGGTCGGTGGGGGTGAAGTTCTGAGTGGCGCCTCGCGGCGCGGTTATCGGTTGGGAGTTATTTGCTGCTGAAGCAGAGGCGGGGCCGGCTGGCCCCGCCTCTTTTCTGTCATCCTGAGCGGAGCGAAGGATCCATCATGACTGTCGCTGCGGGCATCCCGATGGATCCTTCGCGCGGCTCAGGATGACGCCGGCTAGGGGGATTTCACGATCTCCCCTTTTTTGTTGGCTGGCAGCCGCCAACAAAAAGGCGCGACCCGTGAGGATCGCGCCTTCTTTGCTTGCCGGTTAGGGGTAAAGCCCGTGAGGGCGAACCGGAAAGGGGCGGCGCATTGCGCCGCAGTGGTTGGTTATCGGATGGAGGTTATTGGGGCGGGCTTCGAGACTAATAACCGACAACGTATAACAAATAACTCCGGGCGCCGTCCGGCGCTCAGTGATGCGCCGCGGCCTCAGCCGGCTTCTTCTTCTTTTCCTCGCCGATCATGTCCGGCGGCACGTTGGCGAGTGCGTCCTCCATGGTGGTGAGGCCCATCTTGACCTTGAGCATCGAGTCCTGGTGGAGCGTCTTCATGCCGCTCTTCATGCACACGCGCTTGAGATCGGCGACCTCCACCTCGGCGTTGATGGCCTCGACGATATCCTCGTTGTTGACCATCAGCTCGTGGATGCCGACGCGGCCCTTGTAGCCCTGGCCGCCGCAGACGTGGCAGCCGCCCTGCGCGGGCTTGAAGATCTCGGGGGCCTCGGTCAGGTCGAGCGCCTTCATGAGGATCTGCGCCTCGCGGCCCTCCGGCTTGTACTTCACCTTGCAGTTCTTGCAGACGCGGCGGAGCAGGCGCTGGGCGCACACGCACACGAGCGCGGCGGAAATGTTGAAGGGCTCGATGCCCATTTCACCCATGCGCGAGACGGTGGACGGCGCATCGTTGGTGTGGAGCGTGGAGACGAGCAAGTGACCGGTGAGCGCCGCTTCGCAGGCGATCTGGGCGGTTTCCTTGTCACGAATTTCACCGACGAGGATGATGTCGGGATCCATGCGCAGGTAGCAGCGGAGCGCGCGCTGGAAATCCAGGCCGATCTGCTTGTTCATCTGCATCTGGTTCAGGCCGGGAAGCGTGTACTCGATCGGGTCCTCCGCGGTCTGGATGTTCACGTCGGGCGTGTTGATCTCGGCCAGCGCGGCGTAGAGTGTCATCGACTTGCCCGAGCCGGTCGGGCCGCAGTGCAGGATCATGCCGTAGGGCTGGCGGACGCAGTCGCGGTATTTCGCGAGGTTCTCGTCCGAGAAGCCCAGCGCGGGCAGGGGCAGGGTGGACTTCTGCTTGTCGAGGATACGCATGACCACCTTCTCGCCGTGGTTCATCGGGCCGGTGGCGACGCGCAGATCGATGTCGATGTTCTTCTTCGTGTACTTCTTGAAAACGATACGACCGTCCTGCGGCAACCGGCGCTCGGAGATGTCCAGGTTGCACATGATCTTCAGGCGGGCGACGAGCGCGCCGACGACCTGCTTCGGCAGGCGGAGCTTTTCCTGGCACATGCCGTCGAGGCGGTACCGGACCACAAGGTCCTTTTCCATCGGCTCGATGTGGATATCGGAGGCGCCGGCGATGTAGGCGTCCTCGATGATGCGGTTCGCCAGCTGGATGACGGGCGCGGAGTCCTCGCTCTCGAGGTCGGTGGCCTTGATTTCGCCGCCACCGCCGCCGCCGTCGTAGGCGCCGGAAATGAGCTCGGTGACCTCATCGAGGGCGACGTCCTCGCCGCCTGCGCCCGCGGCCAGGGGCGCCGCCTTGCTGTTGGCGAAATATTTCTTGAGCAGCTCGTCGAGCAGGTTGGCGGGGATGACGCGGACGTCCTCGATGTGGAGCTCGGTGGCCTGCTGGAAGGACTCGCGCTTGGCGTAGTCCAGCGGGTTGGTCATGAACACCGACACGCCGTTGCTGCCGACCTTCTTGACGGGGAAGATTTGTTCGCGACGGATGACGGCGTCGCCGATCATCGTGACGACCTTGTCGTCGATCTCGTTCTCATCGAACTTCGTGATCAGCGGCAGCTCGGTGAACTTCGAGATGAACTTTGCCGTGTCCTCCGGCGTGAGCTGGAACTTCGGGTCCAGCATGCGCTGGATGAGCGTGGAGGAGTATTCGGCGACCTCGAGCAGGACGCTGAGGTCCTTCGGGGTGAACTGGCCGTTGGTGCCGGCGGAGGGCTCCTTGTTGAGGACCTGGATCGCGCCGATGACGATGTTGGTCTTCAGCGGGACGGTGAGCATCGAGTTCACCTCGAAACCGACGTCCATTTTCTTCAGCGAGGCGGCCTCAGGGCCCTTGCCGCTGAAGAAGAGCGGCTCGCCGGTCAGGATCACCTTGCCGACGTTACCGGTGCCGGACGGAAGCTTCAGGGCGAGCAGTTTGCGCTGGGTTTCCTTGAACTGGGTTTCCTTGGCCTTGTCCGTGCCCCAGAGCGTGGGGGAGTAGTAAACCTGCTTGAAGGCGATCTCGCCGCCCTCGACGAGGTACAGCGTCATGGACTGGGCCTGGAGCGACTCAACGACCTTGCTGGCGGTGAGCTCGATGACGGTGTTGACATCCTCCCGGCTCGGGGCCGGTTTCGAAATAACCTTGATGAGCAAGGACCGGCGCAGCGTGCCCGTTAAATTGCTGGAGGTGGCCATGTAGAGATGAAGTGTGCTCGGGGCGGCAGGGCGCGTGTAACGATGGCGCCTTGTTGGAAAATCGCGCTTGCTTGTATGGGCTATTTTTACCGTGGTCGAGGGCTAACTTGCAAATGATTCGCTGGCTCAAATCCGCATGGCAAAACCTCTGGGCGGACAGGTCGCGGACGCCGCACAGCGACGCCGGGGTGAGGGGAGAGCAAGCGGCTGCGGACTTCCTGCAGGCGCGCCAGGGCTTCGCGATCGTGGCGCGCAACTGGCACAGTCCGCGCGACCAGCGCGACGAGCTCGACCTGGTGTGCCGCGACGGCGACGTCCTTGTTTTCGTCGAGGTTAAGGCCCGCGCCGAGGGCGCGCTGGTCAGCGGCTTCCAGGCGGTCGACGAACGCAAGAAGCGCGTCCTGCGCAGGGCCGTGCAGGCCTACCTCGCCGAACTGCAGTCCCCGCCGCGCACCTTCCGCCTCGACATCGTCGAGGTGACGCTGAGCCCGCGCCTGCCCCCGCAGGTGATGCACTACGAGAACGCGCCGCTGTTCCCGAAGGGTTACTACCTCGCGCGCGGCGGGACGGTGCCGCCGATGGGCGGTTGAAGCTGAGAGCTTAGAGCGTAGAGCTGAGAGTTCGAGCGAATGGCGGCTCTCTTCGTGGTGAAACGGAATTGGTCTCTCAGCCCCGGACTCTCAGCTCTCAGCTTCGCGCTCGTGTGACACACAGCCGCGGGTGCGGGGCCGATTAATTCCTTGCGGGTGCGCTGGTTCGCGCAAGCTTACCGGGCAATCATGGCAGAAGCATCCAGCCACCCGTTTTTGCACGGACTCAGCAAGCATCGCGGCTCGCCCCCGACGGTCGTGATCATCTTCGGCGCCTCGGGCGACCTCACGGCCCGCAAGCTCATCCCGGCCATCTACAACCTGGCGCACGACGGCCTGCTGCCGGCGGACTTCTACCTCATCGGCTTCGGCCGGAAACCGATTCCCGACGAGGAGTTCCAGAAGATGGCGTCCGGCGCGATCAAGGAGTTCTCCCGTCGCGAGCCCACGGCCGACGTCTGGAACCGCCTCGCCCCGCGCACGCTCTACGTCAGCGGCGGCTACGACGAGAAGGCCGCCTACGACCGCCTGGCGCAGCGCATCGCCGGCCTCGAGAAGGAGATCGGCCAGCAGCTCCAGAGCCTGTTCTACATCTCCACGCCGCCGACGGTCTTCGCCCCGATCATCCAGAACCTCGGCGCCAGCGGCCTCGCCGCGAAATACGTCGGCCAGCGCAACCAGTCGAAGGTCATCATCGAAAAACCCTTCGGCCGCGACCTCGCCAGCGCGCAGGCGCTGAACCAGGAGCTGACGAACGTCTTCGAGGAGCCGCAGGTCTTCCGCATCGACCACTACCTCGGCAAG
>Ga0247757_10001959_pt1 | contig 11872 bp, 4 predicted proteins | sample UWRJL126311R4_FD_180929 | JGI IMG/M metagenome (GOLD analysis project Ga0247757, IMG submission 180929) | Plant litter microbial communities from Arlington Agricultural Research Station in Wisconsin, United States - UWRJ-L126-311R-4 | ecosystem: Environmental > Terrestrial > Plant litter >...
CGGCGTGACCACCCCGCCCGAGGCCCCGTGACCGCCGCCCAGCAGGTGTTCCCGGGGGAGACCCACCGCGTGACGTTCGTCTTCTCGCGGGCCCGGACGCCGTCGGACGCGCTCACCGTCGTCCTCGCGGACGCCGCCCCCGAGCCCGCCCCGCAGTACGTCGACCTGCTGCGCACCGTCGACGCCAACGTCCTCTTCGTGGTCGACGACTTCGGCCCGTACGCCGGGGACGAGGGCTACCCGGGCTGCTGGTACCTGGGCGAGGCGCGCCGCACCACGTTCGGCGACGATGTCGCCGCGCTCGTCGCCCACGCCGCCGGCGTGGTCGGCGCCGCCCCCCACCGGATCACGGCGGCCGGCGTCGGAAAGGGCGCCTTCGGCGCGCTGTCCCTCGCCACGCGCCACGGCTGGGGCGCCGTCGTCGCCGGCTTCCCCCAGGTCCGGCTGGGTCACCACCTCGTCGGGGATCTGGAGGAGGTCGCGACCTTCGTCGCGGGCGGCCACGCGGCCGCCGACCGCCGCTGGCTCGACGCCCGGCTGCTCGACGCCCTCCGCGAGGCGGGCCCCGTCCCCGACGTGCGGCTCGTCGTCGATCCCGCGCACCCCTCGTACGCCCCGCACGTCCTGCCGCTGCTCGACGCGCTGGAGCGCCGCGCCGCCCGCGTGCGCGTCGATGTGGTCGCCGCCGGCGCCGATCCGGCGGCGGTGTTCGGCGAGCGTCTCCTGCACGCGCTGCTCGACGGCGGCGACCTCGTCCCCGCGACGATCGAGGACGACCTCAAGCGCCACGCGAGCCGCCGGTCCCCGAAACCGCGCACCGCGCTCTCCCACGACGGGGACGGCATCCGCTGCTTCCTGCCCGCCATGCCGTCGCAGAAGCCGGGCGTGTACGCGGGCGTGGCGTTCGACGCGACTCCGTTCGCCCTGGCCCGCCTGCGGCTGTCGCTGCGCCGCCCCCAGGAGGTCGAGGGCATCCTCGTCGACGCGCTGGCCGCCGACGGCCGCCGCCTCGCGCGGTGGCGCCGCCCCCAGCCGCAGGACCCGCTCGACGCGCGCGGGCCCGCCACGCTGCTCCTCAGCGCCGAGCCCGAGCCGCCGCTGGTGGTGACGCTGGACGAGGCCCTGGACGACGTGGCCCGCCTCGACGTGATGGTGAAGGTGCGCGACGGCGGCAGCGCGGACTTCACGATCCACGGGATCGACTACGTGCCCCCGGCCCCGGACGGCCCGGCCGACGAGCCGCTGCCGATGCCGATCCCGGACTCCGCCGCGGCGGGCAGCCGCCGCGTGCACGACCCGGCGGCCTCGGCCCGGCGCGTCGCCGCGCTGGCCGCCCGGGGCGAGTTCCCCCCGCCCGCCCGGCTGCCCGACGGCCCGGTGCGCCGCCCGAACCTCAAGGTCGCGTGCCTGCTCGACCGGTTCTCCGAGCTGGGGTTCCGCTACGAGTTCGACTACGTCGACTTCACGCCCGACGACTTCCGCGAGGTGATCGAGCGCGAGCGGCCGGACCTGCTGCTCGTCGAGTCGATCTGGCGCGGCAAGGACGAGGCGTGGAACAAGCTGATGGTCCCCGACCAGCTCGGCAGCGGCCCGACCGAGCCGGTGCGCGAGCTGGTGCGCCTGTGCCGCGACCTGGGGATCCCGACGGTCTTCTGGAACAAGGAGGACCCGCCGAACTTCGAGCACTTCATCCGCACCGCCGCGCTCTTCGACCACGTGTTCACCACCGACGAGTCGTGCGTGGACCGGTACGTCCCGATCGTCGGGCACGACCGTGTCGGGGTGCTGCCGTTCGCCTCCCAGCCCCGCCTGCACAACCCGGTCGGCGCCCCCGTCGAGCGCCCCCTGGACATCGCGTTCCTCGGCACGTTCTACGGCCGCAAGCACGCGGACCGCAAGCGGCAGATGGAGATGATCCTCGATCCCGCGCGCGAGTTCGACGTGCACATCTACTCGCGCGTCGAGGCGAAGGGCGGCTACGCCTTCCCGGACAAGTACGTACCCCATCTGATCGGGACGGTGCCCTACGAGCAGGTGCTCGGGGCCTACCGGTCCTACCGCGTGCTGCTCAACGTCAACTCCGTGCCCAACTCGCGGACGATGTGCGCCCGCCGGGTGTTCGAGATCCTCGGCTGCGGCGGCACCGTGGTGAGCGGGCCGTCGCCCGCGATCGAGGCGGTGCTCGGGCCCGGCCTCGTCCACGAGAGCGACACGTACGGGGACACGCGCGACATCCTCCACCACGTGCTCGGCAACGAGGGGCTGCGCGAGCGCGTCGCCCTGGCCGGCATCCGCCGCGTGTCCGACGGGCACACGTACTCCGACCGGGTCGACACGATCCTCGACGCCGTCGGGCTGCGCCAGCCCACCACTGCGCTGACGGTGTCCCTCGTCGCGCCGGTCGCGGACGCCGAGCAGGCCGCGGCGGTGGTGCGCACGGCGGCCGCCCAGAGCCGGCCGCCGGCCCAGCTGGCGCTCGTCGCCCGCGGCGCCGAGCTGGATCCCGGTCCGCTGCGCGCGCTGGCCGGCCCGCACGGCATCGACGTGACGACCATCGCCGGCGGCCGCGACGACACGCCGGCCGACGCGCTGGCCCGCGCCGCCGACGGCCTCACCGGCGACCTCGTGGGCCTGCTCGTGCCCGGCGCCGTGTACGGCCCCCACTACCTCGAGGACCTGATCAACGCCGTGGACCACAGCGACGCCGACGTCGTCGGCAAGGGCGCCCACTACCGGATCGACGGGGTCGCGGGCTGGACCGTCGTGGACCGCCCCCAGGACGAGCACCAGCACGTGGAGGCCGTCTGCTCCGAGGCGATGCTCGTCCGCCGTGCGCTGCTGGACCGCGTCCGGCTGGGCCGCGGCGACGACCTGGACGCGTGGCAGCGCCGCTGTCACGCCGCCGGCGCCGTCCTCTACGCCGCGGACCGCTTCAACTTCGTCCGTGCCACCCCGGAGTCCGATCCGGGCGCGGCCATCGAGGCGTTCGGCCCCGGACCGGAGCACGCGATCGCATGAGCACGTCCGCCCTCAGCCCCCGCGCGTGGGTCCTGCCCCACGCCAAGGGCAGCGTGGCCCTCGTCGCCGGGTTCGCCGATCCCGACCTCGCCGTCGCCCTCGCGGGCGAGGGCGTCTCGGTCACGTTCGCCGGCCCGCCGCAGACCATCGCCCACGCCCCCGCCCTCCTCGCCGGCGAGGCCGCCGCCCTGCGCGCCCGCATCGAGGTCCGGGAGACCGAGGGCGACCTCGCCGCGTTCGCGACCCGCCAGTTCGACCTGGCGGTGATCGGCGACGGCCTGTTCGCCGGCGGGCTGGAGGCGACGGCGGCCGCCTGCGCCCGGATCGTCGACGCGGGGGCCCTCGTCCTCTTCCTGCCGCCCGGCGGCGCGGAGGGGCTGCGCGCCGGCGCGATCGCCACCCTGGTGGACGCGTTCCACCGGGAGTTCGCGATCGAGCGGCTGGACCTCGTGGACGACGGCATCGGCGTGCTCGCCCGGCGCCGCCCGCCCGGGGAGGCCGCCCCGGGCGATACTCCGACCACGTTCGGCGCGATCGTCCTGGCCCTGGTCCGGCGGATCTCCACCGAGGAGCGCCTCAGCGGGGAGCTGCGCGCGGGCCTGGCCACCCGCGACCGGGCGTTCGCCGGGCTGGAGGCCGAGCTGGACCAGGCCCTGCCCCGGGGCGACGCGTGGGCCGACGACGAGCCGGAGGGCGCGTCGCCCGTCCCCGCGCCGGAGCCCGCCCCGCCGGCGGTCGTCCCCGTCGCGGCCACGACCCCGGCGCCCGCCCCCACGCCGGACCCGCCGGCGGAGCCCGCGCCGGACCCGGAGCTGCTCGCCGCCCTCGACCGCATGGACGCGTCGCTGCGCGCCGCCGAGCTGCGCCCCGGACGCCGGCGCCTGGAGGGCTCGCTGGCCGAGCTGGAGGCGGTGCTCGGCGCGACCGCGGCCGGAGCGGACGGGAACGACACCGAAGGAGGAGCCGCGTGACGCCGCCCACCCCCAAGGCCCCCGCGAAGGCCGCGGTGACGCGCTTCCGCGCCGCGCAGTACGACCTGCCGTGGCGCCCGTACGACGCGCTGCGCCCCGAGGACCGCACGTCCGCGGAGATCGTCGACGGCCTGCTGACCGACGGCTGGAAGTACATGAGCCGCCCGCTCATCGCGCTGTGGCCCCCGATCGAGTGGTCGGCCGCCGACGCCGACCGCAGCGCCTCGTTCCAGCTCCACGCCTGGCACCCGCTCGGCCCGATCCTGGCGCGCTACGAGGCCACGCGCGACGGCGCCCTGCTGCGCTTCGCGCTCGACGTCGCGCTGGACTGGATCGCCACCCATCCCTCGGTCGACGACGAGAGCGCGTTCGCCTGGAACGGCATGGTCGTCGGGCTGCGCGCGTACCGGCTGGCCTACCTGACCGACGTCGCCGCGCGCCTGGACGAGGTGCCGGACGCCGACGTGCGGGCGCTGCTCGGCGCGGTCGACCAGCACTTCGAGTGCCTGGCGGACGAGGAGCAGTTCCAGAGCCACAGCAACCAGGGCTTCTTCCAGGCCGCCGGCGAGATCGTCCTCGCGCTGCGCCTGCCCGGGCTGCCCCAGGCCGATCAGGCGCTGAGCGAGGGCGAGGCCCGCCTGCACCAGCTGTTCGACGACCAGTTCGCGCCCGACGGCGTCCACCTGGAGCACTCGCCCGGCTACCACCAGACCGTGCTGGACACCGTCGAGCGACTCGTCGCCAACGGCATCGGCGACACGCTGCGCGACCGGCGCGAGGGCATCGAGGACGCGCTGGCCTGGATGGTGCTGCCGAACGGGACGCTCGCCACGATCGGCGACACCGACCCGCGCGCCCACCTGTCGGTGCCGACGCCCGACCTGGTCAGCCCGCACCTGCGGCACATGCTCAGCGACGGCGAGCACGGTGCGCTGCCGTCCGATGCGGTCCGGGGCTTCCCCGAGTCCGGCTACGTGATGTTCCGCTCCGAGGCCCGCGCCTCGTACCTGATGCAGATCTGCGGGTTCCACTCCCGCGCGCACAAGCACGCCGACGACCTCTCGTTCGTCTGGTACGACCGCGGCACCGAGCTGCTGGTCGACGCCGGGCGCTACGGCTACCTGGGCAAGACGGAGCCCGGTTCGGAGCTGTTCGAGCAGGGCTTCTGGTACGACGACCCGGCCCGCGTGTACGTGGAGAGCACCGCCGCCCACAACACGGTGGAGATCGACGGCCGCTCCCACCTGCGCCGGGGCGTGCGGCCGTACGGATCCGCGCTGCAGCGGTGGGGCGAGAGCGACGGGCTGCTGTACGCCGAGTCGACGGTGCGCCACCGCCGCTCGATCCTGCACTCGCGCGTGCTCGTCCTCGACCCCGGCAACTGGCTGATCGTCTACGACGCCCTCGCCGACACGACGGGCGAGCCCCACGACTACGTCCAGCGGTTCCACTTCGGCCCGGAGCTCGACGCGGCCCCGCTCGGCGACGGCATCTCCCTCACCGTGCCGGGCCAGGCGTCGCCGCTCTACGCGCTGCCGATCCTCGACGCGACGCTCGAGGCGCCCGTGCGCGGGCAGGAGGAGCCGCTGCTGGGCTGGATCTCCCGCCGCCACGCGGCCCTGGAGCCCGTGTGGACGGGCGGGTTCGCCGCCCGCGGCGTCAGCGACCACGTCTTCGCCACCCTCTTCGCGTTCGGCGACAGCAAGCCGCGCGTGCATCGCGACTCGCGCGCGAACGTCAGCGGCCGGCGGGCCCGCCTGATCTGGTCGGTCGGCGACCGCGCGCACCAGATCGACCTCAACCGCGAGAGCGGCGACTTCGGCCTGTCCCACCGCAACCGCCGGATAGGCTGAGGGCCGCGTGTCTCCCGATCCCGCCACCATCGAGCAGCAGCTCGCCCAGATCGGCGCCGAGGCGGCCGTCCTGCGGCTGCGGGTGGAGGAGCTGGAGGATCAGCACGCGTTCGACGAGCAGCGGATCGTCGCCCTGCGCACCCAGCGCGACACGCTGGCCTCCGCCCACGAGAGCGCGGCCGCCGCGGTCGAGGAGCTGCGCCGGGAGGCCGCCGAGCACGGCAGCGTCCTGGCCGAGCGCGACGCCCGCCTCCAGGAGCGCGACGGCATCGTCGCCGCGGTCCGGCAGGAGCGCGACGCGCTGGAGCGCACCACGGCGGAGTTCGAGCACCGCCTGACCGGGCTGGAGTCGGCGCTGGCCACCGCCGGGGTCCAGCACCGCCAGGCCACCGAGCGGGTCGCCTTCCTCGAGCGCGAGCTCGACGCGGCCACCGGCCGGATCGCCGCCCTCGTCGAGGCCGAGCGCATCCACGAGGGCGACGCGGCCACGCTCCGCGCCCACGGCGAGGAGCTGAAGGCGGCCCTGGACGCCGAGCGCGCCGCGCTGGCCGACGTGACCGGGACGCTGGAGCGCCAGCGCTTCGAGCAGCGCGCGCTGGTCAGCGACCTCGTCCGGGCCCAGTCGACGCTCGTGGCCCGCTCCGACCAGCTGCAGCGGCTCCTGACCTCGCGCTGGTACCGCGTCGCCCGCTCCGCGTGGCAGGTGCGGCGCCGCCAGCCGCCGGCCGGGGCCCTCGTCCTCGCGGGCGTGGCCGCCGCGATCGCCGTGCTCGCCGTGGTGCTCGGCGCCTCCTTTGCCGCCGTGCTCTCCGGCCTGCTGATCGCCGCCATCGTCGCGGTCGGGGCCGTGGCCTACGCCGTGGTCGTCCCCGCGCTGCGCGACCAGCGCGTCCCGCGCATGGCCGGCGAGGCCTCCTACGTCCAGGCCCTCACCGACGACGGGAGCGGCGACGCCGCCCCGCCCGGCCCCGTCGCCGCCGCGACCCCCGCGCGCGGCGCGGTCGCCCAGCCGGAGCCCGCCGCGCCCGCCGCCCCTGCCGTCCCGCCCCCCGCGGCCGCTCCCGCGCCGCCGCCCGCCGTGACCGCCGCGCCGCGCCTCGTGCCCGCCGCGCCGGCCGGCGTCCCGCCCGTCGACGCGGCCCGCCAGCGCTGGCTCGCCGAGGCCCGGTCGACCGGCCTGCGCGACCTGCGGGTCGCCGGCATCCTCGACGAGATGTCCCGGGCCTGCTTCGCCCCGGAGTGCGTCCTGGACACCAACTTCACGATGGACGACTGGCGCGCCAAGCTCGACGCCAACCCGCCCCACCTGCTGCTCGTCGAGTCCGCGTGGACGGGCAACAACGGCGGCTGGCAGTACGGCGTCGCCTCCTACGAGCACCCGCGCTACGCCGGCCTGCCCTTCCTGCGCGAGCTGCTCGCCTGGTGCCGCGAGCGGGAGATCCCCACGGTCTTCTGGAACAAGGAGGACCCGGTCCACTTCGAGCGCTTCCGCGAGGCCGCGGCGCTGTTCGACCACATCTTCACCACGGACGCCGGGCGCATCCCCGCCTACTACGACCTGCGCGGCGAGCACGTCAAGTCGGTGGCCGCGCTGCCCTTCGCCGCCCAGCCGCGCCTGCACAACCCGATCTCCCTGGTCGACGAGCGGCGCCGCGAGCCCGTGTTCGCCGGCACCTACTACCGCAACCGCCACGTGGACCGGCGCGCCAGCCTGGAGATGATCCTCGACGCCGCGCGACCCGCGGGCCTGGTCATCTACGACCGCACGTTCGGCACGACGAGCGACGAGTACGGCTTCCCCGAGCGCTTCGCCCCCCACATCCGCGGGCGCCTGCCCTACGACGAGGTGGTCGACACCTACAAGCGCCACCGCGTCTTCCTCAACGTCAACTCGGTCGCCGACTCGCCCACGATGTTCTCGCGCCGGGTGTTCGAGCTGCTCGCCTGCGGCACCGCGGTGCTGTCGACCGAGAGCGTCGGCATGACCGCGATGCTCGGGGACCTCGTGCCGGTCGCCACGACGCCCGAGCAGGCCAGCGCCCACCTGGAGCGCCTGCTCGGCGACGACGCCCACTGGGCCGCCCTCACCGCCCGCGGCCGCCAGCTCGTGCTCGGCGAGCACACCTACCGCGAGCGCCTGGCCGACATCGCGCGCACCGCCGGCTTCGACCTCTCGCTCACCAGCGGCGAGGAGGTCGCCGCGATCGCCCTGGTCGACCGCGACGAGGACCTCGCGCCGCTCGCCGACGCCCTGCTCGCCCAGAGCACCGCGCCCGAGGAGATCCTGCTCGGGCTGACCGACGAGACGGTCGGCCGCGCCGATCGCGCCCGCCTCGAGGACCGCTTCGGCGTCGCCCGCGTCCGCGTGATCGCCCAGGACGGCGAGGCCGCGTCCGACGCCCGGCTGCGCGAGCTCGCCGTCCTGTCCGCCGCTCCGTGGATCGCTCCGCTGCACCGCGGCACGGAGTACGACGAGCACCACCTGCGCGACCTCGCGGGCTGCACCCGCTTCGCCGACGCCGACGTGATCGGCCGGGCCGACGGCCCCCGCTCCGCTCACCGCTACGGCAGCGGCAGCGCGCCGTTCGCCTCGCTGGCCGCCCGCGACGTGATCGCGGCCCGGGGCTGGCCCAGCGATCCCGCCGACCTCGCCCGCTGGTTCGGCCAGGGCGTGCGCTTCTACACGGGCGAGGCCCCCGCCCCGGCCGCCGCCGCGCCCGGGGGGACGAGCCCGTCGCCCGCGGCGGCCGCCGGTCCCGCGGCGCCGGCCGCCCCGACCCCCCGGCGCGGCCGGAACGGTCGCCTGCGCCGGCGGTGAGCACCCCGCCCGTTCGGATCGCCGTGTACGGCGAGCTGAACATGAACCTCGTCGACGGCTCGTCGGTGTGGCTGCAGTCCGTCGCGCTCATGCTCGCCGCCGTGCCGGGCGCCCGGGTCACCGTGCTGCTGCGGGTCCCCCGCGAGCGGGACGTGCTGCTCGCCCCGCTCGACGCGCACCCGGGCGTGGAGGTCGTCGACGGCGCGGCGCACGCCGCGGATCCCCGCCGGCTGACCCCCGCCGAGGCCGTGGACGCCCTCGCCGCGCTCGACGCGCACGAGCGGTTCGACGTGGTGCTCCTGCGCGGGGCCGCGGTGGTCGCGGCCGCCGCCGCGAGCGGCCGCTTCGACGACCGCCTCTGGGCCTACTACGTGCCGCCCCACGCCGACGAGGCCGACGCGGACGCCGTCGCCGTGCGGGGCTGGGCCGGCGCCTGCCACCGGATCCTCGCCCAGACGCCGGCGATCCGCGACCGGATCGCCCGCCTGGCCCCGGACGCGGCCGACCGGCTCGTGCTCCTGCCCCCGATGGTCCCCGCCCGGGTCGACGCGCCCACCCTCCCGGGTGCGGCGCGCCCGGTCCGCACGCTGCTCTACGCCGGCAAGATCTCCCCCGAGTACTTCTTCTTCGAGATGCTCGAGCTGCTGCGCCGCCTGCGCGAGACGTCGCCGGACGTGGTGCTCCACGTCGTGGGGGACAAGGTCCACAACCCACCGCAGGACCCGGACTTCCATCCTCGCGCGACCGCCGCGCTGGGCGAGACCGACGGCCTGATCTGGCACGGCGCGGTGACCCGGACGCGGGTGGCCGAGCTGCTCGCGGACGCGGACGTCGCCCTGTCCATCCGCCACCCGTCGATGGACGCCAGCACCGAGCTGTCGACCAAGGTCCTGGAGTACGGTGCCGCCGGCACGCCGGTCGTGCTCAACCGCAACGACGTCCACGTCGCGCTGCTCGGCGCCGACTACCCGCTGCTGGTGGACGGGGTCGACGGCCTCGGCGGCGCGGTCGAGGCGGTGCTGCGCCTCGGCGACGACCCGGCCGCCTGGGCGCTCGCCGTCGAGCGGGCGTGGGAGGCCAGCGGCGCGCACACGTTCGCCCGGGTGGCCGAGCACGTCGCCCCCCACCTGCCGCGCGGGCCCGCCCACACCCGCCGGCTGCTGGCCGCCGGCCACAGCTTCCCGTTCCTGGACGGCATCCTCGCGCTGGCCCGGGCCGGCGGAGCGGAGGTGCGCGAGGACCGCTGGCAGCACCACGCCACCCACGAGGAGGAGGGCTCGCGCGCGGCGCTGGCGTGGGCCGACACGATCCTGTGCGAGTGGTGCATGGGCAACGCGATCTGGTATTCGCGCCACGTGGGCGGCGACCAGCGGCTCGTCGTCCGGTTCCACCGCATGGAGCTGGAGACCGACTACCCGGCGTCGGTCGACCTGGACCGCGTGGACGCGCTGGTCTTCGTGGCCGAGCACGTGCGCGCCCAGGCCTGCGCCCGGTACGGCTGGCCGGACGACCATCCGAGCCTGCGCGTGGTGCCCAACGCGGTCGACGGCGACGCCCTCGCCCGGCCCAAGCTGCCGGGCTCCGAGTTCGCGATCGGGATGATCGGGATCGTCCCCATGCTCAAGCGGCTCGACCTCGCGCTGGACGTCCTGGAGCGCGTACGGGCCCGCGACGACCGCTTCCACCTCGTGCTCAAGGGCCGCGGGCCGTGGGAGTTCCCGTGGATGGAGCGCCGCCCCGAGGAGCGGCGGTTCTACGCGGCCGCCTTCGGCCGCATCGAGCGCAGCCCGCTGCTGCGCGGCGCGGTGCGGCTGGAGCCGTTCGGCGACGACGTCCCCGACTACCTGCGCACCGTGGGCTGGATGCTCTCGCCGAGCGACGTGGAGGGCCACGCCGTCGGCCTCGCCGAGGCGATGGCCTCCGGCTGCGTGCCGGTCGTCCTGGAGCGGGCGGGCGCCCTCGAGCAGTACCCGGCCGCGTGGGTCCACGCCGGCGCCGACGAGGCGGCCGCCGCGATCCTCGCCGTGCACGCGGCCGGCGGTCCGGCGGCCGACGGCGCCCAGGCCGCGGCGTTCGCCCGGCGCTGGGACCGGCCCGCGCTGGAGCCCGCGTGGCGCGAGCTGCTGGCCCTGCCCCCGCGCCCGGAGCCCGTCGCGTGAGCGTCCCGGACGCCGTCGCCGCCGTCGACGGCCGCTTCCTCGCCTGCGCCGGCGACGGCGCGCCGATCGCCACCCCGGACGCGCCCCCGCCGCCGTCCCTCCCGACCATCCTGCCCGGCGAGCCCGCGCCCATCGCCCCGCCGGCGCCCGCGGCCCAGCGCCGGCCGACCACGGTCTTCCTCACCGTCGACACCGAGGACGCCTACTTCACCCGCCCGCACCTGATGACCGGCGAGGGCATCGGCCGCGAGTACGGCGTGCACGGCATCCTCGACCTGCTCGGGCAGCGCGACCTGCCCGCCACGTTCTTCGTCAACGTGTTCGAGGCCGACCGCCAGCCGCCGGGCGCGGTGTGCGACGTCGTGCGCCAGATCGCCGGGCACGGGCACGAGGTCGCGCTGCACACCCATCCGGCCCCGCACCTGGAGTGGTACGACCGCCCCCTCTTCCGCAAGACCCGCGAGCAGCAGGCCGACGTCCTGCGCCGCGGCTGCGACCTGCTCGCGTCGTGGACCGGGCAGGAGGTCCGGACGTTCCGCGCGGGCGGCTACGCGATCGACGACCGGACGTTCGAGGCGCTCGCCGACACCGGCCTCACCGTCGACTCCTCGGTCTTCTTCCCGTCCCCCAACAACCACAACGCGCCGTTCACGGTCAACGCGGTCCGCGAGCGCGGCGACGTCGTCGAGGTCCCGGTGACGTGCGTGCTGCGCGGCGCGCCGGACGGTCCCGCGCTCGACGCGCGCAAGCTCGACCTGGACTGGCTCTCGCCCCCCGAGCTGGACGCGGCCCTCGACGCCCTGACGGCGCGGGCCGTGCCCTTCGCCGTCTTCATGATGCACAGCTTCTCGTTCATCGAGAAGGCGAGCCTCCCGCCCGGGACCGCCCCGTCCCCGCGGGCGCGGTTCACCAGCGAGGTGCTCTTCAACCGGTTCGTGGAGATCTACGGGCCGCGGGCCGGCGCCCGCGAGGGCTTCGCCGCGTTCCTGGACCGGATCGCCGCCGATCCGCGGCTGCGCGCCCAGCGGCTGGACACCGCCGAGGCCGACCTGC
>Ga0247757_10001960_pt1 | contig 11862 bp, 11 predicted proteins | sample UWRJL126311R4_FD_180929 | JGI IMG/M metagenome (GOLD analysis project Ga0247757, IMG submission 180929) | Plant litter microbial communities from Arlington Agricultural Research Station in Wisconsin, United States - UWRJ-L126-311R-4 | ecosystem: Environmental > Terrestrial > Plant litter >...
TCCAACAATGACAGGAATAGAAAAAACGCCCGGTTGTTTCTGGGTGTTCATCAGGAATGATTATCGGGTGAAGAGGATTGTTTTCTGCTGGAGATCAGTTTGATGAGTACAGGTGCAGTGGTGATCAGCACGATACCCAATACAATCACTTCGAGATGTTGGCGCAGATCAAATCCGAATTCTGCCAGTATCCATTTCTGCAGGAAATGTCCGCCAAACAACATACTGAATACCCAGGCCAAACAACCGATCACATTGAACATCATGAATTTTTTGTGATTCATCTGCACGATCCCCGCTACTATCGGTGCGAATGTGCGTACGATAGGAATGAATCTCGCGATCACGATTGCGCCACCGCCATGCTTCTCGTAGAAATCATGCGCCTGGCGTAAATATTTTCTTTTGAATAAAAAGTTTTCTTTCCATTCATACATGGTAGGACCAACTTTCCGCCCAAACCAATAGCCAATGGTATTACCTAATATACCAGCCGCCGAAATCAGCACCAGTAACATAAACAGGTCAAGGTATTCGTTGCCGGTAGGGAGGAATGAGTTGGCTAAATTGGTACTGTAAATTCCCGCCACAAATAAAAGGCTATCACCGGGCAGAAAGAACCCTACAAACAATCCTGTTTCAGCAAACACCACGAACAATATCAGCCATAAACCACCGTGTTCAATATAGAATTGCGGTTGCAGGAGCTGGCTCCAGTGAAAATCGGCTTGTAACAGTATGTCTGCTATCATAATAATCGCTATGCGGCGGCTGCCGGTTCTTCCAATGAATTTTCCCATTTACTTACCACGCTGGTGGCAAGTGCATTTCCCAGCACATTGGTGCCGGTACGGAACATATCGCAAAAATGATCGATTGGTAATATCAAGGCAATTCCTTCAGGCGGGATATTGAACATGGCACAGGTGGCCGTAACCACTACCAGCGATGCGCGTGGTACACCGGCAATTCCTTTACTGGTTAACATTAACACCAGCAACATGGTGATCTGCGTTCCCGTATCAATATGTATACCATAGGCCTGCGCGATGGCGAGGCTGGCAAATGTCATATACATCATACTGCCATCAAGGTTGAAAGAATATCCCAGTGGTAAAATGAAGGATACGATCTTATCCTTGCAACCAAATCTTTCCAGTTCCTCCGTGAGTTTAGGAAACACCGCTTCGCTACTCGTAGTACTGAAAGCGATGATCAGTGCGGGGAATATTCTGCGCAACAGGTCCGGTAATCTTTTTCCCAGAATAAGAAATCCTACCAATAACAATACTGCCCATAACAAAGCAATACCACAGAGAAAATACAGCAGGTATTTTCCATAGAAAATAAACACTTCCAACCCTTTGGTAGCGATCACCGCTGCGATAGCGCCAAACACACCCAGCGGGGCGAAGTTCATTACATAGCCTACCATTTTCAATATCACATGGGCTACTGCATCCAATGCTTTCACCACTATCTTACCACGTTCTCCCAATGCTGCGGTGGCAATACCAAAGAAAATACTAAAGATCACTATCTGTAATATCTCGTTAGTAGCCATTGCTTCGACAACACTTTTGGGGAACACATGCTCCACAAATTTCAGCAGGCCGAACTCCTGTGTTTTACCCACCAGGTCTTTGGCGCCTGAAACATCGGCATTGCCGAGATCGATACCTGATCCTGGTTGCAACACATTCACCAATACCATGCCCAGCAATAAACTAACCAGCGAAGCGGATACAAACCACAACATCGCTTTTCCGCCAACACGGCCTACAGTTTTCAGGTCTCCCAGTTTGGCAATGCCTACCACCAGCGTAGAGAATACGAGTGGCGCAATGATCATCTGAACCAACCGCAGGAAAATAGTGGTCAGGAGCTTGATATTGACCGAAAATGACTTGATGAAATCGGGTGAAGATTGCTGATGGATAATATAGCCAAGAATGATACCGGCCACCATCGCAATAACTATATATAAGGTGAGCCTGTTCGAACGCTTCATTGGTCGGGATTAGTGGCGCAATATAAGATTTCTGTTGAAATGGCCTTGGCATGGGAGGGTTTAGCCGATTTCTGCAAAGTTTTTGAGGGAAAAAGAAGGAATTGCCTATTTTTCCGCAACTTTTATTTCGAAACCAACCAAATATTATGAGTTTAGCCAGAAAAAAATCCCTTACCGCGTTATTAGCTACCGCAGCTGATTCTGAGAAGGGAATGAAAAGAACCCTGGGTGCCACTAACCTGATTGCCCTGGGTATCGGAGCCATTATTGGCGCCGGTTTGTTTGTACGTACTGCTGCGGCTTCTGCCGAAGCGGCTGGTCCTGCTGTAACACTTTCTTTTATTGTTGCAGCCATCGGTTGTGCGTTTGCAGGTTTGTGTTATGCCGAGTTTGCATCGATGATCCCTATCGCCGGTAGCGCGTATGCCTATTCTTATGTTACGATGGGTGAACTGGTTGCCTGGATCATTGGTTGGGCCCTGATCATGGAATATGCACTGGGTGCCGCCACCGTATCTATCGCCTGGAGCGAATACCTGAATAAGCTATTGGGAGGGGCTGTTCCATATGAATGGTGCCACTCGCCTTTTGAACATTTATATACAGTAACCGGTAATGCACTCGCGCAATTACCTGCTGATCTTGCTGCCGGCGCAAAAGCTGGTATCCTGCAACTCAGCGATGACCAGTATGGATCACTCGCTGCCGATCTGAAAGGATTGGTAACTGTTCAGTCTGGTATCATCAACGCACCTGCACTGGTGATCCTGCTGATCCTGACTTTATTACTGATCAGGGGTACCCAGGAATCTGCTATGGTGAATGCCATCATTGTATTCATCAAAGTGGCTATCGTGATATTATTTATCGCGCTGGGCTGGCATTATATCAAACCTGAGAACCATACACCATACATGATACCTGAAGGAACCGTTGGTCACGAAGGTTTCTTCAAACACGGATGGGGTGGCGTACTCGGCGGCGCTGCTATCGTATTCTTTGCCTTTATCGGTTTTGATGCGGTTAGTACTGCTGCGCAGGAAGCCAAGAATCCAAAAAGAGATATGCCTATCGGTATCCTCGGTTCACTGGCTGTTTGTACCGTATTGTATATCCTCTTCGGACATGTGCTTACCGGTGTTGCCAACTATACCGAGTTCAAAACTGCAGGTAAAGAAGCATCCGTTGCCTATGCGATCTCTACTTACATGACGGAATACAAATGGCTGGCCACAGCCGTAACGGTTGCCATCCTGGCCGGTTTCTCTTCGGTGATCCTGGTAATGTTGATGGGCCAGAGCCGTATCTTCTACACCATGAGTAATGATGGATTGATACCAAAGGCATTTGGTGAACTGCACCCCAAATACAAAACACCTTATAAAGCAAACATGATCCTGTTTGTTTTTGTGGGATTGTTCGCTGCATTTGTGCCAGGCAGCGTTGCCGGTGACCTTACATCATTCGGAACCCTGTTCGCCTTCGTGCTGGTAAGCCTTGGCGTTTGGATCCTTCGCAAGAAATCACCTGAGATCGAGCGTCCGTTCAAAGCCCCATTGGTTCCAATCGTTCCTATCCTGGGTGCTGTTATCTGCCTCGGTATGATCGTTGCCCTTGATGCTCAGACGCTGAAAGTGGCTTTCGCCTGGATGCTGATCGGCCTGGTGGTTTACTTCGCCTACAGCCGTAAGAAAAGCAAACTCAATAACCCTTCGGATATAGTGGCGAAAGCTTCTGATTTCGAATAGATTATTGGTTTATTGGTTTACTGGTTTACCAGTTTATTGGTATAACTGTTATACTGCCAGGAAACTGGTAAACTAATAAACCAATAAACCAATAAACTAATAAACCAATCAACAAAAGCCTCCCTAACACCGGGAGGCTTTTTTCATGTCCCCCACATCACCTATTTTTGCAGCCTCTTATACAAATCATTATGGGAAGGATTTTTGAAGTACGGAAAGCCACGATGTTTGCCCGTTGGGACAGGATGGCGAAACAGTTTACCCGTATCGGGAAGGAGATCATCATTGCGGTAAAAGCCGGTGGCCCCGATCCATCTACCAATCCTGCATTGAGACGTTGCTTCCAGAATGCACGCAGCGTAGGCATGCCTAAGGACCGTGTGGAAGCCGCCATCAAACGTGCGCAGGGTAAGGATACCACCAACTACGAGGAAATATTATACGAGGGTTATGCACCACATGGTGTGGCGCTGCTGGTTGAAACAGCTACCGACAACCACGTACGCACAGTGGCCAATGTGAAAAGCCATTTCAATAAGGGCAATGGCGCCATGGGCAATAGCGGCAGCGTGAGCTTCCAGTTCAAGAAAATGGGTGTATTTAAACTCAAACCCGAAGGACTTGATGCTGACGAGCTGGAACTCGAATTGATCGATCATGGCCTGGAAGAACTGGGAGAAAGCGCGGATGATAATGGCAATCCCATTATCGTATTACGCTGCGCATTTGTTGATTTCGGCAAACTGCAGAAAGCCCTCGAGGATAAAAACATCACCACCATCAGCGCCGAGCTGGAATGGATCCCTACCACTACCGTTCCCGTTACCGATGAACAGGCAGAAGATGTAAGTAAACTGATCGAAAGGCTGGAACAGGATGAGGATGTGAACAAGGTGTTTCATAATATGGGATAAGACCAATTACGAATTACGAATTACGAGTTACGAATTTTTTAGCCGCGCCTGGCGCCTTTGCGTGAGAATTATCCGCTAAGACGCAGGGCGCGGTTTATTTTTGTGGTATGGATCATCCGGTGATTTTGTTTGATGGGGTTTGCAATCTCTGCAGTGCCTCCGTTCAGTTTGTCATCAAACGCGATCCGGCACATTATTTCCGGTTCGCATCGTTGCAAAGTGAAGCGGGACAGCGGCTGTTAAGAGAACAGGGTCTTTCCCGCGAAACTTTTGACTCTTTTGTTTTATTGAAAGACGGAAAACCTTATACCAGGTCGGCCGCTGCTTTGCAGGTAGTACGGAAACTGAAAGGATGGTGGCCGTTGTTATACGGATTGATCATACTCCCCCGCTTTATAAGAGATGGGATCTATCAGTGGATCGCGCGCAAACGTTACCAGTGGTTCGGCAGGAAAGAAACATGCTGGGTTCCTGATCCTTCCTTATCACAACTATTCATCAACTAAAACCGCGCCTTGTGCCCTCGCGTGCATTTTTATTTCACGCAAAGACACAAAGTAAAAAATAAGGCGCAAAGATCACCTATCAGGTTGTCTTCGCGCCTTTGCTTGCTTTGCGCCTTTGCGTGAAAAATTTCTTACTCCGCCATCATATCACGTATCACCCAAACAATATCTTCTGCATTGGGTTTTCCAAAATAATCTCCATCACTACCGTATCCCGGACGATGCGCCTGGGCAGTAATGGTGCGCGGACTCACATCCAGCCACTGGAATGCTTTCTGTTCTTCCATCACTTTGTTCATCATGTATGCGGCTGCACCACCGGGCACATCCTCATCCACAAAAACAATACGGCTGGTTTTCCTGAGTGATTCGAGTATTTTATGATTGATATCAAACGGTAATAGTGTCTGCACATCGATGATCTCGCAACTGATATCCAGTTTTGCCAGTCGTTCTGCCGCGTCTTCGATGATGCGTAATGTAGAACCATATGAAACGATGGTAATATCAGCGCCTTCGCGAACCACTTCAGGAATTCCAAGCGGCACGGTATACTCTAATAAATTGGAAGGCAATTTTTCTTTCAGGCGGTAGCCATTCAAACATTCCACCACGATCGCAGGATCGTTCCCTCTCAGCAATGTATTGTACATACCCGCAGCCTGCACCATATTTCTTGGCACACAGAGATGCATGCCACGCAAAGCATGCAGCATCATCCCCATCGGTGAGCCGCTATGCCAGATACCTTCCAGGCGGTGACCGCGTGTACGGATGATCAATGGATAACTCTGTTGCCCTTTGGTACGGAAATGCACCGTAGAAACATCGTCACTCAATGGCTGCAAACCATATAATAAATAATCCAGGTACTGGATCTCCGCGATAGGACGCAATCCACGGAACGCCATCCCGATCGCCTGCCCAACAATGGTCAATTCACGAATACCGGTATCGGAAATCCTGTCGATACCATGCTTCTCCTGCAATCCGGCAAAACCCTGGTTCACATCGCCGATATGACCCACATCTTCTCCAAATGCATACACATAAGGGTTCTGCGTAAACAGGGCATCAAAATATTTATTCAACACCTCATAGCCATTCACAGTTGCATCAGTGTCGATCAGTGGTTTTATTTCCTCCACCAACAAAGGACTCTTCGGCCCCTCGTTATACAGGTGGCTATTATATTGACTGCGGGCTTCGGCCAGCAATCCATCGTAATAATTTTTCAGTTCTTCTATCGATGGAGAATTGGGTGCAACTTCCATTGCGAGCGATAAACTGCGGAATATATCACGTCGTAGGGGCTCTTTGTTGCCCTGCAGATCATTCGCCAGTTTCTGGAGATAATTGTACACCTCCATATCATTTGTGATGATCTCCCGGATCAATCCGCTTGTGTCCGCGGCCATCTTTTTGATAGGCGCCTGGAACTTCTCCCATGCTTTATTTTTCTCTTCGCGAACGGTTGTTTTTGCCTGCGCTTCTATATCGGCCAATTCTTCTGCACTGCCCAAACCATTCTCGATCATCCACTCTTTCATCTTCTTGATACAATCCCATTCTTTCTCCCATTCCAGTCTTTCGGGGCTCTTGTATCTTTCATGACTACCACTGGTAGAATGTCCCTGCGGTTGCGTTACTTCTTCTACATGGAATAAAACCGGCACATGTGTTTGACGCACCTGTTGCAATGCTTCTTCAAACACTTCGCACATGCCTGCATAGTCCCAGGCTTTTACTTTGTAGATGCGGATCCCATTGGTGCCATTCTCTTTCTCCATTCCTTTCAATGCCTCTGAAATAGAGCCTTTGGTTGTCTGGAAATTTTTAGGAACAGAAATACCATATCCATCATCCCAAACAAATACCGCAAGCGGCACCTGTAACACACCAGCCGCATTCATGGTTTCCCAGAAATGACCTTCGGAGGTACTGGCATCGCCAATGGTACAGAAGCAGATCTCGTTGCCATGTTGGCTAAGCGATTCGAACTGTCCTGAATTTTTGGAGCTGCGGAAACATTTGGACGCATAAGCCAATCCCAGTGCACGCGGCATCTGGGAAGCGGTAGGCGCCATATCGGAAGAAATATTTTTTCGGTTGGCGAGATCCAGCCAGTTGCCCTTATCGTCTACAATGGGCGTAGCAAAATGTGCATCCATCTGCCGGCCCGCACTGAATGGATCATTATTCAGATCAGGATCTGCATATAACTGTGAAAAGAACTGCTCTACTGTTGCAAGTCCTGATGCGAACATAAAAGTCTGGTCGCGGTAATACCCGCTGCGCACATCGCCCGGCTGGAAAAATTTGGCCATCGCTATCTGCGCCACTTCCTTGCCATCGCCAAAAATACCAAACTTACCCTTGCCCGTCAGAACTTCTCTCCTGCCAAGCAAACTCACTTCACGGCTTATCACCGCTACCCTGTAATCTTCCAGAATGGTATTGCGAAAACCTTCGAAAGAAAGCATCTCATCCTGGTATGCAACTGAAGGGGTTGGTTCCATGGGGCAAAAATAACATTACCGGGGAAATAGCGGGGGTGAATTTTCCGGAATTGGGAATTGGAAATCGGGGATTTGTTTGTGAATGGTCAATGGTGAGTGGTCAATATGCACCATTGACCATTCACCATTCTTGAAAATGCATCGTTATAACCGGATTTTTGGTTAAAATTGCCAATAGATGAGCCCTTCCAAAGACGCATTTTGTTAGTTTTGTGTGGGTTTCACATAAAACGTATTTTAGTCCCTATAAAAAATGTCCATGAAAAAATTATTTGTTCTGGCAGCAGTATTGTTCAGCAGCACCCTGTTTGCACAAACCGATGTTCCATTCAACAAAACCGAGCACAATTTTGGCAAGATCAAACAACATGTGCCGGCTACTTACACATTCAGCTACACCAATACAACGTCTAAGCCCCTGGTTGTAGAAGTAGCTACTGCAGAATGCGGTTGTACTACACCCCAATACAGCAAAGAACCAACACCGAAAGGCAAGACCAGCACGATCAAAGTGACTTTCAATGCAGAAAATCCCGGTAATTTTTCCAAGAAAGTAACCGTGAAATTTGCCAATATCGCTGTTCCTTCGATCCTGACCATTAAAGGAGAAGTGGTAGTGGCGGCAAAAACAAAATAGATTTCTCTTCCTGAAAGAAAGTCCTCCTACAGTATTGTTGGGGGACTTTTTTTATCCCTCCCCAGCCCTCGTTACCACCAGATAGTGGAGAAGGTTGTTTTTGTTTTGAAGACGTGTGTTCCGTCTTTATCTTTGCCGCATGTTACAGATCAGTCAACGTGGACAGGCCATGCCTGCTTCTCCCATACGTAAACTGGTTCCTTTTGCGGAAGCGGCTAAGAAGAAGGGGGTTAAAGTTTACCATCTCAATATCGGACAACCGGATATCGAAACACCGAAAATGGTGCTGGATGCGGTTCGTCACAGCGATTTCAAAGTACTGGAATACAGCCATAGTGCGGGTAACGAAAGTTATCGCCGTAAGCTGGTGGATTATTATAAGAGCGTAGGCATTGAGGTGAATCATAACCAGATCATCGTAACAACCGGTGGCAGTGAAGCGATACAGTTTGGTTTTATGGCCTGTTTGGATGCCGGCGATGAAGTGATCATTCCCGAACCTTTTTATGCGAACTATAATGGATTTGCGGTGGCTGCAGGCGTTCATGTGGTACCGGTTACTTCTTATATCGAGAATGGCTTCGCACTTCCGCCCATAGGAGAAATTGAAAAAAAGATCACCTCGCGCACCAAAGCCATTGTGATCTGCAACCCCAATAATCCGACCGGTTATCTCTACAGCCAGGAAGAAATGGAGCAACTCAAAGAGATCGTACTCAAACACAATCTTTACCTGTTCTCCGATGAAGCTTACCGTGAATTCTGTTATGAAGGCCACCAGACAAGTGCGATGCATTTGAAAGGAGTGGATGATAATGTGATCATCATGGATACCATCAGCAAGCGTTACAGCGCCTGCGGTGGAAGGATCGGTGCATTTATCACCAAGAACCAGGCTTTACTGGATGCGGTGATGAAATTTGCGCAGGCAAGATTAAGTCCACCCAGTTTTGCACAGATCGCCGGTGAAGCGGCTATTGATCTGCCTGCAGACTACTTTGATACAACAAAGGCGGAATACCAGTCGCGCCGCGACCTGTTGGTAAAACGCCTGAATGCGATGGAAGGGGTATTCTGCCCCAATCCGGGAGGCGCTTTCTACGCCATAGCCCGCTTACCCATTGATGATGCGGATGTATTCTGTCAATGGTTGCTCGAAAGTTTTTCTTACGATGGCCAGACCGTGATGCTGGCCCCTGCCACCGGTTTCTATGGTACAGCGGGACTTGGTAAACAGGAAGTAAGACTGGCTTACGTATTAAATTTAAGTGATATTGATTCTGCGATGAATTGCCTGGAACAGGCGTTAAAAAGCTATCCCGGAAGAAAATAAGCTGTTTTTCAACGAGTTAATCGTGATATTGATCGTGTTTTTATATTTATTATAAATAATATTAATATTAATTATTTTACATAAAAATGACATTTTTTGCCATTTTCTTCAAAAAATAATTAAATAACAAATAAAATACTATGTTTTAATTTTTTCTCCTATCTTTACATCAGCAAGGTAAAAGGAGAAGATGGACAGGTGATGAAAGATGGATTAAGGAATCAATAATTATCTCTTTTTCTTATATGGCAAGCAATCGAAGACGTCCCCTGTTTCTACAGGGGACTTTTCATTTACGTACAGCGATGTACCCGCCTTGTTCATTCCGGAGTGAATAACAGAGATTGGGATTGATGGATCCGTATACCCGTCCATCCCTTACTTCAAAGCTCATATAGGATTTACCGTTTTCGCGCCAGCCTCTTCCCCAGCGCTCCTTTCCATCCTGGTAGTAGATATGTTTAAGCGGTTTGCCACTGGCATACCATTCTTTAAAATCCCCTTCATACACACCCATCCGGAAATGATACTCGAAACGCAAGCGGCCATTGGGCCACCAGCCTTTGTTGATACTGTCTTTTTCACCGGCATGATAATACCGCTCCGCATCAGGATGGCCATTGGCGTAGTAAGTACGGAGACAGCCCTCTTCTATCCCTTCGTAAAAACTTTGTCTTGCGCGTAACGTGCCCGCATCATCATAAGTTTCGATGGTGCCGCTGAAAGGCTGGCTTTTATAAAACCACTTGCCATTGTTCCGTACCAAAAAGCGATCCTTACTTCGCAGTGTGAGATCGGGTATTACTACAGCAAGCGGGTTGGATTTTTTTTCGGTCACTGTTTTTTTCCCATTGCAGGCAAACAGCCATAGTGCTATAAGGCAGTATACATATTTCATTGTTCCTGCTCTAATATTTTGATATCAGCGATCAGGTCTTGCACATCCCGGGCCGATGTGCCTTTGTAAACTCCGCGTATACGTCGTTGCGTATCGATCAGCAACAGGTTCTCAGTATGCAGAAAATCATTGATTGTTTTTGTTTCACCCATATCCTCATCAGCAAAATAGGCTTCGCGTGCAATGCGGTAGATCGCAGTCCTGTTGCCCGTTAACAAATGCCATTTAGCAGCCTGCACATCAAAACTATTGGCGTACTGGAGCAGGCGGGGGATACTATCGCTCTCCGGTGTTACGCTATGTGATAACAGTAACACCTTCGGATCATCTTTATAGGCTTTCTGCACGAGTGAAAGATGGTTGGTCAACGTTTTACAGATCCCGGGGCAGGATGTAAAAAAGAAACCAGCCACATATATTTTATTCGCCACCGTTTGTTCTGTGATCGTATCGCCGAGCTGGTCAACAAAACAAAATGCGGGAATGCGATGCGCACTGGCGGCTTCATTGTTTTCGAGCCACCGCGGCATAAAATCTGCGCTGGTGTAAAAAGGCAGTGTTATTACCTTTTTTTCCCTGGTTGTTTGCTGCTCCCTGCACGAAACAACCAGGAAGCATACCAGAATGATGCTATAAATGTTGTTCCGCATATTACTGTTTAGGACCATTGGGTGGCGGCCCTTGTTTGCCTCCGGGACCAGGAGGACGCATGGTTTTTTCCAGTTCCACGTACTGTTGGTATTGTGTGGGATTGAGCGCGGATTTTACTTTTGCATCTCTTTCCTTTACCAGTTTATCTACCGCAGCTTTATCCTTTGGTGGTGGCGGTGGTGGTGGCGGCTGATTGGGACCGCCTTCTTTTTTCCGCAGCGCTTCCATCTCGTTAAAGAATGTTTTATAAGCATCGGAAACTTTTGCTTTCTGTGCAGCAGTCAACTTCAGCTCTTTTTCCATTTTCTCCGAAACATGTTTGAGTCTTTCTTCTTTACCGGGAGGTTTGGGTCTGTCTCCACCCGGCTGCCCTTCCTGCGCCATCACAGCCGTAGAAAATAACAGCATTCCCAGCAACACATACATCCGTTTTTGTTTCATAATTATTGCGTTTTTTGTTTAAGGAGATTATTTTTTCGGCAGACGTGAACCGTGAGACGTAAGTTGTATTGTTCTTTTCTGCCGTCTCACGCCTCACGTCTCACGATTCACGTCTCACGCCTCACTGCGTCACCGATCCTTTCGTTCCATAAAAACCGGCCCCGTTAATATAAGGCGCATCAGCTGTAATATGGTAATGATAAA